>Ga0070684_100002572_pt1 | contig 13400 bp, 15 predicted proteins | sample KBSC723LmetaG_FD_65653 | JGI IMG/M metagenome (GOLD analysis project Ga0070684, IMG submission 65653) | Corn rhizosphere microbial communities from Kellogg Biological Station, Michigan, USA - KBS C7.2-3L metaG | ecosystem: Host-associated > Plants > Roots > Rhizosphere ...
GCCCGAAAGTTTGGCATGGGCCGCCTGGACCATCGCCCGCCTCGGCGGCTGGACCGGATACGAATCCGATCGATCCATGGGGCCTATTACCATGCGCGACGGACTGAAGCGCTTCAACGGAGTCGTCGATGGTTATAAGCTCGCAAAAAATGTGTGCCCAAGCTAGCCCCTTGTGGGAGAGGTCGGATTGCATCGAGGATGCAATCCGGGTGAGGGGTTTTTCTCCGCGAGTCCAACTGCTTCTCGTGCTTGCGGATGCAACCCCTCATCCGCGCCATAGCCGATGCGAAGCATCGGCGTTCTTAGCGCTAAGAACGGCGGCCGAAGGCCGCCTACGCCACCTTCTCCCACAAGGGGAGAAGGAAGAGCCAGCGCACTCTAATTCCCCGCCTCATACGAACACTCCGCGCCGCTGCCGTCCTTCCGCTTGATGGCTTCCGGGTCCAACGTGCATTTCAGCCTGGAGAGGCTTTCAAAGTTCGAGCCGGCCGCGCCGTCGGAGGCGATGCCGGCCATCGCTTCGGTCGAATAGAGCTCGTTCGCCTCGCGTCCCGTGAAGGAGGCCGTTTTCTTGCCGAAGGTCAGCTCGCAGGAGCGCGCGGTAATGTCGACGTTGCTGGCGCGGCAGACGATCTTGTCGGCGTCGACGTTGATCTTGCCTTTGTAGGCCCCGACGCCCCTGCCCTCGAAGAACGCGGCGATCGCCTTCTTCTGGTCGGCGGAGAGCAGCGGCGAATGCGCCGCGACGACGGCGGCGAGCGCGAACGCCGGCGAGCCCGTCAGCGAAGCGGCCTCGGCGGCCGAGATGGAAAGTGGAAACGCAAAGGCCAACACTGCCAGTCTCGCCAATCCCATTTCGGCCTCCTTGAAAAAGCTGGTTCGCCGACATTTGACCGAGGCCAAGCAGGCTTTTGCGAACATCATGGGCCATGGCCGCATCGTGTTCCAGGGCAAGCCGGCCGATTTCGCTGTGCGCAAGGAATGGCTAGAAGTCTGATTTGGCGGATGTTTGCACCGCTATTGGCTTGCGCTGAACCTTCAGCGGCGGCACATTCGGCCTTGCGGCGAAGCACCGCCAACAAGACATCTGGGGAACCCCGAGGGGAAATATATGGCCACGGCCACGCGGATCGACTGCGACATCCATCCCGCGGTGGGCGGAACGCGCACGACGCTGCTGCCCTATCTCAGCGATCACTGGAAAGAGCAGGTGGTGAGCCGGGCGATCGACGGCCTCGACCTCACGAGCTATCCGCCGAACATGCCGCTGAGCGGCCGGCCGGACTGGCGGCCCGCGACCGGCAAGCCGGGAAGCGATCTGAAGATGGTCCAGCGTGGCGCGTTCGACCAACTGGGATCAAGCCACGCGATCTGCAACGTGCTCTATGGCGCGCAGGCCGTGTTCGACGCCTACATGGCGGCCGACTTCTGCAAGGCGATCAACGACTGGATCGCCGCCGAATGGCTGTCGCAGGACGAGCGGCTGCGCGCCTCCATCGTGGTGCCGATGCAGGCACCGGATCTCGCGGTCGAGGAAATCGAGCGGCGCGCGAACGACCATCGCTTCGTCTCCATCCTCGTGTTGGCGCAGGGCGAGACGCTGCTCGGCCGCAGGCATTTCTGGCCGATGTATCAGTTGGCGGAGAAATACCAGCTTCCGCTCGCCATTCACGCCGGTAGCTCCTATCGGCAGGCGCCGAGCTCGGTCGGCTGGCCGTCGCACCGTTATGAATATTATTTCGTCGAGGCGCAGGCGTTCCAGGCGCAGGTGCTGAGCCTGGTCTATGAAGGCGTGTTCGGCAAATTCCCAGGGCTCAAGGTTGTGCTGATGGAGTCCGGCGTGAGCTGGCTGCCCGCCTTCATGTGGCGCGCCAACAAGACCTGGCGCGGTGTCCGCGTCGAGGTGCCCTGGGTCGAGCGCGAGCCGGCCTCGATCATCCGCGACCATATCCGCCTCACCATGCAGCCGTTCGACGGCCCGGGCGATGCGCGAGGCGTTGCCGACGTCATCGACCAGATCGGCTCCGACAAGATGTTCCTGTTCGCGTCCGACTATCCGCACTGGCAATTCGACGGTGACGACCCGATCCCGCCGCACCTGCCGAAAGACATCGTCGCGCGCATGTGCGCCGATAATCCGCTGGAGACGTTCCCGCGGCTGAAGTTGAATTGATGAAACATGATGAGATTGAACGAAATTGGTGCCGCATCGAAGTTGCTAAACCTCTCCCGAAGGGAGAGGTCGGATCGCATCGCAAGATGCGATCCGGGTGAGGGGTTACGCTCTATTATTGGTACCTCGGCCCCTCACCCGATTTGCTGCGCAAATCGACCTCTCCCCGGTGGGGAGAGGTGGAAACGACCGTGCTGACCACGCCAGGAGGATCGCATGAGTGACGTCATCGACCGCCCCATTCTCGAGAAGGAAGCCACCGCCGCGACGCGGCTGCGCATCATCGACTGCGACATCCATCCGAGCCTTCATTCGCGCGCGGACCTCAATGAATTCCTGCCGAAACGCTGGCAGGAGCATCTGAAGACCTACGGCGATCATCTGCGCACGCCCTATATCGGCACCACGCCCTATCCGCGCTCCTCGCCGATCATCTGCCGCAGGGACGCCTGGCCGCCGACCGGCGGACCACCCGGCTCCGATCTCGCCTTCATGCGCAAGCAGCATCTCGATCCCTATGACGTCGAGTTCGGCATTCTGCAGGTGCTCGACCTCTTCATCTTCTCGCAGCAGAACCTGGAATTCGGCGCGGCGATCCAGCGCGCGATCAATGACTGGCAGCTGGCGTTCTGGTCGCACCGCGATCCGCGCCTGAAGGCGTCGATCCTGGCCGGGCAGGACGACACTCAATTCGCCATCGCCGAGATCGACCGCTGCGCCAAGACCGGTGAATATGTACAGATCAACGTGTCGCCGCGCGCCAACGAACCGCTCGGTCGCCGCCGCTACTGGCCGATCTATGAGCGCGCGCAGGAGTTGGGGCTGCCGCTCGGCATTCATGTCGGCGGCTATGGCGGGCACGCGCCGACCGGCGGCGGCTGGCCGTCCTATTATTGCGAGGAGCACCAGTCGAACGCCCACACTATGGCGGCCATGCTGGCAAGCCTCCTGATCGAAGGCGTGCCTGAGCGCTTCCCGAAATTGAAGATCGTATTCATTGAAGGCGGCTTTGGCTGGATCCCGTCCGCGCTGTGGCGCATGGACCAGCATTTCGAGCGCTTCCGCGGCGAGGTGCCGCACTTGAAGCGCAAGCCGAGCGAATATGTGCGCGAGCAGTTCTGGTTCACGACGCAGCCGATCGATGAGCCGGATGAGGCCAAGCATCTCCGCCAGCTGATCGAATGGGTCGGCATCGACCGCCTGCTGTTCTCCTCCGACTATCCGCACTGGGACTACGACGACGCCCGCTTCGCCTTCAAGACGCCGCTGACCGAGGCCGAGCGCAAGAAGATTTTCAGCACCAACGCCCGTGCAGTGTACAAGCTGTAGGCTTGTGCGCCGTTAAATTGAGGTATGGTGCGTAGGGTGGGCAAAGGCGCGTTAGCGCCGTGGCCCACCGCCTGCAATTTGCGAAAACGGTGGGCACGCGGAGCCTGTCATCGGGCGGCGCTACGCGCCGACCCGTTGGCTTTGCCCACCCTACGAAATCCTTTTCTACGAAATCTTTACGCATCGAACGCGGGGACTTTTTTGCGGATAAATATATATGCATGATATACATTATCGGCTTGACATGCGGAGACCCGTCCCATGCGCCTGACCAATTTTTCCGATTATGCATTGCGCCTGATGATGTATGCGGCCGTGCGCAAGGATGAACTCGTCACCATCGAGGAGACCGCCGCGCTCTACGGCCTGTCGCGGGCCCATCTGATGAAGGTGGCGAACCAGCTCACCCGCGCCGGCTTCCTCAAAGCCACGCGCGGCCGCAATGGCGGCCTGTCATTGGCGAAGAAGCCGGAGAAGATCAGGCTCGGCGACGTCGTCCGCTCGACCGAGCCGGATTTCGCGCTGGTCGAATGTTTCGCGAGCGGCAATCAGTGCCTGATCACCCGGCGTTGCAAGCTGCGCGGCGTGCTGAGCGAGGCGATGGGCGCCTTCTTGCGGACGCTCGACCGCTACACGCTCGCGGATTTGCTGCTGCGGCCGGAGGATTTCGGCGTCAAGCCGGCGGCGTGAAGGGCGCATCCTGAAATCGTGGATCGCCGCGCGCCGGGTTAACGATCTGTTAACCATCGCGGCCTAGCCTGCGGTTACTTTTCGGTTAACAGACCGCGCGGTTCGTTCGAGGGAGAACAGCCGATGGCTACTGAAACACTGACATATGCCGCACTTGGCGCCCGCCTGACCATCTCGCCGAAGGCCGCCCGATCGCTTGCCAAGCGGCTCCGGTTGCCGTGCTCGCTTTCGGATGACGGCAAGGCGCTGGTGAGCGTGGATCTTGCGGAAATACGGCATCGACCACGCTCGCCGGGTCGTCGAGAGACGGGCAGCGAGGCCGTCAGCGCAAGGATCGCGGCGTTGCAGGCCGAGGTCGCGCGACTCGAGGCAGCGGCAGCGGGCCACCGGGCCGATTTCGAGCGCGAGCGCGAGCGTGCCGACCGGCTGATGGCTGAACTGCACCAGGCGAACGCCGACACCATGGCGGCCAGGGAGGCGACGGCGCGGCTCGAAGGTTTTCTGCGGGCCGGCGGTAAGGCTGGCGGCCCGACGGATGGCCACGCGTTAGGCGGGCGCCGACTGGGACATCTCGCCGCGGATCTGGTCGCAGCAGACCGCAAGGCCGCCAGATAACGATCGGTGTCCTCTGCCCGAGGCAGAGGACATCCTGCTGATCATCGCAAACCAGAACCTGCTCCTGTTGGGCTGCCGTAGCCAGCCCTCAAATGCCGGTTGCGCGCAATCCCGAAACCGTGTCGTCCATCGACTCGCTGGAATGCGGTGACGCGCGCATGGGATCCAGGCGTCAAATCCTCATGGTGAGGAGGCGCGTCAGCGCCGTCTCCGGACGACGCTTCGCATCGCCGGGAGAACCATGAGGCCCGGACGGTGGCCTCATCCTTCGAGACGCTTGCTAGCACAAGTTCCTCAGAGGATGAGGGGATAGGCTGCTTGAGACGCAAGAGAGCTAGGCGACGCTTCTGTCCTCCATCATCCTGCGTTTGACGGTTTCGCAGGTCTTGCGGACGTCCTCGGTGAACAGCGCGCATTCCTCGATGCGCCTGAAGATCTTCTTGGCTTCCTCACGATATGCCGCCGCGGTATCGCGCATGAAGGCAATCGCATTGTGCACCTCGGCGGTCATTGCCTCGCATTTCTTTGCCGCGCTGACGAGTTCTGTCCCCATCGCTTCGATCTCTTTGGCTGCAGCCTCATAGTCGCGCACCACGGCCTCGGCGCTGAGCGCGCCCACACGCGAAACCCCCTCGTGATGCTGGACGTAATCCGGCATCGGCTCGGCAAGAGCCGGGGGTCTGATGGGCAACGCGGGTAAAGCCGCGCTAACGTCCGCTTCAAGCCTGGCCAAATCCACGGACTTCTTCGGAAATCTCTCGATGCTCGCCATAGATCAATTCTCCTACTCAGCTGGAATCTACCCCTGACAAAATGAGGGCCAATGTGCGAGGAGACCGGACAACAGCCGTCGGCCCTGGCCATTCCGCGGGCTAGCCCCCTCGGAATGGCGAGCTGATTCTGAATCCTGATTCGTGGCGAAAGATTCGCGGAACTACGGCGAACATCTTGGCAGCATGTTTGCAAAAATCGGATGAGAGCCTGTCGCAAGGATGCGGCAATGGCCGATCAGCGCCCGCCTCGGCGGCCCCGCCGCGACACGCCCGCCGATCTCCTGCTCCGGCCCGGCGATTTCGGCGTCAAGCCGGCGGCATGACGGGGCAGGGCTGCATCCGCCAACGAAAGCTGGGCACTTCTTGCAAGCGACTTCGTTATAACCACGTCGTAGACTACTTGCCAACACCAACCATCGTCTGCCCGGGAGGCACTCGTGAAGACTTACCAGCTCTATATCAATGGCCAATATGTCGACCCCGCCAATGGCGAGTGGTTCGATTCGATCGATCCCTATCGCGGCGAAGCCTGGGCGAAGATTCCGCGCGCGTCCAAAGCCGATGCCGACAAGGCGGTGAAAGCCGCCAATGAGGCGATGTGGCGCGGCCCCTGGTCGAAGATGACGGCCTCCGCGCGCGGCAAGGCGATGCGCAAGCTCGGCGATCTCGTCGCCGCCAATGCGGAGCGGCTCGCCGAGATCGAGGTGCGTGACAACGGCAAGCTGATGGCCGAGATGCTGGGCCAGCTGCGCTACCATCCGGAATGGTGGTGGTATTTCGGCGGGCTCGTCGACAAGCTCGAAGGCGGCCTGGTGCCGATCGACAAGCCCGAGACCTTTGCCTACACGACGCATGAGCCGGTCGGCGTCGTCGCCGCGCTCACGGCCTGGAACTCGCCGCTGCTGTTCGTCGCCTGGAAATGTGCTGCCGCACTTGCTGCCGGTTGCGCCGTCATCGTCAAGCCGTCGGAATTCACCTCCGCCAGCACGCTTGAATTCGCCGCGCTCACCAAGGAAGCCGGCATTCCCGATGGCATCTTCAACGTGGTCACCGGCTTCGGACCCGAGATCGGCACCGAGCTGATCTCGCATCCGGGCGTTGCCAAGATCACCTTCACGGGATCGGACACGACCGGCGCCAAGGTCTATGAGACCGCGGCGCGCAGCCTGAAACGGGTCTCGCTCGAGCTCGGCGGCAAGTCGCCCAACATCGTGTTCGAGGATGCGGACCTGTCCGCCGCTGCGGCCGGCACCATCTCCGGCATCTTTGCCGCGACGGGGCAGACCTGCATCGCCGGATCGCGCCTTCTCGTGCAGAGCTCGATCAAGGACAAGTTTGTCGAGCGCGTGCTGGAGCTCGCACGCTCCGCCAAGATCGGCGATCCCATGCAGTCGGACACCAATATCGGGCCCGTCACGACGCCGGCCCAGTACAAGAAGATCCTCGACTATATCGACGTCGCGAAGAAGGAAGGCGCGCGCTGCCTGCTCGGCGGCAAGCCGGCCTCGGGCGCGGGCATCGCCGGCGGTCAGTTCGTGGAACCGACCATTTTCACCGATGTCGACAACTCCATGCGGATCGCGCGCGAGGAGGTATTCGGCCCCGTCCTCTCGATCATCAGCTTCGACACCGAGGAAGACGCCATTCGCATCGCCAACGACACGATCTACGGCCTTGCAGCTGGCATCTGGACCCGCGATCTCGCCCGCGCCGTGCGCGTGCCAAAACTCTTGCGCGCCGGAACCGTGTGGGTGAACACCTATCGCGCCATCAGCTACATGATGCCGTTCGGCGGCATGAAGCATTCGGGGGTCGGGCGCGAGAGCGGCATCGATGCGGTTCGCGAATATCTGGAAACCAAGAGCGTGTGGATTTCGACCGCGCAGGATGTTCCGGCCAACCCGTTCGTGATGCGCTGAAACGTGGCGAAGCCGCCGCAAGGGCGGCTTCATCGCTTCATCGGCCGGCGCCGCGTGCGCGCCATGCCGGACGTCGAACGTGACGCCCTGCTGGCTGCGCCCGGATGGGGTAACGCCGCCGTCATGGCCTTGCATTTTTCGGCTTAAAGATATATGAAATATGCATCTTTAAGGATTCAGGACTTGCCATGGCTACCGTAGAGGACCCCGAAGGCGCCGCCGAACGTCGCGCCCGCATCACCGCCGGCCTTGCGGAAAAGACCGGGATCGACGACGCGATGATCGAGCGCCTGGTGCGCACCTTCTATGCGCGCGTGCAGGTCGATCCGCTGATCGGCCCGGTGTTCGCGATGCGCATCCATGACTGGGAGGCGCATATCATAAAGCTCTGCGCGTTCTGGTCGTCCGTCGCGCTGATGACCGGGCGTTACCATGGCCAGCCGATGCCGCTGCATATGAATCTTCCCGTGGGGCCCGAACATTTCGATCGCTGGATCGCCCTGTTCGAGGATACCGCCAACAACCTGTGCCCGCCTGCCGCCGCCGTGCATTTCAGCGAACGCGCACGGCGCATCGCGGACAGTTTTGAGCTCGGCATCGCCGCCCGCCAGGGCAAGGTCGCGCGTCCGCGCTTCTCCACCGTGGGGCGCCAATCCGTCCGTCCGTCGGCGCGAGCGGAACAGATCTCCTGCGGCTGATTGCTTCCTCGCGTCATCGCGCTAGACTTCGGCTCCCGTGCCGCGACAGGCGGCATCTCGCCGGAATTTCGCCATGACCCGTCACATCGTCGCGCGCACCACCGACATTCCGCCCGGCGGCAACAAGGTGGTCGGCATCGAGGGCCGCGACATCGTCGTGTTCCATATCAATGGCGAGTTCTTTGCGCTTCTGAACCGTTGCCCGCATGAAGGCGCCCCGCTCGACAAGGCGGCCTGCGTGGCGCGGCTGACCTCGCCGGAACCTGGCGTCTATCATCGCGATCGCGTCGGCGAGCTGCTGCGCTGCCCCTGGCACGGCTGGGAGTTCGACATGCGCAACGGCCAGTCCTGGTTCGACCCGAAGCGCTTCAAGGTGCGCTCGTTTCCGGTCGCGGTCGAAAGCGGGGAGGAGTTGCAGAAGGGTCCCTACGTCGCCGAGACCTTTCCGGTGCATGTGGAGGATTCTTACGTCATCGTGGAGACGTGAAGCGGCGCGAGACTAGTCCGTCTTCGCCACCAGCCCGTCGATCATCGCCCGCGTCAGCGTCGCGATCTCGGTGCGCAGGGCATTCAGCGGCACCGCGATCAGTTTCTGCTCCATCCCCAGCGCCACCATGCCGTGCACTGCCGAGAACAGGCTACGCGCGGTGATGCCGAGCTGCGCGGTCGAGCGCCGCGGAAACAGCATCGCGAGTGGACGGTGGATGTGCCGGAACAGGTCCATCTGCTCGCTGATCGCCCATTCCGGCACTGCCTTGCCCGGCTGCATCCGGTGCTCGAATAGCGCGCGCCACAGCTCGAGATTTTCGGCGGCGAAATCGCAATAGGCGACCGCGATCCGCACCAGCGTCTCGCGCGGCGTTGACGGTCCGCTGATCTCGGCCAGCGACAACGAGGCATCGAGCCGCGCCAGCGTGCGCGAGCCGACGCGCAGAATCAGCTCGTCGACATCCTCGACGAGATTGTAGACCCCGCCATTGGCGATGCCGATTTCCTCTGCCAGATCGCGCGTTTTCAACCCCGCCAGCCCCTTTGTGGCAATGGCGCGCTCAGCCGCCTCGATCAGCGCTTCCCGCAGTTTGGCTCGTCTTTCCAATGGCCTGGACATGATTCACCTGAAATACCGGCCGCTAACCCCAGCAGTGAGCGTCGCTCAGGTACTTCTTGAGCGGCGTTCAAATTCTGTGGGAGCCAGACTCATGAGCAATGCTCATAACAGGGAGTAGCCCAATGTTCAAAACCGTTTTCTCGATCTTCCGAGGCGGCGTCGCCGCGGCGGGAGAAGAGCCGGAAGACCGGACGGCACTTCTGATCCTCGACCAGCAGATGCGCGATGCGGACGCCGCCGTCGACCGCTCCAAACGGACGCTGGCGCTTGTGACTGCGGGCGATCCCAGGTTGGAGGCGAACGACGCCCGCATCGCCCATTTCGAAGTGCGGGCGCGGACGCTGTTCGCCTCCGAGATCACACGGCTGAGGCGCCACGTTGCCAATGCCGAGGCGCGCATCACCGAGCTCGATCGCGGCCGGCTGGCGCGGCTGGAAAGCCAAGCGCACCGCCGCCGGCGTGAAGCTCAACCCCGATCAACCATCGCGTCTCGTATCATCGAGGAGAATACCATGAACCAGAACGTCCAAATCCATGGTGGTGCCTCGGTTACCTTCACCTATGGATTCTTCGTCGCGTCCGCCTTGCTCTAGAAGCAGGCTGTTCCCGCTGTCAAAGCTTCATGTGGTCGTGCTAAGAGCGCAGCCTCCAATAACGACCGGTATGGGCTAATGTCGAAACAGTCGATGCGCGAAGAGGCCGAGCGTCTGATCCGCGAAACCATGGAAAAGCGCAACCTCGTCATCAAGCAGGGCAACACGCGGATCGAGGCTACTTGCGGCAAATGCGGTGCGCCGAACCGGCTGTCGGCCGAGCGCGGCGCCTCCCGCGTGAAGTTCACGTGCAAGAATTGTGGCCACAAGCAGGAGACGCTGTAGGCATCAACGTTACGTCCGTAGGGTGGGCAAAGGCGCGCCAGCGTCGTGCCCACCATCGAGAAATCTCGTGCGAATTGGTGGGCACGCTGCGCTTTGCCCACCCTGCAACCAGGCCTCAACCCTTCTTCACAAACTCCGCGAACGCCGCCGCATAATCCGGATGCCAGCGCGACAGCGCGGGACGGTTCTCGACGATGTCGCCGGCCGCCCACAGGATGCGCCGCTCGTCGAGCTGTCGCGGCACGTCATTGTCGGGGCAGAGGATGTAGAAGTCGCCGGCCTCCAGCTTCTCGATCATGAAGTCGACGGTCTGTTCAGCCGTCCAGGCGGCGGCGGGCTTTTCGCTGCGGCCGCGCGCGGTGAGGCCGGTGAAGACGAAGCCCGGGATCAACAGATGCGCGCTGACCTTGCTGTTCTGGCTGCGCAGCTCGTGCTGCAAGGCTTCGGTGAACGCCTTCACGCCGGCCTTGGAGACATTATAGGCGGGATCGCCTGGTGGCGTGGTGATGCCCTGCTTCGACCCGGTGTTGATGATCAGGGAAGGCCGCCCGCGCTCGATCATCTTTGGCGAGAACACCTGCGAGCCGTTGATCACGCCCCAGAGATTGACGGCGAGTATGCGCTGCCAGTTTTCCGCCGGCCCGAACATCGTGCTGCCCGGCTGGATGCCGGCGTTGTTCATCAGGATGTCGGCGCCGCCAAAACGCTCTCGCACCGTCCGTTCCAATTCCTGCACTTCTCCGATCTGGCTGACATCGATGTTCGCGGCCATGATGTTCGCCGGATTGCCGGCGGCCGACGACAGTTTTGCCTCGGCCTCCCTCAGCCGCTCCGCGCCGAGGTCGACAATGCAGACCTTCATGCCTGCCTTCGCGAACCGCATCGCAGCCGCAAGCCCGATGCCGGAGGCGCCGCCGGTGACGACGGCAACATTGTTCGGTGACATCGCTTGCAGTGGCATGGGCGTTCTCCGGTTCGATCAGGAAAGAGTATGGATGTCATCCAATGGGAACAGGCCTTGACGGCTTCACGAGGCTGCATGGGTGGTCTTCGCGATGTATCGGTGGATTGCCACCGAAGCCGTTTCTGACCAAGATGCGAGGAAAGCATCGCCGTATCACAAAGCAGTCTCCGGGGCAGCCATGAACTTTTCGCATTTGTTTTCACCGCTAAAGGTCGGTCCGTACCGGCTCGAGCATCGCGTCGCGCTGGCGCCGTTGACGCGGATGCGCGCGGCGAAGCCCAGCCTCGTGCCGCGGCCGCTGAATGCGGAATATTATGCGCAGCGCGCCACGCCCGGTGGCTTGTTGATCGCGGAAGCCTCGCCCGTCCTGGCGACCGGCTTCGGCAACCCCGGCGTTCCCGGGATCTATTCGGATGCGCAGATCGAAGGCTGGAGGAAGGTCGTCGACGCCGTGCACGCCAAGGGCGGCTTCATCTTCCTGCAACTCTGGCATGTCGGCCGCGTCTCGCATTCCTCGTTCCAGCCTGAAGGTCGTTTGCCGATCGCGCCCTCGGCGGTCGCGATTTCGGAGGAGTTCAAGGCGTCGACCGCCGATGGCAAGCTCGTGCCGTACGAAACGCCGCGCGCGCTCGAGACCGACGAGATACCTGCCATCGTCGAGGCCTACAGGCAGGGCGCGCGCAACGCGCTGGCCGCCGGTTTCGACGGCGTCGAAATCCATGGCGCCAATGGCTATCTGGTCGAGCAGTTCCTGCAGTCGCACAGCAACCTGCGCACGGACCGCTATGGCGGCTCGATTCCGAACCGCGTGCGGTTTCTATTGGAAGTGACGCAGGCCGCCGTCGACGTGTGGGGTGCGAACCGTGTCGGCGTGCGGCTGTCGCCTTACGGTATCTCCAACGGCAGTGGCGAGGCCGATCCGATGCCGCTCTATGGCCATGCGGTCGAGCGGCTCAATCCGCTTGGGCTGGCGTATCTGCATCTCATCGAGCCGCGCTCGAGCGGCGCCGGCCGCGCAGACGTCAACTGGCAGGGCGTGCCGTCGGCAATGGTGCTGTACCGTCCGATCTGGAAGGGCGTGTTGATCACGGCCGGCGGCTTCACCGGCGAGGCGGCGGAAGCCGCGATTGCCGAGGGGCATGCGGACGCGATCGCCTTCGGCCGCATCTTCATCGCCAACCCCGATTTGCCGCTTCGCCTGCGGCACGGCTATCCGCTGACGCCGTACAATCGCAAGACCTTCTATGGCGGCGACGCCGAGGGCTACACCGATTATCCCTTCTACGACGCGATGGCGCCGGTGTAAGTACGTCGTCATTGCGAGGAGCGAAGCGACGAAGCAATCCAGACTCTCCCCTCGGAGGCAAGTCTGGATTGCTTCGCTTCGCTCGCAATGACGACGCGGGAAGAAACTATGGCAAAACCAACCGTAGCAGCCGGCATCGCCTCGGGCCAATGCCTGTGCGGCAAGGTCACCTTTGAGATCGACGTGCCGGCGCGCTGGGCCTGGCATGATCATTCCGCCGCAAGCCGCCGTGCGCATGGCGCGGCCTACGCGACCTATGTCGGCAGCTGGCGCAAGCGCTTTCGTATCACCAAAGGAGAGAAGCTGGTTGCGCGCTACGAAGATGCGGCGGCGAAGACGACGCGCAGCTTCTGCTCCAGCTGCGGTACGCCCATGTTCTACGAACGCCCCCGCTCGCCGCACATGGTCAACATTTCGCGCGCGCTGTTTTCGGGCCGCACCGGAAGGCAGCCGCTCTATCACATCGCCATCGAGGAGCTGCAGGAATGGGCCTACACCGGCGAGCCGCTGGTGCCGCTGAAAGGCTTTCCCGGCGTGGTCTGGCAGCGCTCGAAAAAGAAGCGCCGCGCCGCGGGCGAAGACCCGTTCGAGCTCGCGCGCGAGGAGGTGTGAAGCGGGATGAATTTTGGATGAATCGGTTTCGCCGCAGGCTCTGATCCTTCTCGCCTTGCGAGAGAAGGTGGCATAGGCGGCCTTCGGCCGCCGTTCTTAGAGCTAAGAACGCCGACGCTTCGCGTCGGCTATGGCGCCGGATGAGGGGTTCTATCCGCGCACACGTCAGGCAGTTTATCGAGTGGAGAGAGACCCCACCCGGAACGCATCTCCGATGCGTTCCGACCTCTCCCGCAAGGGGCTAATTTCAGCACGGATGTTGCAGTGCGAGTCAGGAATGTTGCGGTGCGATTCGTGTTGAAGCAGGTGAATCTGGCGTGATTCTGTGTTCGCCG
>Ga0070684_100002574_pt1 | contig 13396 bp, 14 predicted proteins | sample KBSC723LmetaG_FD_65653 | JGI IMG/M metagenome (GOLD analysis project Ga0070684, IMG submission 65653) | Corn rhizosphere microbial communities from Kellogg Biological Station, Michigan, USA - KBS C7.2-3L metaG | ecosystem: Host-associated > Plants > Roots > Rhizosphere ...
CGTCGTGCTCAACTTGCAGCCGCGATGAAAGCTAGATGGGCTGCAAAGCGAGCGGCCGAGGGGAATAGCGCGACCTCGTCGGACCAAAATTCTCCAGCGCCACCCATGCAACCGCCGGAAAACAGAGGCGACGGCGTCTAAGCACAGTTGGCGAAATTAGCATCGCTAGCGGCGCGACGCAGAATTATCACATCGCATTGATACAGGCCCGCAGGAGCTACGGCTTTCCACTTAATTTTCTGAGTGGAACACGAAAGACATGCGCAAATTCACAGCTGCTTTTCCTCGCAAAGTTTTTGGAAAGCCGGATCGGTGCGCAACGGATCCCAGATCGGATCGAGCCTTAAAAGTGCCTGCGTGATGGGCGCTGGACTGTAAAGCCAGCCACCATACGGCGTTTGTAACAATCGTGTGAGAGTTGCGATCGCACGAGTGTTCTCGCCAACAATCATCTCAACCAACGCCAGGTTCTCTTCGAACCCGGGCCCGGACAGTCGATCTTTGCTACTCGGCACAAGCGTGATTGCACGCCCCGCTTCCTTCAGGGCTGAATCCTTCTCGTCGAGGATGGCGCAAGCTACGGCAAGCGCTGCTGCAACGAAAGCGTTGTCTGATTGCTCCTTTTTGATTGTTTCAAGCGTGTTGCGTGCTTGTTCAGCGGCGGCTTTTGCATGAGCGGTGTCACCAGCTACACGCTCGGCCAACGCCAGCCCCACCAGCTTGCTGGCCTTGTCGATCCCAGACGCAACATTGAGTTCAGCTTGTCGGGCTTGCACTAACCGGGTGGCCTCAGGCTGATTTCGCTCAAGTCTCAATTGGATTAGCTTGATTCGAAAAGCCGCGTTCGAATTCGTCTGTGCGTTTACCTGCACGAGCAATTTAGCCGCTTCTTTCAGATTACCTTCGGCCTGGTAGATGCTGGCTTTTGACGCCATTAAGTAAAACTCATTGGGAAGTATATCCAGGGCGCGATCATAAAGCTTTAGCGCTGCCGGGAATTGTCGAAGCGCGGCATATGTAAATGCTACTTCAGTCAATAACGCGGTATTCCGCGGATTGAGGGCGAGGCCCCGTTCCCAATAAGCAACGCTTTCATCCCAATGTCCCTCGCTTCGCGCAATTGCCGCAAGGGCGTATAAGACCTCGCTGTTTCCCGGCAGCATTTTGCTGACGCGTCCAAATGTAGCTTTGGCCAGCCCGTAATCGTGCAGCACCCAATATTGATAATAGCCTGTGAAGAGCAGGGTTTCGGGCGAGTCCGGTTGCAGTCTCTGCGCGTGTTCTAAAGCTTCCCTGGCCGCATCGCGGCGGGCGGCAGTTGTGTCAACGCGGTTAACGTAAACAAGCGCGTGCGCACCAGAAAGTCGCGCCCACGCGAGCGCAAAATTCGGGTCAAGCCGCACCGCCAGATCATAAAAATCGATGGCTTTGAAGCGAGCATCGCTCGAGTAGTTGCTGCGCGCTTCAAAAGCCAGCCCGCGTAAATAAGCATCATAAGCTTCCGGATTGTTTGTGGGGTTCGCAGCCAAAGCTTGCTCTTCACGACCGGTCAGCTTTGCTTGCAACGATTCTGCTATTCCTTTAGCGATCTCGCTCTCGACGACAAAGATATCACTTAACTTCCGATCATACGTCTCGGCCCAGAGCTGCGAACCGGTTTGCGCGTTAACCAGGTGAACATTGACCCGCACCTGATCGCCTGCTTTCTGGACACTACCCTCAAGGATGTTCGCTACCCCAAGGGCTTTCGCGATCTCAGCAAAATTGTCCGGTTTGCTCTGATACTGTTGCGTCGAAGCGCGCGAAATCACTTTCAACTCCGCGATCTTAGTCAGACGCGTCAGGACTTCCTCCTGGATGCCATCGGCGAAATAGGAATTGTCTGGGTCGCTGCTTAAGTTTTCAAAAGGCAACACCGCGACTGATTTGTCGACCTTTTGTCGGACCGCCCATGGCAAAAGAAGCAATCCAGCAGAAGCGGAGAGGATGACGGCGGTGGCGACGAGCAAGATAAGATTTCGTCGCCGGTGAACTCCGGTTGTCGGGGTTATCTGAATTCCCTTCGCGGTAATGTCGTAGGCCCAGGCAAGTATAAGCGCGATCGGGAAACCGATTAACAAAAGCACAATCACGAGTCGCAAACTCCAATTTGGCAATTCCAATGCTGGAAACGCTGCCGAGGCCATTTGAATCAGGAATCCCGCGGCGACGATGTAAGCCGCGGCGACACGATAAACCTTTCGTCGCTGCAACTCCTCGAAGAAGGTGCTCGTCATATCTACCCGTAATCTGGCGTCTCGTGTTCGGCAGGCAAATGGAAGCCAGCGGAGAAAGGTTGGAACAGTCGTTACTTCAAGAACAGACTCATGCTGTCGAGGTCGATGATGGCATGACAGATGTACAGCATGTCCATCCCAAGAATGCCGCCGACGATTGCACCGCCTTGCTGCCTTACGAAATTTGGCAATGTAGTTACGCCGATTTTGTCCGGCGGCATTTTGAAATTGCCGACGGTCAGATCGTTAATTCGCGCAGCATGAATTGGCCGCGTAGCTCCGCCGGGAAGACGAGCGGAGATCCTTGTCGGTTCTGATGCAATCCCAAGCGACTTAAGGAAGCTTTCGTGGAAAGTCGTAACAAATGCGCCGGTATCTACGAGCAGACGAGCCGATTGTCCGTGAATCGAGCATGGCACTGTAAGCGCGCCGTTTTCCTCCCGACTCAGAGGCACCCTCGTGAATTTCGCCGACGATGCGACAGCACTGAGGTGCATTTGGCGCGCTCGATCAACCTTGAAGAAAACGAGCCTGGTTTGGCAATTAATCACCGCTTTGTGGCGGAGCAGAATGTCCAAACCGAGAACACCGTCAACGCGACCGTTTCCGGCGCCGGACTCCTTTGACCTTCGCAGCGCCACCGGGCTGCTGCCAAAGTTCATGCTGCCGGCAGTGAGACTTTGCGCAATGCCGACGGGAAGGTCCTCCCCGTTAATTTGCGTGAACCGACTGTATCGGCCTGGATGAATTCCTTCGGCACTCTCCTCCACGAGGTTGCGCTGCGACGGGTTAATGCCGAAAGACTCGGCTGCGGCGGCGTCAAGGATGAGTTGGCTTGCGCCAGTATCGACCAGCAGATTCGCGCTGTGGCCATTGATTCGGAAGGACATGATCATCTTGTTAGGCGGACCGTAGTGAACCGGCACAACCCGGTATCCGGCTAGCTGCGATAAGGCATGGTTCCTGGCTGCGGCGAAAATCGAGATCGGCGCGAGCGTAAGAAGCAGGACCATTAAAATTCGCGTCCCTTTTCGGCACAGCGTTAAGGCAATCGCTATAGCGTTCACTGTTCTCAGTTCGCTGTAGCATCCGCTGTCCTCCGCGGATAGGCACGTGATTTTGCCCACAAAGTGTGGCGTTCGTGAAGCGGAGTAATCGAACTGACGGAGGTTGTAATGAGCTACCGGAACGCGAGATTCAGACCGCTCCGCCATGGGGGTGGCGATAACCATGAACTTCCATTTGTTCGACCTTGCAGGATTCATCGGCGTCGCGTTGATAATAGTTGCGTACCTGCTCCTACAACTGGAGAAACTCCAAAGCTCGTCGCCGAGGTATTCATTGTTCAACGCGGCCGGCGCACTGCTGATAATGGTTTCGCTCATCTTCGCCTTCAATTTGTCGGCGTTTATCGTAGAGGCTTTCTGGTTTTTGATCAGCTTGTTAGGCCTTTGGAGAGCACTTAGCGGCAAAAAGGATTCGAAACCTGGCTAGCAACGCAGCAAGAAATCTCGGGGAAAGGATGTGCCTCTGGGGGCGTCAGGGTAACCGCCGCTTTGATGTAGGATCGCCCGGATCGTATTCCCACAGACGTGAGGGATCGCCGAAAACCGCGCCAATCGCGCGGCCGGGCCAGATCTCAAGATAGGTCAGTAGCAGCGCCATTAGGGGGACCAAAATGAAGTAGAGTCCGTGTGCAGCCATGAAAAACATCGCGATTGCGCGCAGGATCAGGAGATAGAGATCCCAGCGCACCCTCTGCTTCAGCTCCTTGTCAGGCATAGTGTCGTAGCCCATTCGGAACGCTTTCCAGAAATGACTGGCTGCGAGCGAGCCGAAAGTGAACCAGAGTGCCGGAGACTGCGCGAGTTGGCGCCGCAAATCGTTGCCGAGGAGGAGATCGTGGAGCGGAATCAGGACGATCCAGTACGGCAGACCGACAACGACGACGAGCAAGAGCCACACAAAAACACCGCGTACAATGTTACCGGCCAACGTCGCGTGATCCGCCTTGGTTTGCGTTTCGCGCAGCGCGCGTGGAATCATCGCGGCGACGATCGCGGCCACGGCGGTTAATCCATCGAACCAATAATTGAAAACGGCGACCGCAGCGGACCAGCCGAAAGCATAAATGCCGACTACAGGAATCATGTTGCGCGCGAATACGATCCACGCATCTGGCCGCGACGCGAACTCGCGCAGGTGCTGGGAAAGCGGTGGCGGACGGATTTGCCGCGTCGCGGTTGCGCTGGCCGTTTGAGAAGGCTTTGGCATCGCGATCTGATTTAAGACTGGTCGACGGCTCCGAATCAATCCGCTTTGAGGCGCGCAGCAAAATTCTTGGCCCTACCGCAAAACAAGAAATAACGCCAGACCCACCGCAACCACATCTTCGCAGACGGCAACCACCACGTCCTTAATGTGCAAATCCAGACGTCTCCTGATGCCGTAACCGGCGAAAGCGCCGACAACGCCGCCGATTCCACCCAAAAGTGCGCCGGCAACCAACGGTTTCCCTGCGGCCGCGCACAAGCATGCGCCACAAAGACCTCCTGTTACGACACGCGCCATCAATGGCGCAGGCGCAGTGCGTTTCGGAATCATCGGAAGTTTGTCTGTGATTAACTCGCCGATCGCGAGCAGGGAAAACACCGCGACAGTCGCCGTTGATCCCATGAACGAAAGCGGTGAGTCCTGCAGATTCAGCCAGCCGAGGTGCGCGCCCCACGCCACGACAGCGGGCGCACTTAACGAACGGAGCCCAGCCACAATTCCGATTCCAAGAGCGAGAACGAAGACGTAGTTCACCAATTCCTCCTATTCCAGTTTCCGCCTAAAGTAAGCTCTGTGCAGCGGCACCAGAATGATCATGGAGAAATAGATCCAGCCGCTCCACTCGATTTGCGCTCTAGGCAGGCATAACGCCAGCACCAACGAAACAAGCCCGACGCCGACTGGAATACTCCATCCGGTTACCTCATGAAACGTCATTGCTCGTTCTCGTGCATTCAACCGCAACGGCTCCCGCAATTGCCACGCGCGCAGATTCAAAAGCACCATCTCTAGTGCGATGGCAGTGAACCCCAATGCGAAGATTGCAAACAGAGCGCGGATTTGCGACTCAGAATGCGCGCCGAGCACGTGACCGACTCGGCCGCCGCTGACCAAAAACCACATGGAACTGAAAATCGCTTTGAGCGGGTAGATGTAAATCAACATCGTAACAATCATCGCCCAGCTGATGAAGATCGATACACCATCCTCCAGACCATAACGCCGGCTCCACAACCAATGACCGCGCCAAAAGATTCCCAGCACAATGATGCTCGCCACAAACGCGGGCACATTTTTGAAAGCAGTGAGAAGCGTTTCGATGTCGTCGGGGATTTGCTGCGTGGCGATCACGAGCATCGTGATTGCGAACGCAAAGGCTGCATCGATGAAGGTTTCGAGCCGCGTCATAGCAATCCCGCGCAAGCGAAATCCGCCTAGCCGCGGCAGCGCGTCCAAGTCCGGCGGCAAACCGGATGCGATTTCCTGTGCGCGCTCATTCATCTGGCTGGCCATGTTAGTGCAATCACCAGCGGTGGGGGAAGCTCACACCTTCTTTGCGAGGACGGCGTTCAATTCTCGACAATTCGACGGAGTCCGGTCACATTGCCGGTGATGACTTGCAATGGCATTCAACGAACGCTGTCGTGTTTTGTTCCGGGCGCAGTCCTGTTCTTTGCCCCGATGGCGCCATCTTCGGCCGCGACTTTAGAAGACCTGAAGCAATTGGAGATCACTTGCTACGTTCCGGCATATCTCACCCAGGGGCTACGGTTGCAAAATGTTGAGGTCACGTACGACGAGATCCAGGGGAATGAAGACCCGAACCACCCGTTGCCACTTTACTCAATCCAATATGGAAACGGCTGGAACGCGACATTGACCATCGAGTCAGCGAGAGAAGGAATCGGCGACCGAAACCTCATGGCTGACGAGGAGAATGCGGAAGAAACCGAAATTAAATCGCCTTTCGGTCCGATGGATCTGATTTACCGGCCAAAGGGCAAAGATGGCCGCAAGGACGAGATCATTGCAAACTGGGTCAGCGACGCCAACATGAACGACGAAAAAGGCAAAGCGCCAGACGCGCATCCGATCCTGGGCCGGTTCCATGGATTTTCTGCGACTGGGATTACACTGGCCGAGTTCACGAAAATTATTCAGTCACTTCACCCGATCGGGAATGACAACGCTCCTGTGTCGCACCCGACGCCTGCAACCAATGCACAGATCAGAGAAAGGGTTTCTGGCGGAACATCTCCAGCTGCACTGAAGATTCACCCGAAGGTTTTCAATATGATCGATTGCTGGGTCTCCGATTCGGAGAGTCCAGTCGCGACGGAAATCAATCTGAATGCGGTAGAGAAGAATGGAAACCAGTTCAATGAAAATGGGCTAAACCAAGATGGCGGCTGGCTAGTCTATTCGGTGCCGGATACCGGCGGATTCATGCGCTATCGCGTGCTCGAAGCGAAAGGCAATCATTACAAAGTCGAGTATCAGGAGAATGGCGGCGGCACGCTTACGACAGCGTCCACAATCGAGTTCGAGATTGAGAAACGGCACATTCGCCAGAACGGCAGCCCGATGACGGTTCGCGTGCTGCGGGTATCGTCCTACACTCAGAAATAAGCAAGGTTGCTGTCGTGTCGGACGTGCTTCATGATCCTGCGATCATGAAGAAAGACCTGAAATCATTTGGATGTGTCGTTCTCGTCGCGGCGGCGGCGACATTGAAATTGGCGAGCGGACAAACAGTAGCAGGCGAAAATACCGCGGAACGCGAAATTCGCGGCTGGATTGATAAGTGGATGAAAGCCTTCAGCGCCAAAGATGCCGATAGCGTGATGGAGCTATATACGGATGATGTGGTCGCTTATGACATTGTGCCGCCTCTGCAATACATCGGGAAACCGGCCTATCGAGCCGATTACCAGCAATTCTTCTCGCAATACGACGACGATCTCCGCGTCGAGGTGCGCGATCTGCATGTAGGCGCGAGCGGCGACCTCGGTTATGCGACCGGGTTGGAGATGATCAGCGGCACACTCAAGCGTGGACAAAAATCTAACACATGGGTGCGGTTCACATCACTTTTCCGCAAAGTAAATGGCAAATGGCTCGATTTTCACGATCACGTTTCCGTTCCGGCTGAGATAGGATCAGGGAAGGCGCTGCTGGACCTGAAACCATAAGTACTGCGGGAAACTCAGGAGCAGCCAGTCAAACGCGCTAGCCCCAGAGTTCGCGTTGAGGCATGGCAATTTTTCCGTGCTCGTAATGCAGTCCATCATCGCGATCGCGCGCAAGCAGTAGGGGACCATCGAGGTCGACCCAGTCGGCTTCACTAGCGAGGACCCGAGCGGGAGCGATCGAGAGTGAGGTGCAGACCATGCAACCAATCAGGATCTTGAAATTATTGTCGCGACCGCGCTGATACAGATCGAGCGCTTCTGTTAGCCCGCCGGTCTTGTCGAGCTTAATGTTAATTGCTTCATAGCGATTCTTGAGACGCGGAATATCGGCAGTCGTGTGGCAACTTTCGTCGGCGCAGACGGCGATAGGGTGATCGAGCTCCTCGAGCACGTCGTCAGCGTCGGCGGGAAATGGTTGTTCGATCAGCTCGACTCCAAGTTCCTTCAACGCGGAGACCGTTTTTCGATAATGACGGGGAGACCATGATTCGTTGGCGTCGATTAGCAGGCGCGCGTTTGGCGTCGCTGCGCGCACAGCTTCGACGCGCGCAATATCGCGATCGTCGCCACAAAGTTTCAACTTCAGAATTGGCAGGTCCCTGGCAGCCGCGGCGGCATCTGCCATTCTCGCCGATGTATCGAGACTGATCGTGAATGACGTCTCGACTTCGTCGGCAATCGGAATGTTGGCCAGCTCCCAGGCGCGTTTGGCGGAGCGTTTCGCTTCCATGTCCCACAGGGCACAGTCTAACGCATTCCGGGCCGCACCTGGCTCGAGCAACTGCTGCAATTTATTCCGATCCAAATCTCCGATCTGTTGGATGGATTCGATCTGCGCCAAAACAGAAGCAACGCTTTGTTTGTAGCGTCTGATAGGCACGCACTCACCGCGCCCGATGCGCTCACCATCGGTCATCGTAACCACCAACACCTGCGCTTCTGTGCGGCTGCCGCGCGAGATCCGGAACGGGTGATTCAGTGGAAAAATTTCTTCCCGGGCTTCGATTTTCAAAGTGGTGAGTGATACGCGACCGGCGTGGAGTTGCCAACCAATTTCAAGATTGAACGGTAATGCGACGGGGACTGTCTGAGCTTCCACTATGACCAAACTCATTGCGCTAGTGGCGGCGGGCGCTTTCGCAGCGGGAACAATGTTCGCGGGCGAACATGGCGATTGCGCGAAGAAGGCTGGAAACGAAGGGAAGATGGCCTGCACGGCCTCTCTTGCGAGTCTCAACCTGACGGCAGACCAGAAGACGAAGATGGAAACGGCGATGACCGAACACCACAAAGCGGGGTGCACGGAAGCAACGGAGACCAAGTTCATGAAGGAGGCCGAAGGCATCCTTACTCCGGAGCAGTTCGCGAAATTCAAAGCCGAGTGCAATAAGCACAAGACAGAAAAGGCAGGGGCTTAAACACTTTGCTTCGCCAACGGCGGTCACCGCCGTTACTATCTGCAGCAAATCATGATCGCGCTCGCTTCGGCGAGCGCGACTTGCGTACGCACGCTACTTGGTTTTCGCGCCTTTATAGGCGTGCCATGTGTCCGAAGCTGCTTCCCACTTCTCGATTTTGCCTGAACGACGATGAACGCGATAACGGGCAACGACCGGACTGATTTCGGGATCTCCGCCGCATTTGGCGTCGTGCTTTTCGCGAAGGGCGAACTGAAAATAAGCATCGGTGGTTTCTTCCGTGTCGTAAGTGATGCAACCGAGTGAGATTCGTTTCGCATAAACATGGTCGTGCTTGAGGGTGCGAGCGAGCAGATCCAGGGCAGCGTCTTCATCCAGCGGATGGGACCGCGAACCGCCTTGTGCGATAGTCGTGGAAATTACGATTGTCGCGACAACAGCCGCTGTAACCAGGCGGAACTCAATTTTCATCAGTCAAGCGGTCAATTCGACCGCACGAGATTTAATAATTGTCAGGTCATGAATCAATCTACAAGGTCGATATTATGAAGATCACCAAAAACATCGGCATGCTTTTGCTCGCGGTTTACTTAATCGTCGATGGCCTTTTAGGTTTCGGATTGAATCTCGGGCCGGCCATTTTTCTGCTCTACTTTCTCGCGATTATCGCTGGCATCTTGATTCTTATCGGAAAATGAAGCGTGAGGCGGAGTTGGCAATCCGAGAGACTTATATCCAGAGATCCCTCGACTCCGCTCGGGATGACAGAACCCAGAAAATTCCTGGGTTCCTGATTCATTTTAAATATTTGTCGAACCACGCCACGGTCTGTTCCAGTCGGTCGACCTGGTGCTTGGGTTCGATGAACATATGGCCTTCGCCGGGATAAATGATCAGCTTTGTCGGTACGCCGAGAGTTTTTAAGGCCTTCCAGAATTCGTAAGATTGTGACGCAGGACATTCGGCGTCGCGCTCGCCGACGATCACGAGCGTGGGGGTCTTAACATTTTTAATGAAGCGAATGGGCGAGCTCTTCTCGTAAACCTCTGGATCGTCATAAACCGATGCGCCGAAGAACGGGATCATCCATTGCCCGATCAGGTTTTGGCCATAGTAACTTTGCCAATTCGCGATCCCGGCACCGGCGACCGCAGCGCGGAAACGGTTTGTCTGCGTAACCGTCCACATGGTCATGAACCCGCCGTAACTCCAGCCTGTGACGCCGAGGCGGTTGGGGTCGATGGGATATTTCTTTATCGCTGCATCGACTCCAGCGAGATCGTCGCGTAAATCGCCGCCTCCGAAATCCTTCATATTCGCACGGGTAAAGTCCTCGCCCTGGCCGTAACTGCCGCGCGGATTGGGAAGCAGCACGTAATAACCGCGCGTGGAAAGCGCAGCGATGATTGCGCGCGACATTCCAAAGGATGCCGGCCACTCTGATGTCGTAACGCCGGATGGTCCGCCGTGAATAAGCACGACCATTGGATATTTTTTCTCGGATTCGACTTTCGCCGGCGGCACTAACCAACCCTGAATGTTAGACCCTTCGTTCGTCCACTCGATGCTTTCCGCTTTGCCCCAGTTCGCTTGCAAGCCAGCGTTGTTGTTCGTTAACTGACGCCATTCACCGAGCGGACCCACAAAAACTTCCGGTGGCGAATTGTAAGTACTGCGTACCACGGCCGCGAAGTTGCCATCCTTCGACAAAGCGAAGTTTGGAAAATTTCCAAATGCGTGTATGCCTTCGGGGCCTTTCCAGATCGTTCGCGCCGAATTGTCGGTCGAATTCAACTCGGAAATTGCGCTGCCGCCACCGAGGTACTCGACGAGTAGAATTCGATCGGGTGTCTGCCAGAAAAATGAACTTATCGAAGCTTTTCGGCTCGACGTGCGATTTGTGACATCGCGACCGTCGCGACTCATCGTGGAAAGATCACCGCCGTGAAATCCTTCGTCACTCATTAAACCTTCAATAAACGCAAGCGATTTGCCGTCGGGCGACCAGCGCGGAACGGCGACTTGAAGCCAGGGTTTGTAGGTGGATGTCGCGTTACCTTTCGCGATTTCAATTGTGTAAATCTGCGCGATCCACCAATTGTTGTCTCCGGGGCCAGGCGCGGCCGTCGCAACAAACATTTTGTCGTCTGGCGACCAATCGAAATCGTAAATGTGAAGATCGGACTGCGACACCTGACGCAGTTGCCCGCTCGCGATGTCGAGAACAGCAATGCGCTGATTGTGAATGGCGGTGTCGATCACGCCGGTTGTTGCAGGTGCGGCCATCAACGGACCGCCACCGCCCGCGCCTTCAATGTATAGGAAAGCAATCTGCTTACCGTCGTGCGACCAACGCGGTCGCGCAGCGTATCCATTTAGGTTGGAAATCTTCTTTGCGCCGGAACCATCGGCGTTCACCGTCCAGAGTTGGCGCTGGTCCCTTGTGCCGGCGCTCGAGAAAAATGCCAGCGTCTTTGAATCCGGAGACCACGCGGGATCGAAATCAGTTCTCTCGCCGTTGAGCGGAAGGTTAACGAGCTTTGCCGACACGTTTCCGTCCGCTTCGCGAATATACGTCTGCTTTGATGGCGTTGCGGCGGTGGATTGCACCCATGCCAAATGCGCTCCATCGGGAGAAAGAGCTAGGTCGCCGTACAGAACGGTCTTGCCCAGGTGTTCCGTCAATTGCTGCATATTTTGAGCTGTTAACGCCATTGGCACGAGAAACGTCACGAGAAAATGCTTCATCTTTTGATCCTGACAAAGCGATGATGCAGCGACAAGGAGGTTGTGGTGTGCGCTATCCTCAGCGCATTTGAGCGGCGACTGTTGTGACATGTGGTAGGGCGATCCCTCCGTTAGGGCCGAGCGGGATTGCGGCGCGCAAGGGATTGCGCGCCCTACCTTCGCAGCAACGCGCGCATTGCTATCAGATCTGTTCGCTAGATGTAACGAGTAGCGACCAAGCGTGCAATCGGGTACGGTCTGTGGATGACTCGCTACCGAATCCGTGTGGCAACGTCAAGCGATTGGAATGCACTGGCCGAAATGCGATATCGATTTCGTACTGAAGTAGGATCGCCTAACGAAACGAAATCGCGTTTTGTTCGGAGGTTGACATCATGGATGACGAAGGCCCTTGGCGCGAAATCTTCCGCGTGGCGTTGCTGGGTCGTCGATGACGGCAAACAATTGTTCGGTCATATTTTTGTGCAGTTGTTTGAGAAAATGCCAAATCCGGTTAACGAACCGGAGGCTCACGCGTACCTGACCAACTTTTACGTAGTCCCGGAAATACGCGGCCGGGGACTGGGCAGAAAATTGTTAAACAAAGCGCTGTCGTGGTGCCGCGCGAAGGATGTGGACGCAGTCATTCTGTGGGCGACCGCTGAAAGCAAATCACTTTATCGCCGATGCGGGTTGGTTGAATCTGCCGATATTTTGGAGCTACGAGATGATACTCGGTGCAATTAAGTGCGAAGCGCCTTTGTAAACCGCACCAGTTCATCTGCCAAGGCTTCGATGCGTCGGACGACTTTCTGATCGCTGATTTTGTCCCCATCGAAGCCGTCACTGGTTGCGAAGACAAATCGCGGAATAATCACGCAACGAAAGTCCAGCATTAGACTGTTTGCGTAGGCCATCACCGACATATAACTGCCCATCCCGCCTGCGGCGCAAAGAAAGCCGACGATCTTGTCTTCCCATGCACTCCCGGTAAGTTCGATCATGTTCTTTGTCGACGCAGCAACATCGTAATTGTAGACCGGTGCGGCGATGATGATGCCATCGGCTGCTTGAATGGTAGCACTGAGTTTCTTCGAGGATGGCTTAATGTAGCATTGGTCTGCATCACAGAGCGGCAGCTCCATCTCGCGAATGTCTATCCAATCACAATCGATTTTGTGCTTTTGCAGGTGCGCAAACGCTTTCTGACCCATCCGGCGGCTGTTGCTGTCCGGGTTGCCGCTGGTGCTGATGACGAGGTGCTTCGGCATGGACCTATCGTAAAAGCAAACGCCGAACGCTCAACATCCAACGTCCAACATCGAATTTACGATCTGTAACGAGCTTTTCATTCTCGTCCTCGTTTCTCCTCCTCGTCCTCGCTTCAGAGAATTTCGATTACGACGACGAGGACGAGGACGAACTTTGATTCCGCTCGTACGGAATGATGTTGTCCCACTCGTCAGCAGACGACCGGGCGACGAAGGCGACTACAGGTTCGGTATCGCTTATATTGAACACTTCGTGAGGCACACCTGGCTTGATGTAGATGAAATCGCCGGCCTCGTTTTCGATCACTTCTTTGAGCGTTTCACCGAATTCGTGGCGCACTTTGCCTTCGATAATGTACAAAATCACTTCAAAGCCGACATGAATGTGCGCGTACGCGACACCTCCTGGCGGAATGGTTGCGATGTTAGCCGACAGGCTTGTCGTTCCCACGTTCTTG
>Ga0070684_100002575_pt1 | contig 13391 bp, 10 predicted proteins | sample KBSC723LmetaG_FD_65653 | JGI IMG/M metagenome (GOLD analysis project Ga0070684, IMG submission 65653) | Corn rhizosphere microbial communities from Kellogg Biological Station, Michigan, USA - KBS C7.2-3L metaG | ecosystem: Host-associated > Plants > Roots > Rhizosphere ...
GCCGCTGGCGCAACTTCCTCTACCGCTCGCCCCTGTCGACAGTTCGGGCCGCATTCAGCAGGTTGGACGCCTGCCTCTTGACGCGTTCGCGCCGGGCACCTACGAATTGCGCGCCATTGTGAAGCAGGGAGCGGACCAGGTGTACAGCTCCGTCATGATCCGGGTATCCGAGTAGCTCACTGGCTCTCGTGAGTGGGTGCTCACCGGGCCACTTCCACGTCCACGGAATCGGAGGGGCCATGGTCAGGCCGCTCGTTGTCGCCGTCACCGCTGTTACACTCGGCTGGTCCGCCGAACAGCTGGTTGCCCAGACCTCAGCATCAGCAGACAAGCAGGCGTTCACGTCTGCCACAACCGCGATTCTCGTGGACGTGGTGGTGCGCGACCATCGTGGCGGCGCGCCAGTGACCGACCTGACGAGCGATGATTTCGCCGTCTTCGAGGACGGCGTCGCGCAGAAGATCGACTCGTTCTCGCGGGTAACACGCGGCGGCGGCATCGGGGTGGGGATTCGGTGGAAAACACCCGCGACCGCACGCGTCGTGGGCGCGTCCGGCGCCGAGCCCGCGGAGGTTTCAGCAGCGGATCGGGCGCAGGACGCAGGGGCCACCGCCCTCGTCTTCGATCACCTGTCCGAAGACGCGCTTCATCTCGCACAGCGCGCGATGCTCAAATATGTCCCGATGAACGGCGACTCGGACATCCGCGTTGGCGTGTTCGCGACCGAGCCTCACGTGTCGCTGCTCCAGCCGTTCACAACCAACCGCGCCGAGATCAGGAAGGCAGTCGCCGGCCTTGTGCCCGCCGGCACGGCGGCGGGCGATCAAAAGGCCGAGCGGCGGCAGGACGTGGTCGATCGCCGGCGCGAGCTGCTGGCCAACACGCAGGCACTCGCGGCGGCGACGGTAACCGGCGGCGGTGGGGTGCTGGCGCAGGCTGGCCCCGCAATGGGCCAGACCGAAGCGGAACTGCAGCTTCTCGAACTCGAGCGCTCGATGATCGATTCGTTCGAGTCGCTCGATCGCGACCACCGGGGCTACGACACCACACTATCGCTGGTGTCGGTCATTCGCTCGCTGGCCGAGATGCCCGGACGCAAGTCGGTCGTGTTCTTCTCGGAAGGGCTGCCGGTCTCACCGGCGCTGAGCGCCAGACTGGACGATTTGATCGCGGCCGCGAATCGCGCGAACATTACCGTCTACGCGGTAGACGCCCATGGGCTCCGGACCAGGAGCTCATCCACCGACACCCGCCGGGAGATGCAGGAATTTGTCGACGAACGGCTGCTGCAAACCGGCAGCGGTTCGACGGCGACAAATCAACCGTTGACGATGGGACTCGAGCGAGTCGAAGACATGGTCCGCCTCAACTCTCGGACCGGCTTGGCGCGGCTGGCCGACGACACCGGCGGGTTTCTCGTCGAAGAATCGAACGATCTGGGATCGGCCTTCCGCCGCATCGACGAGGACAACCAGTTCCATTACCTGCTGACGTACTCGCCGAAGAACGCCGAGTTCGACGGCAAGTTCCGCACGATTCACGTGACAGTCCAGCGCCCCGGCATGCAGGTGTTCGCACGGAAGGGGTACCGGGCTCTTCGGGCGCCGGGAGTCGTGGACACCGGCAGCTACGACGTTGCCGCGCTGGCGATGCTCGATCGGACGCCGCTGCCGAATGCATTCCCGGTCCACGCCGCGGGCTTCAGCTTCCCGGATCCGGAGCGGCCGGGGCTGACGCCCGTCGTCGTCCACGTGAACACGAGTGTCTTTCACTTCGTCGTCGATCCCAACCAATCCACGTATTCAGCGCACGCATCAATCGTCGTCAGAATCCGCGATGAGAACGGCCGTGAGGTCCAGAGGCTCAGCCAGGAGTACGTGCTGTCGGGCGATGCAAAGGACGTCGAGGCGGCCAAGAGGGGCGACATCTTTTTTTACCGGGAGTCCGATCTCTCGCCAAGCGTTTACACGATGGAGACGATTGTGTATGACGCGCTGGCGCATGAGGGCAGCGCGCGCGTGGCAACCCTCACTGTCCCTTCGGTCAAGTTGTCTGGAATTGGAATGAGCAGCCTCGTCCTCGTCAATCGTACGGAGGAGAGCAAGGACGAGCGGCCGGCCAGCGAGGCGCGGCCGCTGTACGTCGGCAACATGCTGCTGTATCCGAATCTTGGCGAGGCGATTCAGAAGTCCACGAACGCGGAGCTTCCGTTCTACTTCACGCTGTACGGAAACGTGCACGACGCGAACGCCACGGCGCAGCTCCTGAACAACGGGCGTGTGTTCGCGGAAACGCCACTGCAGCTGCCGGCCTCCGCCGGCTCGCGTGTGCAGGAGGTCGGCCGTGTGCCGATCGGCGCGCTGCCAGAGGGGACGTACGAGTTGCGCATCCGCGTCAGTGCCGATGGCCACGAAGTCGCGCGCTCCGCGTTCTTCACACTGCGGTAGCCAACACCGACTCCCTTTTCACATCGGCAGCCGCACCGCTCGCATGGCTCGTCGCGTTCGGCGCCGCCATTCCCGAAGCTACTTAGCCGGCTGCTTCGACTGGTTGAGCCATACCTGGACCCACGACTGCGCGGGCCTGTTGATCGAGAAATACCCGGTGACGACGTCCATGTCGCCGTCGCCGTCGAGATCCGCGACGTCGAGCGTCGCATGCCGCGGAAAACCCATCTCGATCGTGTGGCGAACAAACGTGCCTGGCTTCGTCTGCTCGACCCATACGAGGGCGGGGATCACGCTCTCGTCCTGGTCCGACCCGCCCGCGAGTAGCGCGCACGCGACGATATCGAGGTCGCCGTCGCCATCTATATCCGCCGCGAGGGCGCGGTGGACACCCGGCATCGCCGTAATCGTGTGTTCCACGAACGGATACGTGCCTGTGTTCTCCAGCCACTGGATGCCGTGATACGGCTTCACGAGCCCATCGTCGAACGAGTCGCCGTGCGTGAGGATGACGTCCAGATCGCCGTCCTTGTCGAAATCGACGAGCTGGATCCCCGATGATCCCCAATTCGGATGCGGTGCCGCGTAGATGACCTTCTGCTCGAACGAGAAGTTGCCTTTATTGATGTAGGCAAGCACCGTTTCGTCCTGCTGCGCGAGCAGCGTGACGAAGTCCATCCTGCTGTCATGATTCAGATCCACGGGAATGATGTGGATGCCGCCCGGCCGCGGATCGATCACGTGCGTGACGAATGAAGGCTGCACGGGATTGGTGGTCTGGTTTTCCAGGATCGCGATATGGCCGGTCTTGCGCCACCCGAAGGCTGCGACGGCGAGATCGGACTTGCCGTCGCCGTTGAAATCGGCAGCCTCGACGTCGGCAACCCGGGGCCACCCGTCGAGCCAGAACGGGCTGAACTTCCCCGTCGCCAGGGCGCGCAACCAGATGACGGCGCCATCATGGTGATCGCCGGGGACGAACTGTCCGAGGTCCGCGACGAGCATGTCCTTTCTCCCGTCGCCGTCGAAATCGGTGAACGCGACGTGCGCAGGATGCGGAATGCTCGCAACGACAGAGAGGGGGCTGCCGGCCTTTTGTGGATGACCGGTGACTACCGTCCCCTGGCGCATTTCCGTCGCGAGAACGTCGAGCGTGCCGTCTCCGTCGAAGTCGACCAGCTCGACGTTCGAAACGGCGGGATCGTTTGGCATGTCCGGCACGCTGAGGCCGTAATGCGTGAACCTGACCGGCGACTCGGACGGATCAGGCCAGCGCTCGGGCGCAGGGAGATGGTCCGGTGCATTGTTCACCATGTACCGGAGCACCTGCTGCATGTCGGGGGGAAGCTGCACGTTTCGGTACGCAACTGCGGGATCGCCGATCGGCGGCAGGCGCCCTTCGCCGATGAACATCATCCGGACGATTTCGGAGCGCCAGGCGTCTTTCGGGAGAACGTCGGGCGGCGGGAACTTGTGGCAGGTGCTGCACGTCGCTCGCGCGAGCCTCTCCTCGTCGGACATTCCGGCGATGGTCTGTGCCTGAGTTGAGGAGGCCTCGATGCGCGGCGTGGCGGGCCGGCTGAGCGTCAGGAACAGCGCGCAACAGCCGAGAGCAAAGATCGCGACAACCGGAGCCGAACCCGCATCCGGCCGCGTGGATTGGGGCATTTATCCGATGCTAACACACCGATCTTCGAGGTCCTGACGGCAGGAGCCATGAAGGAGAACTGATTCAGTGACTCACCTGCGCCGCCAGATAGCCGGGTCTGGCGCGGACCGTTGTCTTTGGCCGCTTCACCTTCACCGTAATCTTGCGGAACTTTCCATCGAGTTTCGTGTTCGTCGGTTGATACGCGAGCAGGTAATAGGTCGTGCGCTCCTGCTGCATGCGCGCGACCCCGACGGCGAGGTCGTTGGTGTTCTCGAGGAGGAACCCGCCCGTGTCCTTGGCGAGGCGCCCCAGCACCGCACCCACACGCGAGTTCAGCAGGTCGTTCTGACGCTCGAGATCCTTCGTCCACGCCCCTTTGTCGCGCTGTTCGTCACCGAGCGCCTGTGCCGTTGCGACATCCATGTTTCGTTTCACTTCGCCGTCCGCGCTGTGCACCCGCAGGCCCGTGGCGTCCACGGGGTACACCGTGATGTTGGCACGGTTTGCTTCCCCGATGAGGGCATCGAACTTCGGCTTCATCCGATCGGTGATCGGAAGCTTCTCGGTAAAGTACAGAATGCTTTTCCGTCCTTGCAGCTCCGAAAAGCCGCCGACTACGGCGCTGAGTCCCCCGAGCGACCATTCACCGTCCAGCTCGGCGACGAACCGCGAATAGCTTTCGCGCATGCGCAGCTCCATCTGCGTCATCATCCTCTCAATCGGGTCCATCTTCTTCAGTCGCTCCTCGCGCTCGGCGATACTCCCGAAACCTCCGCTGCCGGATTCTGCGCCAGCGGTTGGCGGCACATTCGGGTCGAGACCGTTCAGGCGTGGGCTCCCCGGTTCGGCGGTGATCGCCGTGTTCCCAGGCGCGGTGGCGGAGATGACATCAACCGCGCGCCGGACCTTCTCGCGCTCGTTGGTGAACGGCTGAAACGTCCTCAGAGCCGAATCGGCGAGGAACACGCCCGCGTAGTCGTGCGGCGGCTGCAGCGTGGAGACGTAGGCGAGCGCGGCGCGATGGGCCAGCCCGCGCGATTCCGGCGACAGACGATCAAAAAGGATTGCGGTCACGCTCGGCGCAACGGCCGTCGACGGCACGCTGGCCGCCGCCGGTGCGCCGGCGGGCGGGCCAGCGGTTTGGTCGCTGCCAGCCGCCGCGAGCGGCCGGACAACCCCGCGCTGCACCAGCGTTGCGGAGACTACTCGCTGGCGAACGCCATCCTCTGAAACCTCGAAATCTTCTGGCGCGAGATCGAGAACAGCATTGCCCTTGCCGTCGACGACAGTGACGTCGACGACGACGCCGGCGGTGATCGTCTTGATAGCTGGTTGTTGACCGCTGACCAGGCAGGTCAGGGCGGCTACGATGAACACCGAAAGCGCTGCGCGTCGCATGGGTACTCCACGTGGGTCGCTGGCGATCCCCAGTATACGACCAAGAACCAATGACCATCGCAGGATAGAATTGACTTATCCCATGCGTCATCGCCGCGATTTTCTCAGGCTTCTCGCGCTCACGGGCGCATCTTCCGCGCTCAACATCCCGCTGATTGGTCGCCGCGCACTCGCCGCGCCACCGTTATTCGAAGAAATCCCGCCGGACGTCAGTGGCATCAAATGGGTGCACGAGAATGCGATTTCAGACAACCGGTATCTGCCCGAAACCATGGGTCCAGGCGTCGCCTTCTTCGATTTCGACAACGATGGCTGGATGGACGTCTTCATGGTGAACAGCGGCAAGTCGGATTTCTACACGCCGTCCGCGCCGCTGAAGAACGCGCTGTACAGGAACAACCGTGACGGGACGTTCACCGACGTGTCGGACAAGGCGGGAGTCGCCGGTGGCGCGCAATTCGGCATGGGCTGCGCGATTGCAGACTACGACAACGATGGATATCAGGACATCCTCGTCACCGCGTACGGCCGGTGCACGCTGTATCACAACAACGGCAATGGCACCTTCACGGATGTGACTGACAAGGCCGGGCTCGCCACACCCGGGTGGACGACAAGCGCCGTGTGGTTCGATTACGACAACGACGGCAAGCTCGATCTGTTCCTCTGCAGCTTCGTCGAGTTCTCGCTGGCGAGCAACGTCTTCTGCGGCGATAACAAGCTGGGCAAGCGTTTCTATTGCATTCCTCGCGTGTTCAAACCGACGCCGAGCTTCCTGTACCGGAACAACGGCGATGGTACGTTCACTGAGGTGAGCGCAGGGACCGATATTCAGCGCGCGAAAGGGAAAGCGCTTGGCGTCGTCGCAACGGATATCAACGGCGACGGCCTGATCGATCTGTTCGTCGCGAACGACACCGTCCAGAACTTTCTGTTTGCGAATCGCGGGAAAGGGAAGTGGGACGAGATTGCGCTCGCCGCCGAAGTCGGCTTCAGTGCAAACGGTACGCCTCGATCGGGTATGGGCGTGGATGCCGCGGACATCAATGGTGACGGCAAACAGGATCTCTTCGTTGCCAATGTCGATCAGGAGATGTTTTCGCTGTATCGCAACGACGGCAACGAGTTCTTTTCGGATGTCGCGGCGGCGAATGGCGTGGCGCAGTCGACGCGCCTTCTGAGCGGCTGGGGCCTGAAGTTCTTCGACTACGACAATGACGGTTTCGTCGATCTGTTTCTGGCCAATGGCCATCCCGACGACATGATCGAGAACTACTCACGACAGGTGCGCTATAAAGAACCGCTGGTGCTGTTCCACCACGACGGCACGAAGCTCGCCGACGTGAGCGCCAAGGCGGGACCCGTGTTTCAGAAATCCTTTCCTGCGCGCGGCCTTGCCGTCGGTGATTACAACAACGACGGCCGCATCGACGTGCTCATCGGCAACAATGGCGGCGCGCCGGTGCTTCTGAAGAACAACGCAGGGGAGGGCAATCACTGGATTGGCGTGCTCCTGCAGGGCACCTCCTGCAACCGCGATGGAATCGGCGCGACGATCACCTGGTCGGCCGGCGGCGTCACTCGACGCCGCTATAAGGCGAACGGCGGGAGCTATCTCTCCTCGCACGACATGCGCGAGGTGCTCGGGATCGGCACGGCGAGCAAAGTGGACTGGATCGAGATCAAATGGCCGCCGCCGAGCAACCGTGTCGAGCGCTTGACGGATCTTCCCATCGACCGATACGTCACGATCGTCGAAGGTCAGGGGCGCATCAAAGGGTGATGACGGCAGTTCGCGAGGCGAACGAGCGCGCGAGTGAGCCCACGCGAGCGGAGTGGGGCTTGCGGGGCCCCGCGAGCGAGCGTGTTGGGGAGTCCGAGGGGCGAAGCCCCTCGGAGTGGTTAGGAAACGAGCTCGAGGTCGCGTATGTCTGAGAAATCGCGCGGGTTGAGCGTCCACAGCGCTGCATTTTGAACCATCGCGCACGCGGCGACGGCGACGTCGATCTCGCGATGTCGCGGCCGCTGTAAACGGCGGTAGATGCTCGCCGCCAGGGCCGCTTCCGCGACGCCGAAATGACACGCGGTTCGCGCCGGCAGGAGCGCCTCCTGCGCGTCGAGCTCGTCGTCGTTCCGGGGACCACGCCACCATTCATAGAGGACGATCGACGAAACGCCGAGGCGTTCACCGTCCGACACAAACCGTCGGAGCGTCGGGGCGTGCGATCGCGGGCCAGACAGTGCGGCGATGAGTGCGGACGTGTCGAGGTGAATCATTCGGCTGAGCGTTGACGGCCACCCTGACGGCGCGCCTTGCGGACTGCGCGAATCTCGGCCCGGACCGCATCCGCACTTCGGGAGGAGGGCTGGCGTTGCAACGAGTCAATGGTCGTCAGCATGCGTCGCCGCTCGCTTTCTGTCAGCCGCCCGGCATGCGCGGCATATTCCGCCACCGCTTCGCGGACGACCAGACTCTGCGATTTCCTCAGGCGGGCCGCCGTCGCCCGCAGCGTTCGCGCCGTCTGCTCATCGAACACGAACGTGAACTTTGCCATACCAACGCCATACTACCATACAAAGAAATGCTGAATGTCGAATGCTGAATGCTGAATGCTGAATGAATTGTTGATTGTTGAGTGTTGATTTGTCGGAAACCGGATCCCGCTATGGTTGATTTCGCGCTACGATGTCGCGGTCACAACGGAGGTACGTCTCATGATCGACCGCCGCACATTCTTGACCGCGGCTTCTGGCTTGGCGTTGACCGCGCGCGCCGCGCGCGCCAGCGTGCAGGGCGCGAACGATCGCATTCGCATCGGCATCATCGGCACCGGCGGGCGAGCGCGCGGCCTCATGAACCTGCTGAAGCGCCTGCCCGGCAATGAAATGGTCGCGGTGTGCGACGTCTACGAGCCGCGCATGCTGCAGGCGATGGAGATTGCTGGCGCATCCACGGCGAAAGTTGCTGACTACCGCCGCATCCTCGACAACCGCGAGATCGACGCCGTGGTGATCGGCACACCCGACCATTGGCACAAGAAGATCACGCTCGATGCGGTCGCAGCAGGAAAGGATGTCTACGTCGAAAAGCCGATGTCGCACACGCTCGAAGAGGGCGTCGAGATGGTCAAGGCCGTCGAGGCCTCGAAGCAGATTGTGCAGACCGGAACGCAGCAGCGAAGCTGGGACCACTGGATGCTCGGCAAGCAGATTATCGACTCGGGCCGGCTCGGGCAGATCACGTTCGTGCAGACGTACTGGTACCAGCATGCGACGGCCGGCAACTACCCGGCCGTGTCAATGGACAAGTTGGATTGGAAGACCTGGCTTGGCTCGGCGACGGACCGTCCATTCCAGCCCGAGCGCTTCTACCAGTGGCGCCACTTCTGGGATTACGGGGGCGGACAAATCACCGATCTCATGACCCACTGGATTGACGTCGTCCACTGGTACATGGACGTAGAGGCGCCGCTGACGACGGCGGCCACCGGGCGCAATTACAACCTGAAAATCTGGGAGGCGCCTGACACCGTCAACGCCACCATCGAGTTTCCGAAAAACTTCATGGCCGTCTATCTCGGCACGTACGTGAGCAAAGTCGATGACGGGGGTCTCGAATTCCGTGGGGATCGCGGCACGCTGAAGATCGATCGAGCGCGCCTTGCGTTTTACCGCGACGATACGGCGTACGCTCCGGGCACGCTCGCGCCGGAGCCAGAGATTTACGTGCGATCGAGCGGCGACGGCACCCTGACGCATCTCCAGAACTGGCTGGACTGCATCCGCAGCCGCAAAGCGCCAAACTCCCACGTCCGGGTCGGTCATCAGGCGGCCCGGACTTCGCACCTCACGAATGTCGCGCTCCGCGGTGGCAAGACGGTTCGGTGGAACAACTCCGCGGGCCGGATTGAGACCTGAGCCTCGGAAGAAACACGGTCGACGGAGAAACACGGATAAACTCAGGGACACATCACCTGTATGAATTCATGACTCATTGGACGCGACTGTCCCTCTCGACCCGTCGTCAATTCCTCGCGCTGGCCGGTTTGGCCGGCGCATCGACCGTTATCGGCGCCTCTCCCTTTCCTCGCCGGCTTCTTGATGCGGGCGAGGGTAACCACTGGGTCGGCGTTCACCTGCAGGGCACGGCGTGCAACCGTGACGCGATTGGCGCGACGATCAGCTGGTCGGCGAACGGCAAGACGCGAACCCGTTTCAAGTCGAACGGCGAGAGCTATCTCTCGTCGCACGATACGCGCGAGGTCCTCGGTCTCGGTACGGCGACGGCCGCCGACTGGAGCGAGATCAAATGGCCGCCTCCCAGCGGCCGCGTCGAGCGAATAGCGAACCCGCCCATCGACCGCTACATCACCATCGTCGAGGGCAAGGGGCGGATCGGCTGACGATGACGCCTGAACCGACTCCGCGGGCCGACGCACGTACGTTTGCCGGTCTGTTCCTGGTCACGCTCTGCACGCTGGCCTATCAGCTTCTTCTGACGCGCACGTTCAGCGTCACGATGTATTACCACTTCGCTTTCGTTGCCATTTCTTTGACGATGTTCGGGATGTCGGCGGGGGCGCTGGCGGTGTTTCTCCGTCCGCAGCTTTTCGGTCCGGAGCGGGTGGCTCGTCAGCTCGCCCTGGCGACGGCGCTTTTTGCCGTCGCGATCATCGCCAGCTATCTGACCCACCTGGCCATTCCATTCCTGATCGAACCGTCGGTCGTGAGCGCGTATGCACTTGGCCTCACCTACGCGGCGTTGTCGGTGCCGTTCTTGCTCAGTGGAGTGGTCGTCTCACTTGCCCTGACGCGTTTCCCGGCACAAATCGGCGGCCTGTATGCCGCCGACCTGACGGGCGCTGCGCTTGGGTGTCTGCTCGTGGGACCAGCCCTCCGGTTGGCGGACGCGCCAACCGCCGTGGTTGCGACCGCGGCGGTGACGGCGCTTGGTGCGGCCCTTTTTGCGAGTCAGCGGGGAACCGCTGGCAGCCGCCGCCTGCTGAATGGATGTGCGGTGCTGGCCGTGGTGTTGGCCGCCGCGGCGATTGCCCAGGGCATGGCGGCACGGCACAACGCCGGTTGGCTGCGGCTGATGTGGGTAAAAGGTCAATACGAGTCACGGCCGCTGGTCGAACGCTGGAACTCGTTTTCGCGGATCCGGGTTATCGGCAATGCCGCTCGGGCAATCAGACCGTCGGGATGGGGTCTCAGCAGCACGCTTCCGCCAGACCGAACAGCGCACGAGCTTCATCTGGACATCGACTCATACGCCGGAACTGAGCTGACTGAGTATCACGGCGATCCCGAGACCGTCGCTCACCTCAAGTACGACGTGACCAACGTCGTGCACTATCTTCGCCCGGGCTCACGGGTGATCGTCGTCGGCACCGGAGGCGGACGCGATGTGTTGTCCGCGCTCGCGTTCAATCAACGGCAGGTGACCGGCGTCGAAATCAACGAGGGCATCCTCGACCTCGTCAATCGCACGTTTGGTGACTTCACCGGACACCTCGATCGAGATCCTCGCGTGCGCTTCGTCAACGACGAGGCGCGCAGCTATCTGGCGCGGCTGCAGGATCGGACAGACATCATCCAGATTTCTCTCATCGATACGTGGGCCGCCACCGCAAGCGGCGCTTTCGTGCTGACCGAGAATTCACTCTACACGACGGACGCGTGGCGGATCTTTCTGGACCATCTGGCGCCGCGGGGAATTCTCTCGGTATCGCGGTGGTACTACGCTGATCGACCGGGCGAGGTCTACCGGTTGGCAACGCTGGCGTCAACGGCGTTGATGCGGATCGGGGTCACGCGCCCGGGGGATCACTACGCGATTGTCCGCGCGCGCCCGGCGGCGGCCAACGGACCTGACGGCGTCGGCACGCTGCTGCTCTCACGCGATCCGTTGTCGGATGCCGATCTCGACTCGCTGGAGGCGGTGGCGTCGAAGATGCGATTCGACATCGTGCAAAGCCCGCGGCATTCCGCCGACGATACATTCGCGGCCATCGCCAGCGGTGATCGGCTCGCCGACGCGATCGCGCGTCATCCGCTGAACATCTCGGCGCCGACCGACGACACCCCGTTCTTCTTTCACATGCTTCGTCTGCGAGACGTCTTCAACACCGCCCGCTGGCGCGACCAGGGCATCGTCCGCTTCAACATGACGGCGGTGGGCGTGCTTGGTGTGTTGATGCTGACCGTGGCGCTGCTGACCACTGCCTGCATCGTCGTGCCGCTGTTCATATCAGGCGCGCGACATCTCGGCAACGTCCCGATCGGATCGCACTTGCTGTACTTCGCCGCGATCGGCTTCGGCTTCATGCTGGTCGAAATATCGCAGGTCCAACGGCTGACGATTTTTCTTGGCCACCCGGTTTACAGCCTGTCGGTGGTGCTGTTTTCGCTGCTGCTGTCGAGTGGTCTCGGCAGTCTATCAACCGGCCTGCTGCGCCTCGACACCGCGCGGCGACCGGCGACGCTGCTGGCGCTGCTTGCCGTCGTGCTGGTTGTTTTTGGTCTGGTGGCGCCGATCGCGATTCGTCATTTCGAGGCCGCCTCTGCGGCGGTCCGGATCGCGACCTCCATCGGCATGCTGGTGCCGATCGGTTTTTTCATGGGCATGGCATTTCCTCTCGGGATGCGCCGCGCCCTTGCGACCAGTCCATCGATTGCGCCGTGGCTGTGGGGCGTGAATGGCGCAGCGTCGGTGTGCGCCTCGGTGCTTGTGGTGGTGATTGCGCTCGGTGCAGGGATTTCGGCGGCGTTCTGGGCAGGAACGGCGTCGTACGTCGTTGCGCTCGCGGCCCTGGTTGTTGGGACACGGGAAAGCGCGCGATCCTAATGGGCCACGGAATCAAACAGGAGAAACTGGAGATGAGATGAAGCGGCTGGCTGTCCTTCGACGGGCGTAAGCTCGTCGAGGAATTGGAAACGCGCTCAAGGCGCAAAGGAGCAGCCAGCCATGGAATATGGTGCCATCGATTTGCATCTGCGTCACAGTCAAATTCGGATCGTGCGGGAGGATGGGTCGGTCGTGTTAGAGCGGCGGATCAGCACGACGCGCGAGAGTCTCACGGCGATGTTTCAGGCGCGGCCGCGGATGCGGGTGATCGTCGAGACGGGGACGGAGAGTGAATGGGTGGCGCAGACGGTGGAGGCCTGTGGCCACGAGGTGATCGTGGTGGATCCGAATTACACGCTGATGTACGGCACACGGCAGCGGCGAGTGAAGACGGATCGCCGCGATGTGGCGGCGTTAGCAGAGGCCAACCGACACGGGATTTATCGCGCCGCGCATCGGGTGTCGGCGGCGCAACGGCACCAGCGCCGGGTGCTGCGCGTGCGCGAGCAATTGATTCGAGTGCGCACCCAAGCGATCAATCTGGTGCGCGCCCAACTGCGCCAGGAAGGCTATCGACTCTCGTCGGGGAGTGCCGGCCGGGTGGTGGCGCGCTATCGGGCGTTAGCGATCACGGGCGCCCTCGCGCAAGCGCTGGCGCCCGTGATCGCGTTGCTCGAGCATCTGGCCCCGGCGATTGGGGGCGCGAACACCGACGCGACGGCGGCGGCGCAGCAGGATCCCATCGTGCGGCGGCTGACGACGGCGCCGGGCGTCGGACCCATTATCGGGCTGACCTACCGGGCCACGGTCGATGACATTGCCCGCTTTCGGGCGGCGGCCAGTGCGAGTGCCTACTTTGGCCTGGTGCCGTGCGAAGACAGTTCGGCCGACCGGCAGCGTCGCGGACGCATCACGAAGAGGGGGCCGACGACAGCGCGGAGTCTCTTGATTCAAGCCGCGTGGGGGGTGTGGCGGCAGCGCACGCGGGATCCGTTGCAGCGGTGGGCGCGTCGGCTTGCGGAGCGGCGCGGGCGCCGCATCGCGATCG
>Ga0070684_100002580_pt1 | contig 13382 bp, 15 predicted proteins | sample KBSC723LmetaG_FD_65653 | JGI IMG/M metagenome (GOLD analysis project Ga0070684, IMG submission 65653) | Corn rhizosphere microbial communities from Kellogg Biological Station, Michigan, USA - KBS C7.2-3L metaG | ecosystem: Host-associated > Plants > Roots > Rhizosphere ...
GCCGCGCCGACGCTCTATTTCTACCTCCGCCCCGCGAAGAAGGCCGTCGCGTCGTAGTCCGGCCGTAGGCTGAGCGGTATGAGCCGCTTCGCCTCGGTCTACCCGCTCGTGACGACCAGGGCGCTCGCGCGTCCGTTCACGTACGAGGTGCCCGACGAGGTCGCGCGCGGCGCTGTGGTCGCCGTGCGGCTCGGCGGGGCGCGGCAGCGCGGCGTGGTGATCGGGCTCGAGGACGCGCCTCCGGCCGGGGTCCAGGCCGCGCCGATCGAGCGCGTCGTGGAGTCGCTGCCCGCGGCGCTCGTCGAGCTCGCGCTCTGGCTCGCGGACTACTACGGCTCGACGCCCGGCCGTGCGCTGGCGCTCGTCGCTCCGCCGAAGCGCGCTCGGCGCAAGGAGCTGCCACAGCCGGCCGAACGGGACTCGCTCGGCGGCGAGCCGGAGCCGCCTGCGCTGACCGCCGGTCAGGAGCGTGCGCTCAGCCGGCTCGTGCGCGCCTTCGAGGAGGGCGGCGGTCACTTCCTCCTCTACGGCGCGACCGGCAGTGGAAAGACGGAGGTCTACCTCCAGGCCGCGGCCGAGGCGTTGGAGCGAGGGCTCGGCGTGATCGTGCTCGTCCCGGAGATCGCGCTCGCGCCGCAAACCGTCGGACGTTTCCGCGCGCGGTTCGGCGACCGCGTGGCGATTCTGCATTCGTCGCTGAGCGAGGCGGAGCGGCGCGACGAGCGCGAGCGGATCGCCTCCGGGGAGGCGCCGATCGTGATCGGTGCGCGCTCAGCCGTGTTCGCGCCGCTGCAGCGCCTCGGCCTGATCTGCGTCGACGAGGAACACGACGCCGCGTACAAGCAGGAGTCCGATCCCCGCTACGACGCGCGCACCGTGGCCGCGAAGCGAGCGTCGCTCGAGGACGCGGTCGCGGTCTACGGCAGCGCGACGCCCCGGCCCGAGAGCTGGGAGCGGCTCGAGCGGCTCGAGCTCGGCGAGCGGATCGGCGTCCGCCGGCCGACCGTGCGGACGATCGACCTGCGCGGCGAGGCGGGCTACCCGCTGTCCGCGCCGCTGCTCGCGGAGCTCGGGAAGCTCGCCGAGGGAGGAGGGAAGGCGATCCTGCTGCTCAACCGCCGCGGGGTCGCGCCGGCGCTGCACTGCCGAGCCTGCGGCGAGACGCGGCGCTGCCCGAACTGCGACGTCGCGCTCGTGCTGCACCGCGACGAGGCGCTCCACTGCCACCACTGCGGCTTTGCCGAGCACTCGCCCGAGAGCTGTCCGGCCTGCGGCTCGGTCGAGCTCGCGCGCATCGGAGCCGGGACGCAGCGGCTCGAGCGCGAGCTGGAGGCGCACGTCCCCGAGCTCGAGCGCTTCCGGCTGGACGCCGACGCGATCGAGAAAACGGGCGAGCCGGCCGCGACGCTCAGGCGTTTCGCGGCGGCCGAGCGCGCCGTGCTCGTCGGCACCCAGATGGTCGCCAAGGGCCACCACTTCGCGGACGTGTCGTTGGCGGCCGTCATCGACGCCGATACCGGCCTCGGCGTCCCCGACTTCCGCGCCGAGGAGCGCACGTTCCAGCTCGTCACGCAGCTCGCCGGGCGTAGCGGCCGGGACGCGCCGGGCCGGGTGCTCGTCCAGACGTTCCAGCCCGAGTCCCGCGCGGTTGCGCTCGCGGTGCGTCAGGACGTCGAAGGCTTCCTCGCGGGCGAGCTGGAGCGGAGGCGCGAGCTGGGCTATCCGCCGTACGGACACCTCGTGCGCATCCTCGTCAGCGGCCCCGAGCGAGAGGACGCGATGCGCGCGCTGACGGAGCTCGCAGACGGTCTGGCGGGCGCGCCCGGCGAGCTGCTTGGGCCGGCCGCGCTGTTCCGTCTCCGCGGGCGCCACCGCGCGCAGCTCGTCGCGAAGACGGATCGTCCGCGGGAGGTCGCGTCGCGAGCGGGTCGTCTGCTCGGAGCCGCGGCGCGCGCGATGCGCGATGCGGATCTCACCGCGGTCGTCGACGTGGACCCCCAGAGCGTCTGACTACACTCGAATACGTGGCGGATCAAGGCCAGGTCAAGACCGACGACGAGCTCGACGCGCACGCAGAGGCCGCGCGACGCCTGGCGCTGGCGCAGATCCGCCAGTACCCGGATCCGGTGCTCCGCCTCGAAGCCTCGGAGGTCGTCGAGTTCGACGGCGACCTCGAGCAGCTCGTCGAGCGGATGATCCATCTCATGCAGGACGCGCGCGGAGTCGGGTTGGCCGCGAACCAGGTCGGCATCCTGCGCCGCGTGTTCGTGATCCAGGCCGACGAGGACGAGGAGCCGAGGGCGCTCGTCAACCCGGTGATCGTCGAGCGCTCCGACGAGCTGGACGAGGACGACGAGGGTTGCCTCTCGATGCAGGGCGTCGTGGTCCCGGTCGAGCGGCCGGTCCGGATTCGCGTCGAGGCGAAGGACGAGCACGGCCACGAGGTCACGCTCGAGCTCGAAGGGCTCCCGGCACGCGTCGCGCAGCACGAGCTCGACCACCTCGACGGCGTCCTGATCCTCGACCGGACATCGCCTGACGGGAAGCGCGAGGCGCTCGCGGTCCTGCGCCAATCAGCGGCTCTGTGAGGCTCGCCGTCGCGGCGACCGCGCCGCTCGGGGCTGACGTCCTCGAAGGGCTCGCTGCAAGGCACGACGTCGCGTTCTTGCTCACGCGGCCGGATCGCCGGCGCGGCCGCGGACGAAAGGTCGGCGCGCCTCCGGCCAAGGAAACCGCCGTTCGGCTCGGCGTCCCGGTCCGCCAGGTCGAGCGGCTGGACGAGACGTTCTCGCTCGACGGGGTCGACACGGTCGTCGTCGCCGCCTACGGGGCGCTGATCCCGGCGAGCATGCTCGAGCGCGCCAATTGGCTCAACGTGCACCCGTCCCGGCTTCCGCGGTGGCGCGGCGCCGCGCCGATCGAGCGCGCGATCATGGCCGGGGACGACGTCAGCGCCGTGTCCGTGATCCGCCTCGTCGAGGAGCTCGACGCGGGGCCGATCGGCGCGTCGCGCGACCTCGAGATCGGCGGGGACAAGACAGCCGGTGACGTGTACGCCGAGACGTCCCGCCTCGCACCGGATCTGATCGACGAGGCGCTCGTCAACGACTCGTTCGCGGAGCAGGTCGGAGAGGCGACGTACGCCGAGAAGATCGGCCCGGCCGACCGCGAGCTCGACTGGTCGCGACCCGCGCAGGAGCTCCACGACCGGATCCGCGCGCTGTCTCCGCACATCGGCGCGCGTGGCGAGGTGGAGGGGCGGGACGTGATCGTCTGGCGCTCTCGACTCGCCGATGACCGCCTGGAGCTGCTCGAGGTGCAACCCGAAGGCGGGACGCGTATGCCCTACGACGCGTGGCTCCGCGGCTTACGCTCCTGACCATGGGTTGGACGGACTGGGTGCGCGGCGGGCTCGAGATCGAGCCCTCGATCTACGCCGCCGACTTCTCTCGGCTCGGCGAGCAGCTCGCGACGGTCATGGATGCGGGCGCGAAGATCTTCCAGTTCGACGTCGGCGACGGGCAGTTCGTCGAGCCGATCACGATCGGGCCGATCGTGCTCAAGTCGATCTCGCCGCTCGTCCACGAGCGCGGCGGCGTGCTCGACTGCCACCTGATGATCGTGTCGCCCGAGAAGCACTTCCGGGCGATCGCCGAGGCCGGCGGCGACAGCGTCACCGTGCACTACGAGGTGTGCGACGACCTCCCCGGCGTGGCTGCGCAGGCGCGGGAGCTCGGGCTCGGGTTCGGCGTGGCGTTCAACCCGGAGAGCGAGCCGGACGCCGTGGTCGAGGCCGCGGGCGGGCTTGTCGACCTCGTGCTCTGCATGAGCATCCACCCGGGCTATTCGGGACAGCCGTTCATGCCGGAGGCGATCCCGCGCGTGCGGCGGTTGCGCGAGCTGCTCCCCGACGACGTCTACATCCAGGTCGACGGCGGAGTCGGGGCTGACAACGTCACCGAGCTGCGCGAGGCGGGCGCGAGCCTCCAGGTCGCCGGGACGAGCGTCTTCGGCCAGCAGGACATCGCGGCCGCGTACCGGCACCTCGCCGCGCTTTGAGCTCCTGATGCTCAACCGGGCTGTCGAGCTTGCCGAGCGCGGGCGTGGGACGACGCACCCGAACCCGGTCGTCGGAGCCGTGGTCGCGCGGGACGACCAGGTCGTCGGCGAGGGCTGGCATGAGCAAAAGGGTGGGCCGCACGCGGAGGTCGTCGCGCTCGACGCAGCCGGCGAGGCGGCGCGTGGAGCGACGATGTACGTGACGCTCGAGCCCTGCGACCACCATGGGACGACGCCGCCCTGTGTCGACGCGATCCTCGCCGCGGGCATCTCGAAGGTCGTCGTCGGCGCGAAGGACCCGTCGCGCGACGGGATGGCCCGGCTCCGGGAGGGGGGCGTCGAGGTGGAGCTCGCCGACCTCTGGGCCGCACGTGTCCAGAACGAGGCCTGGCTCACGTGGGTGCGGCTCGGACGACCGTTCGTGACTTTCAAGGCGGCGGTCACGCTCGACGGACGGATGACCGTTCCAGGTCGGCGCTGGGTCTCCGGCGAGGAGAGCAGGCATCTCGTCCATGAGCTGCGGGCCGCGTCGGATGCCGTCGCGGTTGGGATGGGGACCGTGCGCGCGGACAACCCGCGGCTCGACGCGCGCGACGTGGAGGTCGTTCGCCAACCGCGCCGACTCGCCTTTGGGCGGGGGCCGCTTCCCGACGGCTCGGAGCTCGAACTGCTCTCGGGCTCGCTTGAAGACGAGCTCCGGCGACTCGCTGATGACAACGTACAGTCGCTCCTGCTCGAGGGCGGGCCCACTCTCGCGTCGGCGTTTTTCGAAGCCGACCTCGTCGACAAGGTGATGCTCTTCATGGCGCCGACGATCTCGGGCTCGGGGCCGCGCCTGGCCGGTCGGGCGACCCTCACGCGCCAGCGCGCGCGGCGCGTGGGCGACGATGTGCTCCTCACCGCCTATGTCCATGAGCCCTGAGCAACGCGCCGACGACCGGCTGATCATGCTCATCTCGCGCTGGCTCGCGAGGCACATCGGAAACGCCGAGCTCGAGCGCGGTCTCGCCGAGAGCGACCGCACCGAGCTCCAGCCGGGCCAGCTCGAGGCGGTCGACGAACTGGCCGAGCATCTGCGCAAGGCGGCGCCTGGCGAGCGCGGCGAGCTGGAGATGATCGCCCGGGAGACCCTCGAGGCGCTCGCGCTCGGCACCTGAACTAGCCTTCCGACGATGTTCACGGGAATCGTCCGCGAGCGCGGCCGCGTCGCGTCGATGCAGCAGGGGCCGGAGGGCCTGCGGCTCGACATCGACGCTCCGGAGACCGCCTCGCAGCTGGGCATCGGCGACTCCGTCTCCGTCAGCGGCGCCTGCTTGACCGCGACCGAGGTCGCAAACGGCAGCTTTGCGGTCACGGCCGTGCAGGAGACGCTCGACCGCACGACTCTCGGTCGGCTCGCGACCGGCGCCGAGGTGAACCTCGAGACCGCGACCCGCGCCGGAGATCCTCTCGGCGGGCACTTCGTCCAGGGTCACGTCGACGCCGTGGGACGAGTGACGACGTTCGAGGATGGGCGACTGTGGGTCGAAGCCGCACCCGAGATCCTCCGCTACTGCGTCGAGAAAGGCTCGATCGCGGTCGACGGCGTGTCACTCACGATCGCGGGCCTGCGCGACGGCGCGTTCGAGGTCGCACTCATCCCGCACACGCTCGAAGTGACCACGCTCGGCACCCTCGAGCCGGGCGACGAGGTCAATCTCGAGGTCGACGTGCTCGCCAAGTACGTCGAGAGACTGATCGACCGGGATACAGTTTCCGGCTGATGGCCCAGACCGCGCCCGAACAGACGAGCGTCTTCGCCACGATCGAAGACGCGATCGAGGACATCCGCCAGGGCAAGTTCGTCGTCGTCGTGGACGCGGCCGACCGCGAGAACGAGGGCGACCTGACGATCGCGGCGCAGTTCGCGACGCCCGAGGCGATCAACTTCATGGCCACGCACGCGCGGGGGCTGATCTGCCTACCGCTGACCGAGGAGCGCTGCGACGAGCTCGGGCTGCGCCAGATGGCCGACCGCAACGAGACGCCGCTCCAGACCGCGTTCACGGTCTCGATCGAGGCGCGCGAAGGCGTCTCGACCGGGATCTCGGCGCAGGACCGCTCGCGGACGATCCAGGTGGCGATCGACCCGACAAAGGGCCCCGTCGACGTCGTCCAGCCGGGCCACGTCTTCCCGCTGCGCGCACGCGAGGGCGGCGTGCTTCGGCGCGCGGGCCAGACGGAGGCGGCGGTCGATCTCGCACGGCTCGCGGGGCTCAATCCGGCGGGTGTCGTGTGCGAGGTGATGAAGGAGGACGGGACGATGGCGCGCGTGCCCGACCTCGTCGCGTTCTGCGAACGGCACGACATCAAGCTGATCACCGTCGCCGACCTGATCGAGTACCGGCGCCGCACCGAGAAGCTCGTCGAGCGCACGACGTCGGTGCATCTGCCGACGGCGTACGGGGAGTTCAAGGCGATCGCCTTCCGCGAGAAGCTGACCGGCAAGCACCACATCGCGCTCGTCCGCGGCGAGGTCGACGGTGCCGAGGACGTGCTCGTCCGCGTCCACTCCGAGTGCCTGACCGGCGACGTCTTCCACTCGCTTCGCTGCGACTGCGGCGAGCAGCTCGAGCAGGCGCTGGCCCGCCTGGCCGAGGAGGAGCGAGGCGTGCTGCTCTACATGACCCAGGAGGGGCGCGGCATCGGGCTCCTGAACAAGCTCAAGGCCTACGAGCTGCAGGAGGCGGGCTTCGACACCGTCGAGGCCAACCTCGAGCTCGGCCTCCCGGCGGACGCGCGCGAGTACGGGATCGGCAACCAGATCCTCGCCGACCTCGGCCTGACGACGATCCGGATCCTCACCAACAACCCGAAGAAGCTGACCGGGATCGAGGGCTTCGGCCTGACCGTCGTCGAGCAGGTTCCGATCGAGACCGAGCCGACGGACGAGAACCGGCGCTACCTCGAGACGAAGCGCGACAAGCTCGGGCACCGGCTGCACCACCAGGATCTGCGCTTCGGCGAGAACGACGACGAATGAGCGAGCGAATCGACGAGATCGAGTCGCGGCTTCGTGACCTGGGGGCGGCGCAGCCGCCTGTCCGCGAAGACGGACCCGCGGAGGGGGATCCGGGGGAACCGGGACGTGTCCCCGCAATCAGCGACGAGCCGGTCGTCGAGGCGTCCGACGACGGCGCCGAGCCGCTCGTCGACGCGGAGGCCCCCGTTGCTCCTCAGCATGCAGTGGGCGACTTGCGCGTTCCCGACGGTTACAGCGTCCTCGAAGGAGGCGTGGACGGGCGCCGTGCGGTCGCGGTCGTCGTCAGCCGCTTCAACGGCGAGATCACGAACCGGCTCCTCGAGCGCGCCCTCGACGAGCTCCAGGAAGTCGGCGTCGCGCGCGAGGCGATTCTCGTCATGCCGGTTCCGGGCGCGTTCGAGCTGCCGCTGGCCGCGATGGCGCTCGCGAAGACGCGCCGCTACGCGTGCGTGGTCGCGCTCGGCTGCGTCATCCGCGGCGACACGCCGCACTTCGAGTACGTCGCGAGCGAAGCGGCGAGCGGTCTCCAGCTGGCCGCGCTCGAGACGGGCGTGCCGGTTTCGTTCGGCGTCCTGACCGTCGACACGCGCGAGCAGGCCGAGGAGCGGATCGACAGGGCCGGAGACGCCGTGCGCACGGCGCTCGAGATGGCCGACGTCTTCTCTCAGCTCCGTGCGCAGGCCGCAGGCGGCTTGCACTAGCCAGCTACACTCTTCCGTCCAATGGCAAAGGTCTGCGCAGTCTGCGGGAAGAAGCCCTCCTTCGGTCACAGCCGAAGCCATTCGATGGTGGCCACGAAGCGGCGCTTCGACCCGAACCTCCAGCGCGTCCGCGTGCTTCTCGACGGACGGGCGACTCGCGCGTATGTCTGCACCCGCTGCCTCAAAGCGGGCAAGGTCGAAAAGGCGCTCTAGGCCCGATATAAACGCTGCATGACCGTGCTCGAGCTCGCTCGTGCGGCGGAGAACGCGCTCGAACGTAACCGAGTGCGAATCGACGACCTCAACGTCTTTCCCGTCCCGGACGGCGATACGGGGACGAACATGCTGCTCACGGTGCGCGCCGTGCGGGAGGCGCTCGAGGCGGGGGAGACGGACGTCGCCCATGCAGCGCTGCTCGGAGCGCGCGGCAACTCCGGGGTCATCCTTTCGCAGATCATCCGCGGCGCGGTCGAGGGCTTCGGCGAAGACGGGTCGGTCGCGAGTGCGCTGAGGCGCGGGTCCGACGTGGCCTGGGCCGCGGTCCGCGAGCCGGCGGAGGGGACGATCCTGACCGTGATCCGCCAGCTCGCGGACGAGGCGGAAGCGCGCCGCGACGACGAGCTGCCGGAGCTCCTGCACGCGCTCGTCGCCAGCGGAGACGAAGCAGTTGCGCGGACGCAGGAGCAGCTCGAGGTGCTTCGTCAAGCCGGGGTCGTCGACGCGGGTGGTGCCGGGCTCGTCGAGATCCTCCGCGGGATCTCTGCGCACGTCTCCGGCGAACCGCTCCCCGCAGCGGCCGAAGCGGTTCCGTTGAACGCCGATGCGATCCATCTGGAGGCGTCGCGCTACCGCTACTGCGCCGTCTTCGTCGTCGAGGGCGAGAGCCTCGACCGCGACGCCCTCGAGCGCGACCTCGAGCCGCTCGGCGACTCGCTGCTCGTCGTCGGCGATGCGACCGCGCTCAAGGCGCACGTCCACACCGACGATCCCGGAGCCGCGTTGCGCGCCGGAACCGCCATGGGCGTCATCGAGCGCGTCGAGATCGCGAACATGCACCTGCAGAGCGCCCAGCGCGAAGAGCGGCTTTCGCAGCCGGGCACGGACGATCGACGCACGGCGGCCGTCACAGTCGTCACCGGCGAGGGAAACCGACGACTCTTCGAGAGCATGGGCGCGACCGGGATCGTCGACGGCGGCGAGACGATGAACCCGTCGACCGAGGAGCTGCTCGAGGCGATCGAGCTGACGCGCGCGCCCGAGGTCGTCGTGCTCGCGAACAACGACAACGTCGTCCTCGCGGCGCGTCAGGCCGCACGGCTAGCGACCGTGCCCGTGCAGGTCGTCGCGTCGAGCTCGCTCCAGGCGGGCCTCGGGGCGATGCTCATGTACGACCCGAACGCCGATGCGGATACGAACGCGCAGGCGATGGAGGATGCGGCGACCGCGATCGCGACCGGCGGCGTCACCGTCGCGTCGAGAGCGGTCAGCGTGGACGGCCTCCAGGTCGAGCGCGGCGCTTACCTCGGCCTCGTCGGAGGCGACCCGGTCGCGGGCGGAACGAGCTTCGACGCGGTCGCCGCGTCCGTCGTCGACCGCCTGCTCGCCGAGCCGCGCGACGTCCTGACGCTGATCACCGGCAAAGACGAGCCTGAGCTCGGGCCGCTACTCGCCCGCGTCGCCGAGCAGCACCCGGACCTCGAGCTCGAGGTGCATCCGGGCGGGCAGCCGCACTACCCGCTGTTGGTCTCGGCCGAGTAACTCCCTAGAGTTTGCGCGTGTCCGCTGCGCCGGTCCGGGTTGCTCTGGTCGAGGACAACGACGTGTTCCGCGAAGCTCTCGAGCTTCTGCTCGGGTTGCGCTCGGACATCGACGTCGTCGGATCCGTCGGGGACGGCTCGAAGGTCACCGACCTGTGCCGCGAGTTCGACCCCGACGTGGTCGTGATGGACTTCCGGCTCCCGGCGCTCGACGGCGTCGAGGCGACGCGGGCCCTGCGGGCCGTGTGCCCGGACGTCGCCGTCATCTGCCTCACGGCCTCCGCGAACCTGCGCGAGGTCGACGCGCTCTTCGAGGCCGGCGCGGTCGCGTGCCTGACGAAGGACGAGCATCTCGACACGATCATCGAGGCGATCCTGCGCGCCGCCGGTCACCCTTGACGTGAAGCTCGACGCTGACAACACGGCGATCGTCCTCGACTCGACCGCCGACTTCCCGGATGCGTCGGCGCGCTTCCCCAACTGGCGCGTCGTCCCGCTGTACGTTCTCTTCGGCGCCGACAGCTACCGCGACTACGTCGACATCGGGCCGACCGAGTTCTACGAGCGGCTGCGCACCGCCGACGAGCTCCCGACCACGTCGCAGCCGACGCCTCAGGACTTCGAGGCCGCCTACGAGGAGCTCGCGGGGTACGAGCGCATCCTCGCGTTCACCGTCTCGGCCAAGCTCTCGGGGACGTACGAGAGCGCGCTGCGCGGGGGCGACGAGACCGGGGGCCGCGTGCGCGTGATCGACACGGAGACGGCGTCGGCCGCGATCGCCATGCTCGCGCTGGGCGTTCAGCGGCGACTCGAGCAGGGGACGACGGACGAGGAGATCGATGAGTTCGTCGCCTACTTCAAGCGCGAGTCGGGCCTGGTCTTCACGCTCGACACGCTCGAGTTCCTCGCGCGAGGCGGCCGCATCGGCCGCGCCGCGGGGTGGGCCGGTCAACTGCTGCACATCAAGCCGATCCTCACGCTCTCCGACGGCGAGGTGCTGCCGCTCAAGCGCGTGCGCGGCAACCGCAAGGCGATCCAGGAGTTCTCCGAGGCCTTCCGGACGGCGACGAGCGACGAGCCGGGGCTCCGCGTCGGGATCGCTCACGCAGAGGCGCCCGAGCGCATGGCCGCGCTCGAGAAGCTCGTCCGCGACGTCCGTCCGAACGCGGAGATCGAGGTCGCGACGACGCTCGGCCCGGTCGTCGGGACGCACGCGGGCCCCGGGACGGTCGGCCTCTTCTGGCTCCAGGATTGACCCTGGCGGATTAACGAGTGCCTAACCAGGGTCTCTAGTATCCAGCCAGGAAATCCAGAAAGATCATGGGCAGGTATAGGCACAGAAGCCCATGTTCCGTCAAAGGAGGACGATGTCTCGAATCGCACTAGTCGCCGGGGGTCTCTTGGCTGCGCTCGCACTCGCGGCGCCCATCGGCGCGACCAGCAGCGTGACGAAGCTGACCGGAACGGTCGGCCCCGGCTTCACCATCACTCTGAAGAAGGGCACAGCCACGGTGAAGACGCTCAAGGCCGGCTCCTACAAGATCACCGTCAACGACAAGTCGAACATCCACGACTTCCATCTGAAGGGCCCTGGCGTGAACAAGGTCATTACGACCACTGCGTTCAAGGGCACGAAGAGCGTCACGGTCCGGCTGAAGAAGGGCAAGTACACCTACGTGTGCGATCCGCACGCGTCCGTGATGAAGCACACCTTCACCGTCAAGTAGACGACGCGCTACCGCTCGATCCAGGGGGCGCGCAAGCCGCCCCCTGGTGACCGCGCTCCGAGCCCGAACATCGGCTCGGGCTCCTCGGAGCCGTCGAGCAGCTTCTCCACGTGCTCCGCGAGCGCGGGCCCATGCTTGAAGCCGTGGCCCGAGCCGCCGCCGAAGAGCCAGACGCCTGTGTGCTCGGGGTGCGGCGTGATCAGGAAGTTCGTGTCCTCGGTCAGCGAGTACGGGCACGAGCGCGTGCCGACGAGCGGCGCGCCGGCCAGGGCTGGAAAGCGCAGCGCAAGGTAGTCGCGCGCCTCTCGTTCCTTCTCCTGGGACGGCTGTCGTTCGCCTGCATCCGGGTCGAACGGCGGGCCCTCGCGGTCGGGGCTCGCCTTGAAGCCGCGGCCGTCGAGGTCGCCGACGCCGTAGACGCCGTTGTCGAAGTCGACCCAGCCGGGAACCGACGGCGCCTGCCAGCCTGTCGGCGCGCCGAAGAAGTAGACGTCCTGCCTCGTCACGCGGAGGTCGACGAGCTCCGGGAAGAGGCTCGCGAGCCAGGCGCCTCCGGCCCAGACGACCCGGTCCGCCTCGAGCCGCTCGCCGTCGATCGCGACCGCGTCGCCCTCGGGGACAGCCGTTGCGGTGACGAAGCGCACGCCGCGCTCGATCGCCAGCTCGGACGTGACTCGGGTTGCGTCACGCGCTCGCAGCACTCCGGCCTCGGGCTCGAACAGGATCGAGGCCAGCCCCTGGCCGTCGAAGCTCGGGAAGAGTCGGCCGCCTTCGTCCGGCGCGAGGATCTCGACGGCGATGTCGTTTTCCCTGAGGACGCGCGCGCTCTCCTCGCCCCAGCCGTGCGCGCCGGTGAAGAACCACGCGACACCCGACGGGACTAGCAGCTCGGTTCCCGTCTCACGCTCGAGCTCCCGCCAGAGGTCGTAGGCGCGCTGGGCCGAACGCGTGTACCAGGCGTTGTCGCCGTGCGCGAAGCGGATCAGCCGCGATTCCCCGCCCGAGGCCGCGCGCACGTGACCCGGCGGGTACTGCTCGACGAGCGTGACGTCCCAGCCGCTCGAGACCAGCCGCAGGGCCAGCGAGCCGCCGAAGATGCCCGCGCCGACGATGACCGCGCTACGCAAGCTCGATCGGCTCCGCGCCGCCGTTGTCGAGCCGCCACGCCGCCAGCTCGCGCGTGTCGGTGCGGAGAATCAGCCAAGGGCGTGCGGCCCAGAGCCCGGCGCGTTCCAGGTCGGCGCGCGAGGGCTTCGGGGGCGAGCTCGGGTGCGAATGGAAGACCGCGAGCTCGTACCCCTCCTCCTCGAGGAACCAGACTTCCGGCTCGACCTCGAGCCTGAAGCGGTAGGGCGACGCGTCGGCGTTTCGCCCGCGCTCGTACCGGACCGCGCGTCCGCCGCGGAGGACGACGAGCCCGCACGCTTCGTTCGGCGCCTCCTCGAGCGCGTGGCGCTCGAGTTCACGGCGCACCTCAGTAGGTACCAGCACAGAAATCGACGTAGTCGACGTACTCGGTGATCGTCGGCGAGTCGCCGCAGACGGGGCAGTTCGGGTCGCGGCGGACCGAGACCTCGTCGAACGACCCCGCCAGCGCGTCGTACAGGAGCAGTCGCCCGATGAGCGGCTCGCCGATCCCGAGCACGAGCTTGAGCGCCTCCGAGCCCTGGATCGAGCCGATCACGCCCGGGAGGACGCCCAGCACGCCGCCTTCCGCGCAGCTCGGCGCAAGCTCGGGCGGGGGCGGCTGGGGAAAGAGACACCTGTAACAAGGGCCTGTCCCTGGCGAAAAGACGGTCGCCTGGCCCTCGAACCGGAAGATCGAGCCGTGCACGACCGGGATGCCGTGCCAGACGGACGCGTCGTTCAGCAGGTAGCGCGTCGGGAAGTTGTCGGCTCCGTCGACGATCACCTCCCAGCCCTCGTCGAGGATCCGGTCGATGGTGTCCGGGCTCAGGCGCTCGCGGTAGGCGACGACCTCCACGTCGGGGTTCAGCCCGCGCACTCTCTGCTCGGCCGACTCGACCTTCCGCTCCCCGAGCGCGGCCGTCGAGTGCAGGACCTGGCGCTGGAGGTTGGACTCGTCGACGAGGTCGTCGTCCACGATCCCGAGGCG
>Ga0070684_100002582_pt1 | contig 13376 bp, 13 predicted proteins | sample KBSC723LmetaG_FD_65653 | JGI IMG/M metagenome (GOLD analysis project Ga0070684, IMG submission 65653) | Corn rhizosphere microbial communities from Kellogg Biological Station, Michigan, USA - KBS C7.2-3L metaG | ecosystem: Host-associated > Plants > Roots > Rhizosphere ...
CCGTCCGAAGGTGACCACGACGCCGGGGCCGACTGTAGCCGAGTCGGTCGTAGAGCCGGGCCGCGTCGTGGTTGTGCACGCGCAGGCGTGGCCACGTGCGGTCGTTCTGAGACGGTGGTCGATCTGCCCCCACCTTGTTGGCGACACGCCGGAGCAAGTGAGCATGGTCGCTGCGATCGTTCGCGGTCGCGTCCCGTGGCCGGATAAATGATCCGGGTAAATCTGCCGTTGGCCGTGCCAATGGACAGTGGTCGATCTGCACCGCCGGCGGCCAGACGATGGTCGATCTGCCGACATCTCGACGGCGTGTCGCGGGGGCAGAGTGGCCACTGTCTGGCCGATCCGGTAGACGGTGGCCGCTCTGCCACCACGAACGGCCGACCAACCCGGACAACTCGACCATCGTCGACGTGAAAACGCAGACCATGGTCGATCCGCCGACCCGACACGCCGACGACATGTCGGCAGAGCGGCCACCGTCTGCTGCCCGCCGGGGGTAGATCGACCACCGTCGACATGAAGCCGACAGTCGGGCCCCCGCTCCAGCACCCGACCAGCCCACAAAGCCGACCACCGGCCCCACACACTCCAGCACCTGACCAGCGGACACGAAAGCCGACCGCCGGCCCCCGCACGCCAGCAGCCGACAGCTGTCAGTGGTGCGTCGAGTGCTTCGGTTTGACGACGCCCGCCCGGCGCAGTCGTTGACGGATCATCACGACCCGGCGGCGTCGGCCCGGTCGCACGTGCCGCGCGCGCTGCGGATGGGTGGCCTGCCTCGCCATGGCCGCCTCCTGCTCAAGACCGGCGTCGGCCCAAGACGTCAGTCTTCTTGCACAACGATGTCGACTGGAGCGTCGTCGTCGAGCCGGTAGCCGACCCCGCGAACGGTCGTGATGATCGACGAGCAGTCGCCGAGCTTGACCCGAAGCCGGCGAATGTGGACATCGACGGTGCGCTCTGTGCCCACCATGTCGTATCCCCACACCAGGCGCAAGAGTTGAGCGCGGGTGAACACCCGGCGAGGGTTTTCGCACAGAAACTGAAACAAGTCGTATTCGCGGCGGGTCAGGTCGACCGGACTGCCGTCGCGCACCAGCAACCGCGAACCGGTGTGCAGGAAAAGGGAGGGGCCCTTGTCGCCGAGCTTGCCGATGCGCCGGATCTTCGGCGCCGGGACCGGCGGGGACGGGGGCACGAGCCGGAGGCCGGGCTCGCGGGGGCCGGTGACCAGGGCTTCAAGCTCGTTGATCAGGCGGGTGGCGGCCGGGGGCAACTCGGTGCCGGCCAACGTGAACTGGACCGTGATGGTGACGACTGCCTCGGCTGCGTCAGCAGACCGCTCGTCCAGCACCGTCACTGACATGGCTGTATTCCTCTCGAGAGCTTTCCTATTTGGACACTCGCGGTTAACCGGAAAATGTCCAACAAAGCCCGTCGAGCCGGTCTGCAGACGACATAGCCGCAGCTTACCAGCGTCCCCACTGCCTGCGGTCGCCCTGTAACCTTGCGCACACTATTCGAAACCGTTAACGCATTTCAGAATTGCCATAGCCGATTCTTTCCCGGAGAGTGCGCGGGCCTTCGATCGCCGCGCCGAGCGCGACAACCCGCTCGCGCAGCCCCCGATCGGCGGTGACGACCGTGATCGGGATGTCGCCGGGCGTCGCCTCGATCAGCTCGACGATCGCGTCATCGCCGGAGCGCGGGGCGCTCTCGACCCGGACGCCGGCAACCGGCTCGACGCCACGGGCCGCGCCCTCGACGACGAGCACCACGTCATCGGCCAGCGCAGCGGCGGCGAGCGCATCGCGGAGGCGGCGCACGGCACCGGCCCGGTCGCGCCACCAGCCGTCAGGTACCGAGCCGATGACGTTCGCCGCGTCAACGATGAGCATCGGCGATCCGCACGGTCGACAGGTGGGCGAGCATCGACTGGTTGGCCTCCCAGCCGTCGGGGAACTTCACCGGCGAGTTCAGGTGGACCGGCTCGGCGGACGGGTGCGCGTCGAGCAGTTCGGCGATGCCGGCGCGGGCCACGACGATGCAGGCGTGCCGGTGGCGGGAGGCCAGGACGCAGAGGCGGCCGGCCTCGAGGTGAAAGGCGCTGGCGTCACGCCGGCCCGAGAGCGGATGCAGCACAACCGTGACGTCGTACTCGCGGCCCTGCAGCCGGTTGGCCGTGTCGACGGTGACCGGCGTGCCGGCTAAGGCATGCCGGATCGCGGCGACCTGGTCGCGATGCGCGGCGCCAACCGCGATCCGGTCGGCGGTGACCGGCGCGCCGCCCAATGAACGTTCGGAGTAGGCGATCGGGCCGCGCTCCAGCAGCCGGCGCACCACCTCGGCGACCGCAAGCACCGCCTCGCGATCCGTGCGCACGGTGTGCCGGGCCGGCAACTCAAGCAGCGCCCAGCCGGAGGCCGCGGCGGTGTCGAGCACCTTGTCCACAGTGGACGCCGCCGGAGCGGTGAAGGTCAGGCGACGCTCGGCTTCGGTCGTACCCGATGAAAATCCAGCGAACGGATAAAACGCCGCCGAGACCACCTTGGCCGCCGTGGCCGGCAGGCGCCAGGAGACGGGCAGGCGGTGCACCGGCAGGTCCGGGTTGTGCCGCAGCAGCACGGACACCGCGCTCTGCATGGGATCCCAGGTGAGCCCGGCCCAGCGCTCGAGCGCCACGACCGAAAACGGGTCGAGCTGGCCGGGGTCGCCGACGAAGAGCCCGCGCGCGAACCGTCCCGCCACGCGCAGCAGCATGTCCGAGCGCATCTGGTAGGCCTCGTCGACGATCGCGCGGTCCCACTCGCCGTCCTCGACGGTCGCCCACTTGGCCGCCGTCCCGATCACCACCGCGCGGTCGGTCACGTCGTTGACCGAGCCGCTCACCAGCACCGATTCGTGACGCGTCACCCGCTGGCTCAACGTGTACGTGGAAGCCGACAGCCGTCCGATCGTCACCTTCGGGGCGGCGATTGCGAGCCGGTCGATGAGGTCGTCGACCTGCTCGTTGGTCTGGGCCACGACCATGAGCCGTTCGCCGCCCTCGGCCAGGGCCTGGGCGGCCCGGACGACCAATGTGGACTTGCCGGCCCCGGGTGGGGAGTCGACGACGACCCCGCGCCCGCCCCGGCCAAAGTCCGCCAGGATCGAGTCAACCGTCACGACCATTCCTCCTGGTCGCTCTGCAGCGCGCCGTCACCGGCCGTCTTCCCTCCGCGCCGCCCGCTGCCTTCGTTGGCGCGCAGGAGGCACCGCGTCAGTCCAGTCGCCCGACGGCGCGCAGCCGAGCTCACGACCACTCCTCCCCCGCGTCGGTGTCGGACGGGACGTACTCGGCGGGCGGCCCGCCGTGCGTCCACGGGGTGGCATCCCGGCTGGGCAGGCGGCCGGGCGGCTGGTAGGCGTCGGTGGCCGGGCCGTAGGTGACCGCCTCGCCGAGGCCGGGGATCGAGCCCTCGTCGGCGGTGAGCTTGCGGCCCATCCCGCCGGCCAGCTCCAGCACGACGAGCGGGAGGTCGACCTCCACCACGGTCGCGGTCTGGGCCGGCCGGGCCGGCGACACGAAGGTCATCCCGGGGTCGAGCTGCACCGGGTCGCTGGTCTCGACGGTGATGTGCGGCCGCAGGACCGGTCGCTTGCCCGACGTGTCGCGCCGCTTCGGGTCGGCGGCCACCACGGTGCCGGCGAACGCCTCCCCGGCCAGCCGGAACTCGGCCATCACGAGCGGATCGTCGAGCGCCCGCTGAGCGTCGTAGCGGGCCTGCTCGCGCTCGAGCCGATCGAGCCGGCCGGCCGCGGCGACGGCGCTGTCCACGCGGGGCTGGGGCAGCGCGGCACCATCCATGATGGACGCCTGGTACGCGGTGAACACGTCCCGGTCGGCGGCCCAGCGGACCGGCACCGAAGCTCCCTCGGGGAGGGCGCGCAGGAGCCGTACGGCTCGCCACATCAACCCCCACGTCGGCTCGAGCTGGCTCCGCAGCGCGGTTTCCAGCGAGCGCGGGTTGCCGCTGGTCAGGGCCGGCGCCAGGATCTCGTTGTCGAACGAGGGATCCGTGCTCGGCCCGGCCGGCGGCCACAGCAGCGGATCCTCGGCGAGTGCGGCGGCGCGCGGGCCGTCGAGACCCTCGGCCGGATCGATCCAGCCGAGGAGCGCGGCCAGGCTGGCGTCTTCGAGGTTGCTCTGCCCGGTCGCCCAGTGCGCGGCCAGCACCTCGGTCAGGGCCAGCAGCATGGCCGACCCGGCGTGATCGGCCCGGTCGCGGAAGAACGTCAGCCACTGGCCGAGCTGCGGGACGCTGCGGTGCACGGCGAACTGCCCGTACGTGCGGCGGAACCGGGTCGACCGGCCGAGCAGCCGGATGAACTCCAGCCCGCCGGCGTTGGGGACGAGCAGCTGCGGCGCGTCGGCGTAGCGCATCTTGGTGCCGCGTGAAGCCGGGTTGGGCTCCACTGTCCGGGTGCGACGGTTCACATAGGACAGCACGATCCCGGCGAGCTCGGCGACGAAGCTGAAGCGCTGCGTGCGGTCGCGTGGGTTGTTCACGATCAGCGTGGTCGGGGCGGCCTCGTCGTCGCCGACCATGGCGGCCAGCGGCGCCGCCGCCTCCCCGGCCAGAGCGAGGGGGACGAGCACGAGCGGCCGGTCGCTGAGGTAGGTGTGCCGCACGGTGGTGAGCGGCTGCGCCCGTCCCGCCTCGACAGCTTGCGCCCGCGCCAGCGCCGTCAGGAGACTCAAGACGATCCCTCCTTGCCGGCCACCTTCCGAGGAGGCCGCGCAAGCGCAGCCTGAGGTCCACACGCCCGACGGCGCGGCGCAACGCTCAAGAAAGGCACTCTTCCCGCAACTGGTGGGCGAACCGCAGCAGCGAAGCGATCTCCTCCTGCCCGACCCCCGGGGTACGCGTCCCGCGGGCCAGCCCGAGCACCGTGTCGACCGAATCGACCCCGCCGAGATCGTCGTGCACGCCGCGGCCGAGCGCGCGCGTCGAGCCGTGGCATTCGTCGCGGCAGAAGTACGCCATCTCGCAGGTTCCGAGGCAGTCGGGCGTGTAGCTGGCGTCGATGGCGCGGACCGACGTGGCCACGTCCCCGGCCGGCTGCGCGGGGTCGAGCGTCATCGTCTCCGGCAGCGCGTCGAGAACCGCCTCGAGCCGGGTGATCCGCCCGAGCTGGCGCTCGAGCACGCTCAACTGGCGCCGGACGTCCACCAGCGACGCCGTCGGCCGGTTGGCGAAGTTCTCCGGGCACACGAGCACGACCTCGTCGGCGACCACGTCGCCCGGGTGCCCGAGCTCGGCCAGCAGCCGGCGCATGGCCAGCACGTAGACGGCGGCCTGGCGGGCGGCGGCCGCGACCTTGGCCGGGTCGGCCTGCCCGTCGATGACCGGGAACGACTTGATCTCCACGACGTAGAACCGGCCGCCGGCCCGGAACGCGATCAGATCCGGCTCCAGGTAGGCGTAGTAGCCGGCGATCTCCAGCCGCAGCATCGGGTGGTCGAACATCGTGCCGGCGTCGTCGTGGTCGCCGGCCGCCCGGGCGAGCAGGCTACGCGTGCGCGCGTAGCGGACCTCGCGGCTCGCGTTACCGCCCACAGTGGACAGATCGGCGTAGGCGACCTCGGGGATCGACAGCCCGAGCCGCTCTCGCAGCAGGTGCAGGAGGTCGGCGCAGCCGTCGGCCTTGACCTGGGCCTCAAATGCGTTGCCGCGCCCGATCGCGAAGCGCGACTGGCCGTAGCCGGACGGGAAGCCGAGGTGCCGAGCGATCTCGCCCTTGTTGACCCCGGCCGCGTCGAGCACCCCCCGCCGGGCGCAGCCCGGGTTGCTGGTCAGCGCCGCGATCGTGCGGGCGTTGTGGTTGCGCGGGGCCACCGGGCCCCGGAGGCGGTCAAGCCGTTCGACGAGACGATCCATGACTGATCCTCGGGGAAGAGAGGCGAGCGCCGAACAGCGACTCGGTGTCATCAAGAACTTCGCGGGCCCGCTCGGCGGCGGCCAACCGATGAGCCGAGTCGGATTCCGCGTGGACGGCCAGCTCGGCCTCGGCCGCCTCGATTACCTTGGCCGGGTAGACCGCGCCGGTGCCGGCGCCCGGAATGCTCGCCGCAAATCGCCAGAGCAGCCGCGACGCGGCGCCCTCGACGATCGGCAGCGCGGCGATCCGCTTCGCGACGCGGATCGCGCTGATCAGGAAGTCGACGCGCGGGCTCAGCGGGCCGACGATCCGGGCCGCCAGCGGCCAGGTCGAGATGGCCAGCAGCCCGCGCGCCGGGGACAGCAGGTCGGCGGCGAGCGCCGGGCCCAGGTAGTAGGGCCGGCCGAACGGGGCGACCCGGAATGAACGCTCCTCGTCGCGGCGCAGGCTGGTCAGCCGCGCGGCGACCAGCTCACCGGGGAAGAACGCCTCGTGCACGGCGATGATGAGCTTCGGTGCGGCCGGCACGGTCAGCAGCGTGAGCGCGTGGTGCACCTGCTCGCGGATGGACAGCATCGAAGCGACGCGCGGCGCCGGCGCACTCGGCTCGCACCGCGATTCGAGCGCGGCCAGCGCCTCGTCCCACGCCTGCTCGGCCTCGCGCAGGTCGCCGCGCAGCGCCCGGGCCAGCGTCCGATCGCCGCCGGCCGCGGCCCGCCGCAGCGCCCGCCGCAGCTGGTCGATGCGCCGCTCCAGCGTCTCGATCGCCCCACCGTGCTCGTCCGACACGTTCGCGAACGTACGATTTCCAGGGTCTTCCAGCAATCACCAGCGCCGCGACACGCCGCAAATACCTTCTCAGGCCGTCGCTGGTTGCGGTTCGCGCTCCACCGCCAGCTTTTCCACTGGTACCGGCACGAGCACGGGCTTGCGTCGCGCCGCGACGTCCTCGACCCAGCCGAACAGGAGGACCAGCAGGCCGACCACGATGAACACCGAGGACAGCTCAAGGAAGCCGCCCCACCGGCCGAGCAGCGAGATGCCCAGCAGCGCGGCCCCGAAGTCGACGAACGCGATCGCCGCCTGGTGCCACAGGTAGATGGTCAGCGCCCGCCGGTTCATACCTTCGACGGCCACGTCGGCGCGGCCGAGGCTCAGCATCCGCGGCGCGTACGCGAGCAGCACCAGCAGGAACGCGGTGGACCAGGTGGCGTCGGCCAGCGGGTTGTCGTTGAGGTCGTAGATGCGCGGCCCCGGGTGGGTGAACAGCCAGGTCAGGCCGAAACCGGCGAGCACGGCCACGATCGACCACAGCACCTTGCGGGAAAGCCGCTGCAGTTGCCCGTCGTGGTAGGCGAAGCCGAGCATCCAGGCCGGCGCGTAGTAGAAGAAGTCACGCAGTGTGCCACCGGTCGCAAACGGCGAATTGGTCACCACCATGGCGACCAGCACGGCAAACGGGACGATCAGCGACGGAATGGGCCACTTCCGGTAGACCCACAGGAGCACCGGGGACAGGACGACGAACCACAGGTACGACCGGATGTACCAGAACATCGCCAGCCACGTGCCGCCCCACACCGTGGTGGGCGCGTCACCAAACGGGATGACCCAGAGGACCCACCGCCACGTGTGCTGCATGCCGCCGACAAAGGACATTGACACCAGCGCGATGGTCGCCAACACCCACACCGGCACCAGGATCCGGCGCAGCCGGCGGCCGACGGCGGCCGCCCCGGACCGGTCGATCGACGCGGCCATCAGTGCGCCGCCGAGCGCGAACATCAGGCCCATCGCCGGGAAAATCACGGTCAACCACCAGAATCCCAGCGTGTGGTAGACGATCACCCGGGTGATGGCTGTGGCCCGCAAGACGTCGATGTACCGGTTCCGCACTCGACAAGGTTTCCCCTTCAAGTTGATCGACAACCTGGTTTTCGGACATTTTTCCCTGTGTTCCATCTCAAAGATCGATTGAGGCGCTCCCCGTAACGTCCATAGTGGACATTGGATTGGGCTACGACCGGGGCAGGCGCATCGCCACCGTGGGCGCGTCCTGAAGCACGGAACTGCCCGAGCTCGCGGCCGGCGTCCCAGATGGTGGACGGTCGGCCCGCCCCACGGTCACCCCCGGATGAAGCTCGACCTCGTCCCATTCGCCGATCACGAACGGCTGATCGCGAGTCAGGTTCACCCGGCGCGGTGGCTGGGCCGCGCTCGATCGGGTGACCGCGACCGCCCCGTTGGTGCTCACATCGGTGACCATCAACATGCCCTCGCGGGCCTCGAAGTACAGGTGGGTCCGGCTGACCCGCCGCGTCGCCTCGTCGTCGAGCCAGCTGCCGATGGTCACCCCGTCCCGGTCGTCGGGTGAACGGCCGACCACCACGCGGCGGGCGCTGCTGGCCACGAACCGGGCGCAGACCGAGCCGTCGATGCGCACCACCATCGGCACCAGCCAGGGCCGGGCGCCGACGTCGGAGAGCCGGTCGCCGTGTCGCGGGCAGACCGGAGCCCCGCTGGGCAGCGCCGGCGGCGACTGCCCGGTCCCGCTGGCTGACGGCGGGCGGAAGCTCGGGCAGCTGGGCTGCGGGCAGCGCCAGATCCGGCCGGTCGCCGGGTGCGGCCGCGGCGACAAACCAGTGGCCGGGGCGAGGTTCAGCGCGATCCCGCCGGCGGAGGATCGGGCCAGGTAGAGCGGGCCGGGCGCGCTCGGCTCGGACCGGCGGGCGATGGCCGGCAGGCCGGTCAGGCCGGAGACCTCGAGCACCCGCGCGGCCACCGGCCCACCGGCCGGGAGTACCTCGATCAGCCCGTCGTCGGACCAGCGGCGCAGGACCATGCGCTCGTTGGAGGTGAAGTCGGTATCGGACATCGCGCCCCGTTCGGCCACGGCGTACAGGCCGATGCCGTCGTCGCCGAGTTGCCGGCTCAGCGCGTCGACGAACTGGCCGAGGCGCAGGAGCGCGGCCGGCCGGCCGCCGTCGAGGTCAGCACTGCGGGCCGCATCCGTGAGGTCGACGACCGCGCCGGCGGACAGGGGGTCCGTGGTGAGACGCTGCTCGATCGCGTCGAGCGCCCGGCTGGTTTCGAATCGCACCCAGACATCATGCCGACCCCGATCGGGGCAGTGCCCGGCGGCACGCACCTGTCGTTGAGATATCACGTGAAAGCACCCAACTTGGCACATTTTCACCCGCACGCCGTGATCGATGACATCGATCTTGACGGGGTCGTCGTCCCGGGCCTGCGGGCGGAGTTCCTGCGCCGGGAGGTCGACGGGCGCACGGCGATGCTCAGCCGGTACTCGTATTCGGGGCGGGAAGTCTTCCAGGCCTGGGGCTACCTGGACGAGGAGCACTGCCGGTACTTCGCCGTGTACGGGGTGGACGGGCGGCTGGAGGCGGCCCAGGCCGGCTGCCCGCGGGTCCGCGTGCTGTCCGACGGCGAACGGGTAGCCGGCCTGGCCCTGCGCAGCGCGAGCGGAGTATGGCTGATCGCGACCCCGGCGGCCGAACTGGCGGCGGTCTGAATCCGCAGGTGGCCGCCGCCGACCGCATCTACGGCCGACGGCGGGCTCTGCTGCACGCCTGGCGATTGGCACGCCGGCGTGCGGGTGGGCGACGACGGGGCCGGGTCGCCGCCCACTTGGTTACCGCTGGTAGTTACCGTATCGACGGAGCGAGGCCATAGACAACGGTGAACGGTTGAGTGAACGAGATCTTCACTGGGTCTGGGCGGCGATCTCCCGCGCCCGGTCTCGGGCCGCCTCGAGCGCGGCCAGCAACGCCGCCCGCACGCCGTGGTTCTCCAGTTCCCGGATGGCATTGATGGTCGTACCGGCCGGCGAGGTCACCGCCTCGCGCAGCTTGACCGGGTGCTCGCCGGACTCCCGCAGCATGATCGCCGAGCCGATCGCGGTCTGCACGATCAGGTCGTGGGCGACCTGGCGGGGCAGGCCGAGCAGGATCCCGGCGTCGGTCATCGCCTCGACCAGGAGGTAGAAGTACGCCGGGCCGGAGCCGGACAGTGCGGTCACCGCGTCCTGCTGCGACTCGGGCAGCACGATCGTCCGCCCGAGCGGCCGGAACAGCTCCTCGGCCGTGGCCAGGTGCGCCGGCGTCGCGTGCGCGCCCGCCGAGATCGCCGTCATCGCCTCGTCGACCAGCGCCGGCGTGTTGGTCATGACCCGGATGACCGGGGTGCCCTCCGGCAGGCGCCGGGCGAAGAACGCGGTCGGGAGGCCGGCACACAGCGAGATCACCAGCTTGTCGGCCGGCACCTTGGCCCCGAACTCCTCCAGCAGCGCGGCCGCGTCCTGCGGCTTGACGGCGATCGCGAGGACGTCGGCCTCCTGCACCGCGGTCGCGTTGTCCACGACCCGGATGCCGTACTTGGAGGACAGCTCGTCGGCCCGCGCGGCCCGGCGCGCGGTCGCCAGGAGCCGGTCCTGCGCCCAGCCCGCGCGCAGCAGGCCGGACAGCAGGACCTCACCGATCTTGCCCGCGCCGATGACGGCGATGGTATGCACGTCTCCCCCAAGTCTTAGCCGAAGAAGACTTCGGCCTCCGTGTATCGCTCCGGCGGCACCGTCTTGAGCTCCTTGGTGGCCTCAATCAGCGGGACGCGGATGATGTCGGTCGCCTTGAGCGCGACCATCTTGCCGAAGTCGCCCTCGTGCACAGCGTCGATCGCGTGCAGGCCGAAGCGGGTCGCGAGGACCCGGTCGAAGGCCGTCGGCGTGCCGCCGCGCTGGATGTGGCCGAGGACCACGGTCCGGGCCTCCTTGCCGGTCTTGTCCTCCAGCTGCTCGGCCAGCCACTGGCCGATGCCGCCGAGCCGGACATGGCCGAACGCGTCGAGCTCCTGGTTGTGCAGCACCATCTGGCCGTCGAGCGGCTGGGCGCCTTCGGCGACCACGACGATCGGCGAGTACTGCGTCTGGAACCGCTTCTCGACGTAGCCGGCGACCTGGTCGACGTCGAACTTGCGCTCGGGCAGCAGGATCACGTTGGCCCCGCCGGCGAGCCCGGCGTGCAGGGCGATCCAGCCGGCGTGCCGGCCCATGACCTCGACGACGAGCGTGCGGTGGTGCGACTCGGCCGTCGTGTGCAGCCGGTCGATGGCCTCCATCGCGATGTTCACCGCGGTGTCGAAGCCGAAGGTGAAGTCGGTCGCCCCGAGGTCGTTATCGATGGTCTTGGGGACGCCGACCACGCTGACCCCGGCGGCGTGCAGCCGGCTGGCCACGCCCAGGGTGTCTTCGCCGCCGATCGCGATCAGGGCGTCCACGCCGAGGCTGGACAGGTTCTCCCTGATCCGGTCCAGGCCGGACATGCCGCCGGCGGACGCCGCCTCGCCCAGCGGGTTGGTCCGGGACGAGCCCAGGATCGTGCCGCCCTGCGGCAGGATGCCGCGGACTGCCTGCACGTCCAGGACCATGGTGTCGCCTTCCAGCGGGCCCCGCCAGCCATCGCGGAACCCGATGAACTCAAAGCCGTGCTCAGCCGCGCCGGTCCGCACCACCGCGCGGATCACCGCATTCAGGCCGGGGCAGTCACCGCCTCCGGTCAGCACTCCCACTCGCATGGATCTCCCTCCAGCTTCGGCCCGCCCCGTCACTCTGAGTGCCGATGAGCGTCCTGGCGATGTGACGCCGGCACGACGGGCGGCGCTGCCCGGGTCGTGACCGCCGATGGCACGGTAGCAGGTCCGGGGTACCGGAAGATCCCGGCTAGCGGCGCTCGCTGGCCGGCTCGTCGTCGGCGGCGGTGCCGTTCGGGCTCGGCTCGGCGTGGCCCTTGCGCAGCGCCCGCAGCGGGTTCTTGCCGCGCTGGGCGTACTCGTCCACGTACTCCTGGCCGGACAGCTTCATCAGCTCGTACATGATCTCGTCGGTCATCGCGCGCAGCACGACATGGTCATCCTGCATGCCGTAGTAGCGGGAGAAGTCCAGCGGCTTGCCGAACCGCACGCCGGGCCGGACCCGCAGCCGCGGCGTGATCTTGCCCGGCGGCTGGAACTCGAACCCGCCGACCATCGCGGTGGGGACGACCGGGGCCCGGGCCTCCAGGGCCAGCCGGGCCACCCCGGTCTTGCCCCGGTACAGCCGCCCGTCCGGGGTCCGGGTGCCCTCGGGGTAGATGCCGAGCAGCTCGCCCCTGGCCAGCACCCGCAGCCCGGTGCGCAGCGCCCGCTCGCTGGCCGCGCCGCCGGAGCGGTCCACCGGGATCTGCCCGACCCCGCTGAAGAACGCCTTGCTGATCAGGCCCTTCAGGCCGCGGCCGGTGAAGTACTCGGCCTTGGCCAGGAACACCACCTTGCGGGGCAGCGGGAGCGGCGCGAAGAAGTGGTCAGAGAACGACAGGTGGTTGCTGGCCAGGATGGCCGGTCCCTCGCGCGGCACGTTCTCGGTGCCCTCCGCCCACGGGCGGAAGACGAGGTTCAGGACAGGCCACAGCACGGCCTTGACCACCCAGTAGAACACGGTCATATGTTCGCACGTGATCAGCCGTCCGGGACATGGCCAGCCGTGCGAGTGAGCTGGTGTCGCGGCAAACCTGCCGTCTGGCGGGCTTTCGGTGCCCAGCGGCTGCCGCCCGGCGGCCGGGCGTGGGACGATCGGAAGCGACGCCGCCGCGCCGCCGAGAGGACCTGCACATGCCGCTGATGCCCGGCGCTGAGCCCTTCAGTCACGAGGGCGGCGCCACCGGGGTGCTGCTCTGCCACGGGTTCACCGGCACGCCGCAGTCGATGCGGCCGTGGGCGGAGCACCTGGCCGGCGCCGGGCTGAGCGTGCTGCTGCCGCGGCTGCCCGGTCACGGCACGACGTGGCCGGAGCTGGCCCGGACCCGCTGGGAGGACTGGTTCGCCGAGGTGGACCGCGCGCTCGCCCAGCTGCGCGGCTGGTCCGATGAGGTCTTCGTGATGGGCCTGTCGATGGGCGCCTGCCTGGCGCTGCGGCTGGCCGAGCTGCACGGCCCGGCGATCAGCGGCCTCGTCCTGGTCAACCCCTCGGTCACCGCGGATACCTGGCTGTTCGCCCTGGCGCCGGTGCTCAAGCTGGTCGTCCCGTCACTGAAGGGCATCGGCAGTGACATCAAGAAGGAGCAGGCCAGCGAACTGGGCTACGACCGGACCCCGGTGAAGGCAGCGGCCACGCTGCCCGGCCTGTGGCGGGTGACCAGCGAGCACCTGGGCGAGGTCAGTCAGCCGGTGCTGGTCTACAAGAGCGTGACGGACCACGTGGTCGGGCCCAAGAGCCTGGACCTGCTGCGGTCGCGGCTGCCGGCCGGGCAGCTGGAGGTGCGGGAACTGCCCGACAGCTACCACGTCGCGACCCTGGACAACGACGCGGATGCCATCTTCACTGGGAGCCTGGAGTTCGTCCGAGCGCACAGTCGCACGAGCCGGGGGTCGGGCAGGGAATGACATAGTGGGCGGAAACGGGGACG
>Ga0070684_100002583_pt1 | contig 13374 bp, 7 predicted proteins | sample KBSC723LmetaG_FD_65653 | JGI IMG/M metagenome (GOLD analysis project Ga0070684, IMG submission 65653) | Corn rhizosphere microbial communities from Kellogg Biological Station, Michigan, USA - KBS C7.2-3L metaG | ecosystem: Host-associated > Plants > Roots > Rhizosphere ...
AGCGAATTGGGGTCAGACTCCATTTCGCGCAAATGGGGTCAGACTCCAATTAGCCAAAATGGGTGTTGACCCCAGTAGTGAGCGCCAAATTCGCGAAATGGAGTCTGACCCCAATTCGCGCAAATGGTGTCTGACCCCAATTCGGCGACAAGTAGCCAGAATGGCTGATCGCAAGGCCGCTAGGTACCTTTATGTGTTTCCCCGCCTCCGCCCCGCCCGCTCCGAGCGGGGCGAGTGCTGTCGTACATCACAAGTCATACATCAACTCATACATCGAGTTGCAGCTTGTTAGACGCTCCCTCAACGGATAGTAATGGCGACCTCAACGACCACTGAGCTGGATTACCGGCCGTCCTATCGCGCGGCGCTCGTCGTCTCGCTGGTCACGCTGGTGCTCTACCTCGTCACGCTCGCGCCCTCCACGGCGATGTGGGACACGAGCGAATACATCGCCGCCGCATACACGCTCGGCCTTCCGCACCCGCCGGGCAATCCGCTCTTCGTCATTCTCGGCCGCGTGTTCTCGATCCTCCCGATCGCGTCGTCCGTCGCGGTCCGCATCAACATCTTGGCGGCGATCTGCAGCGCGGCGTCAGCCGGAATGTGGTTTCTGATCACCGAACGCATTCTCGTCGGCTGGTTCCCACTTCGATGGCAGCGCGTCCTCGGTGGCGCGATCGCCGCAGCGATTGGCGCGACGGCATTCACCGTCTGGAATCAGTCGGTCGTCAACGAGAAGGTGTATACGGTTTCGCTCGTCGGTCTCGCGATCATCTCATGGCTGATGATTCGCTGGTCTGACGAGCCCGACGGACGCAAAGCCGATCGCATCCTCGTGCTCGTGGCGTATTTGTTGTCGCTCGGCTACTCGAACCACATGGCGGGCATGCTCGCGGCCCCGGCGGTTGGGCTCGCAGTCATCATCCGCCGCCCGCGAACGATCTTCCGTTGGAAGCTGTTGCTCGCCTGCGCCGGGGTTTTGGTTCTGGGCCTCACGCCGTTTGCGACGCAACCGATACGCGCCGCGTATTTCCCGGCGATCAACGAGGGTGAACCGACCGCGTGTCACACGAAGCTCGAGCTGTCGTGCACGTTTTCAAAAGGCACGCTCGACGCGTTCGAGTACAATTTCAATCGCGGCCAGTATGGTAAGCCCGACCTGAGTGACCGCCAGGCATCGTTCGTCGATCAGGTCGGCATGTGGTGGATGTACTTCAAGTGGCAGTGGATCCGCGACGCGCACGGCGATCATCCGTTCGCGCAGGCGCTGCTCGCCGCGGCCTTCCTCGTTCTCGGCCTGTTCGGCGGCTGGGTTCATTACCAACGAGACCGGCGAAGCTTCTGGTATTTCGGCTCACTCATGTTCACGATGAGTTTGTTGCTGATTTACTATCTGAACTTCAAGCTCGGCGCGTCACAAGATCCGACCTCGCAGGCGCCGCACGAAGTTCGCGACCGCGACTACTTCTTCATCTGGAGCTTCTCGGCCTGGGGCGTTTGGGCGGCGCTCGGTCTGCTGTTTGTTTGGGAATCGATCGCGGCGATGTTCGGCAGCGAGAACGTCAAGGTCGGACGCGAAGTCGTCGTCGCGCCGAAGCGGGAGAGCTGGATGTATGCATCACCGGTTCTCCTGATCGCGGCGATTCCGCTATTCGCAAACTGGCATTGGGCGTCGCGCGCCGGTCATCGCGACACGCGCGACTTCGCGTATGACATCTTGAATTCCGTCGAGCCGTACGGGGTGCTCGTCACGGTCGGCGACAACGACACCTTTCCGCTTTGGTACGCGCAGGAGGTCGAAGGCATTCGACGCGACGTCGTCGTCGCGAACACGTCGCTGCTGAATACGGACTGGTACGTGCGGCAGGTCATTCGCCGTCCCATTTACGAATACGACGCGGCCAAAGGTCCAGCGATCTACCGCGGGAAAGTGTGGACGAAACCGACGACGCCGCCGATTCATATGTCGATGAACGACGCCGACTCGGTTCCCGCATACTACCCGTTGAATGCGCCGATGCCGTTCGGCGCCGGCGACCTTCACACGACGATCGACCCGAAGAATCTCGATCACGGCGTGCTCCAACGCGCGGATCTGTTCGTGCTCCGCATGATCCAGGACTCGTGGCCGCAGCGCCCGATCTACTTCGCGCGCACGTCCGGCAGCTACGCGCGTTCGCTCGGGCTCGGCGACTACGTGCTGACGCAAGGCTTGGCGTCGAAGGTGTTCATTCCGCCCAAGACAGGATCGAAGGACACGCTGTTCGTGCAGGGGGATGGATGGTTCGACGTCCCGCGCAGCGATTCGCTGTGGAACCACGTCTTCCTCGGCCCACAGTCGGTGTTGAACACGGGAGACTGGATCGATCGGCCGTCGGTCGGCATTCCTTACCTGTACGTCGCGACGGGCATGGAGCTCGCCGAGGCGCTCAAGCAGCAGGGTAAGACCGCCGAAGCGCAGGCAGTGTTCAACATGTCGAAGCGCGTGGCGAGTACGGTGCGTCTCGATGAGCTGGTGCGTGGCGCCGAGGCGGAATTCCAGCAACCTGTCGGCGACACGGCGCGCGCGGCGCCGTTGCCGGCTGCTGTCGCGCCGCCAGCTCCGGCTAAGACGGATTCGACGAACACGCCTGGCGCGAAGACGGTGCCGAAGAAGAAATCCTAATCTGCCTTGGGGCGGTCGCGCGGCATCGGCCGCTCTTGCATACCGAAACTCGAAACATCATGCTATAACGTTCGCGGTTTCCCCGCCTGCCGCCGACGGCAAGCACCGAGTCGTTCCCACTGGTCGCCGATTCCTGTGCATGCACCGCGTTCGATACTAATCCTTGGGCTGGCGTTGGCCGCGGTGAGTTGCGGAGGCGACTCCGGCCCTTCCGGGACGACGTCGCCCGACAATACGGCCGCCTCGGTCACGATCGCTCCAGCGTCGGAGCTCACGCTCACGTCGGGAACGGTGACGGTATTCACCGCATCCGCTTCAGCCAAAGACGGTCACACCATCACCAATCCGTCGATCACGTGGGCGAGCTCCAACCCCGCTGTCGCCGTGATGTCCGGTCCACAGCTCACCGCCATAAAGGTCGGTAGCGCAACCATCACGGCAACGAGCGGCTCGGCGACGGCGAGTGTCAACGTGACTGTGACGCCGGGCTCCGTACGACAGCTCGCCATCCGTACGCAGCCGGCGGGCGCGATTGTCGGTGTCCCGTTCGCCACGCAACCAGTCGTCGAGATACAGGATGCCGTGGGTAATCTCGTCACGTCGGGCCAGACGTTCGTCGCAGTCACGATCGCGAGCGGCGGCGGAACACTCGGCGGCACGGTAAGCGTCGCCTCCGTCGGCGGCGTCGCCACGTTCGCGGACCTGCAGGTTAGCGGGAGCGCAGGGCCACGCGTCTTGAGCTTCACGGCGGGCACCTTGACCGCGACCTCCGCGCCGTTCACCGTCGGGCCGCCGCCATCGCCGTTCATCGCCGTCGACAGCACCGCAGTTGCCATCAGCTTCCAGCGCGGGGGAATCGTCCCGTCGCGCACGATCAATATCACGAACGCCGGCTCGCTGCCGCTGGTCGCCATGACGGTCGACGTGGCTTACGATCCGGGGCAACAGGCAGGTTGGTTGCAGACGACTCTCGGCGCTGCCAGTGCGCCGACAACTCTCGCGCTCAAGATCGACACGACCGGTGTCGCCGAGGGGACGTATCATGCGACCGTTCGAATCACGGGACCAGGCGCGCCGAACTCGCCGCTGTCGATCGGCGTGACACTCACGATCGTCCCGGGGTACACGATCGGCTATGGCACGTCAGCCGAGAAAGTCCGTGTCGTCGACGTCGGCGGAACATTCGCGCCGACGCTGTCGATTCTCGATCTCAGCGGCAAATCATTCTCGGGCGTCACGCCAACGTTCACGAGCCGAGCGAATACGGTTGCAACCGTCAGCAGCGACGGAAAGATCACTGCGGTCGGCGGGGGCGACACATGGATCGTCGCGAGCACCAGCGCCACCGCCGACTCCGTGTTCGTCGTGGTGCCACAGTCCGCAACCGCGCCCGTCATTCGAAGTGAGGCCACGACCTTCGTGACGCGACTCGGCGACACGTTGTTTGCGAACGTCGTCTTCGACACTCGGACGACGACCGTCGGCGCGGCCTCGCTGGCCGTCGAAATCTCGCTGCTGAGTGGATCTCTGAGCTTCTCGTTCAGCGCGCCGGCGAGCACGCCGACACCCATCGTCAACATTTCTCCGACGAACGTCATTCATATCTCGGTAGCATCAGCGACCGGAATGACCGGAAGCATCCGTGTGCTCAACCTCAAGATCATCGGCCGCTCGATCAACACCGCCGGGTGGCTGAACTTCTTCGCGCTCGACGTCAGCGACGTCAATGGCTCGAGCCTCACCGCACAATCGTCGTCAACACGCCTGCCCTTCGTGATCCGATGACCAGCAACTTCCGTTGGGGCTTTTGGCGCGCCTCGAGCCCTGTGTGTGCGTTGCTCGTGCTGAGCTTCGCGTGTACCGAACCGCAGCACGCGGATCGCTCGAAGCCGTCGCCGGCACCGGCGTTCGATGCGCGCATCGAGTTGTCGGACTCGCTGCCGAAGCCAGGCGATGACATCGTCGTGACCGCACGGCTGGTCGGCGCGCAGGTCGCGAGCGCGACGGCCCGCCTTCTCTATGACACGACCGGCGTCGAGCTCGTGCGCGAGGAAGCGCTCGCGGACGGCGCGACGCGCGTCATGAATCCCGTCGCGGGGGCGCTTCGTGTTGCCGCGATGGCGGCGAGTGGGTTGCCCGACGGACGGTTCTATGCGTGGCGATTCACAGTCAAGCGCGGCGACGCGGTCCGCTCGTTCCGCCTCACGATCGAGGAGGCGCACACGATTTCTCGGGCCGACGCGGCAGCCTCGTTGTCGAGGAAGCCATGATCGCGCGCGCAATGACACTTCTCATACTGTGTGCCGGATGCGTCATTGGGCATCAAGGCGCTGCCGATCCGCATATCGACACCGTGAGACCTGACTCTGTCATGCTGGCTCCGGGCGCGGTCGTGGAAGTGGTCGTGCATGGCCATGGATTTACGCCAGGCACGCCGGGCCGCAATACCATTCAGTTCGGCGATGCGACGATCACCAACGTGCCCGCGTCGACCGACGGTACCGAGATTCGCCTCATGATCCCCGATCGTGTGCCGCTGCGCGGCGAAGCGGCGCCGCTGCCGCTCGAGGCCGGCCGATACAACCTCCGCGTGCAGACGACGTCCGGCACGAGCAACTCCGTTCCAGTAAGGGTCGACCGATGAGGCGCCGCGCGATGTGTCTCGCGATCGGCGCGATCCTCGCCACAAGTGCCGCCGCCCGCACGCAGGAGCCGAGCTCTCCGCGCGAAGACGTCGAAGGACGCGACGCTTGGTTCTGGGCCCTACGCTCGTTTCCGTCGACGGAGCGGCCGTACGACAAGATGTCGCGCTTGCATCAGAGTTTGCTCGACTACCTGCATCGCACCGCGGCACTCGTCACGGCGAGCTCTGCGCCGCTCGGTGGCGCATGGCGATCGATCGGCCCCAACGGCGTGTGGGTTTTTCAAATCGAGTCGGGACGCATCGCGGCGATTCTTCCCGCCACCACGCCAGGCGGCCCGATGTACCTCGGCACCGCATCGGGCGGAATCTGGCGCAGCGTGAACAACGGTCTCACATGGACGCCCCTGACCGATGCCGAGTGCGTGCTGACGACCGGCGCGATGGCACGCGATCCGTCGAATGCATCCATTGTGTACGCCGCGACGGGCGAGGGCAACGCCGGCCTCACCGGCTGCGGCGTCCTTCGCTCGGCCGATGGTGGCAACACGTGGACGACGAGTATCCAAGGCCTGCGAGCGAACGCCGGTGGGGGCGCGACCTTCACAAGCCTGGTCGTCGACCCTGCGTCGGCGGGCACAGCGAGCAGCGTGTTGATCGGCACGACGAATTTCAACAACGCGGGCGTGGTTCGCTCGACGAACGCCGGGGCCACGTGGACGACCGTGCACAACACCGGTCCCGCGAACGGACTCGTTGCGCACCCGACGCGCGCGGGTGAGTACTACGTCAGCGATCGTGTGACGACGCCGGTCACGACGCGTGGCGTCTATCGTTCACTCGACGCCGGCGCGACGTGGGTCGCTTTGCCTCCGATACCGGTCAGCGATCCAGCCGCGCTTGGCCGCATCGAGCTCGCGGTAAGCAAAGCCGAACCGACGTTGTTGTGGGCGCTGGTGGGAGATCGGGTCGGGGGCGGGATGCTCGGTCTCTTCCGCTACGACGAAACGACGAATGCATGGACGCAGCTCGGCGCATCGGGAGTGACGACGTCATTCGGCACGCAGGAAACGTATGACCTCGTGCTCGCCATCGATCCGCGCGATGCCAAACGCATCTTCATCGCCGGTGTCACAGCGTTTCGATCGACCGACGGCGGCACGACGTTCACGCCCGTCGCGCGCGAGGTGCACTCCGATTGGCACGTGATCGTGTTCGACCGCAGCAACCCGGATATCATGTGGGCCGGCACTGATGGCGGCGTTTATCTCTCGACGGACGCGGGCGGCTCCTGGGTTTCGCGAAGTTCAGGCTTGACGATCACCCAGTACTATCCCGGTGTGTCGGTGCATCCACAGGGCTCGCGCATTACTGGCGGATCACAAGACAATGGAACGCACGTGTTCTCGGGTTCCCTCTTCTGGGACGAGTTCATAGGTGGCGACGGCGGTTACACCGCGATCAACTATCGCGATCCTTCCGTACAATGGGGCGAGACCCAGTGGTCGCTGTCGACAGGAACCGTGGGCAACTTGTTCCGTCGCGACCTGGCAGGCTCGATTCGACGCAACACCGGCATCTCGTTGACCGACCGCGCGCAATTCATTCCGCCGCTCGTGATGGATCCGGTCAATCCGTCGAAGCTCTACTTTGGAACATTCCGCGTTTACCAAACCCTGAATGAGGGTTTGCTGTGGACGCCGATCACGGGCGATGTCACATCAGGCACCGGCACGATTACGTCGATCGCGGTATCGCCGGCTGATACGAACACGATCTACATCGGCACGAACGATGGTCGTGCGCTCATCTCGCGCGATGGCGGCGCGACGCTCGTTGCGGCGACCGGCCTGCCGACGCGGGCGGTGACACGTGTCGTGCCGCACCCCACCGATCCGCTGCGCGCGCTGATCACCGTCTCCGGGTTTGGGACAGGTCACGTCTTCGAGACGACTGACGGATTCGCGACAGCGGTGAAGAACGTCAGTGGCAATCTGATCGACGCACCGGCGAATGTCGCGCTCTATATCCCGTCGGCGAATGCGACGCTCGTCGGCACCGACGTCGGTGTGTTCCAGACGGCCGACAACATCACGTGGACGCCCGGACCAACGGGCCTCCCGAATGTGATCGTTCAAGATCTCGTATATCAGCCGGCGATTCATCTCCTCGTCGCGGGTACATACGGGCGTGGCATGTTCGCGTACGACGTCGGCACGTCGACCGCCGTCTTGCGCGGCGACGCCAACGGCGATGGAAAGATCGACGCGTTCGACGCCCTGCTCATCCAGCAGACGCTCGTCGGCTCGGCGGCATCGAGCACAGCCGTATATCCGCGCGGCGACGCAAACTGCAACGGGAGTCTGGACGCGGCGGACGTCGTGCTCGTGCTTCGGGCCGCGGTCGGCCTACCGACGGGAACGGCGTGCGTCGGCACCACGCGCTAGGCGGCCTACTACTGCGTTCGACGCGCATTTGCGGATCGTGAAACGATTCGGCGGTGTACACCAGTAGAACTGATCGCACTTCCGGATCTCAACTTCAAAAACACACATGCGTCCCCTTTCCCGCTATTCGCAGGCGTCTGTCGCTTGCGCGTTGCTGGCGCTCTCGACCGTTGCTGCGGCTCAACAGCAGCAAGGCACGGCACGCGCGCTCGGCATCGATACGACAAACTTCGATCGCTCCGTCCGGCCCCAAGACGACTTCTTTCGCTTCGTGAATGGAAGCTGGCTCAAGAAGACAGCCATCCCGGCCGACGCATCGAGCTGGGGTGCGTTCAACGAGCTCACTGAAAAGAGCCGCACCGCCCTGCACTCGATTCTCGAGAACGCCGCCAAAACGCAAGCACCCGCCGGCAGCGACCAACGCAAAGTCGGCGACCTCTACGCGAGCTTCATGGACTCGGCTCGCGTCGAGCAGCTCGGTATCAACCCGTTACAGAGTGAGCTCGCCAGGATACGCGCACTCAAGTCCAGCGCACAATTGCCGACGACGTTCGCTTACTTCACGCGCCTCGGTCTGCAGAACCCCTTCGCGGTGAGCGTCGGACAAGATCCGAAAAATTCGTCCGTCAACATCGTGCAAATCGGCCAGTCGGGCCTTGGCCTGCCGGACCGCGACTACTATCTGCGGCAAGATCCAAAGATCGCCGAGACGCGAACGGCGTACGTAGCGTATATCACGAAACTGTTGACATTGGCGAATCAGCCGGATCCGGCAGGCGCGGCCGGGCGCATTCTCGCGCTCGAGACGGCAATCGCGAGGCCGCAGTGGGATCGCGCGAAGAGCCGCGACCGCGATCTCTCATACAACAAAATGACCGTCGCTCAGCTCGCATCGGCGACACCGTCGTATGATTGGCACGCGTATCTCAAGGCGGCGGAGCTCGGCGCGGCAACCGACGTCGTCGTGCGTCAGCCCGATTATGTCAAGGCGATGAACGACATCCTCGCCAAGACGCCGGCGCAAACGTGGCGCGACTATCTCACGTTCAAGCTGCTCGATCGCTACGCGAACGAATTGCCCGCCGCGTTTGCGCAGGCGCGCTTCGACTTCCGCGACAAGACTCTGAGCGGCCAGCAGGAGATGAGTCCGCGCTGGAAACGCGCCGTCAACGCAGTCGAAGCTTCGCTCGGCGAAGCCGCCGGGAAGTTGTATGTGGAGCGCTATTTCACGCCCGAGGCGAAGAGCCGCATGGATGCGCTGGTGAAGAACATCATCGCCGCGTACAAGGTCGGCATCGACAGCCTCGAGTGGATGAGCCCCGAGACCAAACGTCAGGCGCAGGACAAGCTCGCGCATTTCACGGTGAAGATCGGCTATCCCGACAAGTGGCGCGACTACTCCAAGCTCACCATCGAGCGCGGCGATCTGCTCGGCAACGCCACGCGCACCGCCGAGTTCCAATACGACGACATGGCGAGCCATCTTGGCGAGCCCGTCGATCGCAGCCGGTGGGGAATGACGCCACAGACCGTGAATGCCTATTACAACTCTGTCAACAATGAGATCGTTTTCCCCGCCGCGATTCTTCAACCGCCATTCTTCGATGTCAACGCCGACGACGCGGTGAACTACGGCGCGATCGGCGCGGTGATCGGCCACGAGATCGGTCATGGGTTCGACGATCAGGGCCGGAAGTCCGATGGCTTGGGGAATTTGCGCGACTGGTGGACTCCCGCCGACGCGCGCGCCTTTCAAGAGCGGACGAGCAAGCTCGGTGCGCAGTACGCGGCGCTCAATCCGATCGACAACCTGCACATCAATCCCGGCCTCACGATGGGCGAGAACATCGGCGACTTGAGCGGACTCGCGCAGGCGTACCGGGCGTATCGCATCTCGCTCCACGGTAAGGAAGCACCGGTGATTGGCGGCTTCACTGGCGATCAACGATTCTTCCTCGGCTTCGGGCAAATTTGGCGAACGAAGTTCCGCGATGCCGCTCTGCGGAATCAGCTGCTCACCAATCCGCATTCGCCGGGTCCGGCTCGCGCATTCGTGCCGCTCACCAACAACGATGCGTTCCTGAGAGCCTTCAACGTCAAACCCGGCGACGGTATGTGGCGTGCGCCAGCCGATCGTGTGAAGATCTGGTAGGAGGGAGATTCAACTCACGGAGCGGTAGCAGACAGCGGTGCGAAGTCGTACATTGACGCGCTCTCGCGCGCGTCCCCGCGAACCTCAGATGCCCCACCGTGGCAGATCTCCGCGACGAACTTCAGAACACACTCGGCAGCAGCTACACGATCTCACGTGAGCTCGGCGGCGGGGGCATGTCGCGCGTGTTGGTGGCGCGCGACACCGCCCTCCGCCGGGACGTCGTCATCAAAGTGCTGCCGCCCGAGCTCGTGGCCGGCGTCAACGTCGAGCGCTTCCGGCGGGAGATTCTCGTCGCCGCCGGCTTGCAACATCCGCACATCGTGCCAGTGCTCGCGGCGGGCGAGATGGACGGACTGCCGTGGTTCACGATGCCGTTCGTCGAGGGCGAATCGCTGCGCCAGCGTCTCGCGCGGGGGCCGCTGCCGATCAACGAGGCCGTCGGCATCCTTCGCGAAGTCGCCAAGGCTCTCGCGTATGCGCATGAACGCGGTGTCGTTCACCGCGACATCAAGCCGGACAACGTGCTGATCACAGGCGGTACCGCGGTCGTCACGGATTTCGGTATCGCCAAGGCGCTCTCCGCATCGCGCACAGCTGTCGACGGCGCCACACGCGGGTCGCTCACGCAAGTGGGCACCTCGATCGGGACGCCAGTATATATGGCGCCGGAGCAAGCGGCGGCCGATCCCAACACGGACGCGCGCGCCGACCTGTACTCCTTCGGCTGCATGGCGTACGAGCTGCTCGCCGGACGACCGCCGTTTGCCGGACTCTCGCCGCACAAGCTACTCGCGGCCCACATGGGCGAACGTCCGCAGTCGATCGCCGAGCTGCGTCGCGATGCGCCGCCGCTGCTCGCGGATCTCGTCATGCGCTGTCTCGAGAAAGAGCCGGAACGCCGTCCGCCGACTGCCACCGAGGTCGTCCGCGTGCTCGAGATGGTGACGACGAGCAGCAGTGGAAATGCGGGCGCGGCATCCGCCGTCCTCCTCGGCGGTCGTGTGCGCCTGCCGGTCGCGCTCGCGTCGTGGGCCGCCGTATTCATCGCCGCGTGGATCCTTGCCAAGGCGGCAATTGTCGGAATCGGTCTGCCGTCGTGGGTGCTGCCCGGCGCATTGATCGTGGCTGGGCTTGGACTGCCGGCCATCCTGTTCACGGCGCTCGTGCAGCGCACCGCACATCGTGAACTGATGCGCACCCCCACCCTTACACCGGGCGGCGGCAGCACACCTCAAGGCACGATGGCAACGATCGCCATGAAGGCGAGCCCGCACGTCAGTTGGCGACGGACGGTCCGCGGCGGTGTCTTGGCGTTCGGCGCGTTTGTGCTGGTCGTCGCCGGATTCATGTTGCTGCGGGCGCTCGGTATCGGTCCTGCGGGCTCGCTGCTCGCGTCTGGCCGCATCAGCGCGAGAGAGCCGCTTCTGATCACGGATTTCACCGTCCGCCAGGGAGACTCGACGCTCGCGGGCGTCGTTTCGGAGGCAGTGCGGGCCAGTCTCGCGCAGTCCAGCGCGGTGACCGTCGTGTCGCCGACGACCATCGCAAACGCGCTGCAGCGAATGCAGCGGACGTCGAGCGCGCGCCTCGACGTGAAGCTCGCACGCGAGCTCGCACAGCGCGAAGGCATCAAGGCCATCGTCGATGGCGACATTGCGTCGCTCGGTGGTGGCTACGCGGTGACCGTTCGTCTCCTCACCGCAGACTCGGGAACGGTGCTCGCCACCGCGCAAAAAGTCGTCGACGGACCGAAAGAGCTCATCGCCGCCGCCGATGCGCTGGGACGCGAGCTACGCGGCAAAATGGGCGAATCACTTCGATCGGTGCAAAACGCGCCGCCGCTCGAGCAAGTCACGACTCCGTCGATCGAAGCGCTTCGCCTGTACTCAGAGGGCGCCCGCGCGTACGACATCGGTGGTGATGTCGCGACAGCAACAGCGCGCTTGCGACAGGCGTTGGCGATCGACACCGGGTTTGCCATGGCGTGGCGCAAACTCGGCACGGCCTACGGAGCTGGCGGACAATACCCGCAGAGCCTCGTCGATTCGGCGTATCTCCAGGCGTATCGTTTCCGGGATCGTCTTACGCCACGCGAGCGGCTCCTCACCATCGCGTCGTATTTCGGGGGGCCAGGCCACGACCGCGCGCGCTCGGCCGCGGCGTACGAGCAGCTCATGGCGCAGGGCGATAGCGACATCGCGCTGAATAATTACGCCATCATTCAAACGGCGCGCCGCCGGTACGCGAGCGCCGAATCGCTCTTGATCGCCGCGACCCGCATTCGCGCCGGCCAGACGCAGCCATGGACGAACCTCGCGGTGGCGCAGTCCGACGCGCGCGAGTTCGAGAAGGTCGCGCAGACCCTGACTGCGTCGCAGAAGGTACTCGGAACTCCGGGAGCACGTTTCTCGGTGCTCGCGATCGGCATACCGACTCGAGAAGCCTCAGGCGACGTCGCTGGTGCTGAACGGTTAGCAGATTCGCTCGCGGCGACCGACGTTCCATTCGCGCGCTGGCAAGGACTCATCGCACGCGCGATGTTGTCGGCCATGAAAGGGCGTGCCGACGAGTCCCGGGCACGACTCGCCGCGGTGCACACCTATGGCCAAACGGTCGGCATTCGCAGCATCGCGATCTACGACTCGGTGACGGAGTCGCTCGTCGATATCGGTCGCGATCAGCCGGCACGCGCGGTGGCACGGCTCGATGCGGCACTCGCCGCCGAGCCCCTGCACACGCTCGCCGAGTCCGATCGGAACTACACCGGCATCGCGTCGATCTACGCGCAGGCTGGGCGGACGGACAAGGCAAAAGCGATGCTGGCGCAGCGGGCCGCGGACATTCGCGACACGGCGCGGCTTCGCGACGAGCAACCGTTGGTACATCGTGTCCTCGGCGAGATCGCGATGGCCGAAGGTCACCCGACGGACGCAATTAGAGAGTTCTGGAAAGGCGACAGCCTTGCCGACGGTCCGTACGACGATTGCGATGCGTGCACGTTCCTGAGCGTCGCGCGTGCCTATGATAAGGCGGGCGTGCCCGATTCATCGATCGCATACTTCGAGAGGTACTTCGCCAGCGGCAATTACCAGCGCCTTTACATCCTCGATCCGGCGTACCGCGCGCCCGCGGCGCGGCGCATCGGCGAGTTGTACGAGGCGAAGAACGATCGCGTCCGCGCCGCACACTACTATGAGATGTTCGTCGATCTCTGGAAGAACTCCGATCCGGAATTGCAGCCCCAAGTGACGGAGATCAGGAAGCGGCTCGCGCGGCTCGGCGATCTCGAGAAGAAGTAGGAGCCAGTCCGCGCATTGCGCTCGTTGCGCGCTTTTCGGAGTGCGACGATCTTTCGAGCGTGGAGGGCTGGCAGAATGGCTATTGCACCAGTCTTGAAAACTGGCGTCCGCAAGGACTTGGGGGTTCGAATCCCTCGCCCTCCGTTGCGTTGACAGCGTCGCTGCCC
>Ga0070684_100002584_pt1 | contig 13373 bp, 8 predicted proteins | sample KBSC723LmetaG_FD_65653 | JGI IMG/M metagenome (GOLD analysis project Ga0070684, IMG submission 65653) | Corn rhizosphere microbial communities from Kellogg Biological Station, Michigan, USA - KBS C7.2-3L metaG | ecosystem: Host-associated > Plants > Roots > Rhizosphere ...
AGCGAGCGGTTCTACGATCAGCTGCTCGAGCGCGTCCGGGCACTGCCGGGCGTGACCAGGGCCGGCGTCATCAGTCGCCTGCCGATGGACGTGTGGACGCAGCCGTTCACCGTCGTCGGCCGCCCGGTGCCCGAGCCGGGGAAGGAGCCGCAGGCGGACTTCAACGAAGTCGACGCCCAGGCGCTCGACACGCTCGGCATCCGCTTGTTGCGCGGCCGCATGATCTCGGAGGCCGACAAGGCGTCGACGCCGTGGGTCGCGGTCGTCAACAAGACGTTCGCCGACCGCCATTTCCCGGCGCAGGATCCACTGGGGCAGTACATCCGCGTCTCCATCGGTCCCGCCGGGGACGGACCGACCCTCGAGCCGCAGCCGCGGCAGATCGTGGGCGTGGTGGCCGACGTCGCCTATCCATCGTTCTTCACGGAGAAACCGGCCGCCGTCTACGTTCCGTTCCGGCAGCATCTGACGGAATACGGCCGTGAAGACGAGTGGATCCACACCCGCAAGGTCATCGCCGTGCGGGCCTCGGTCGATCCGCTGACGCTCGTGCGCGGCGTCCAGGACGCGCTCGCGCACGTCGATCCCGACCAGGCGGCGCACGACTTCATGACCATGGACCAGCGCGTCGCCGCGTCGCCGTCGGTGACCAACAGCCGCTTCTTCGCCTCGCTGTTCACCATCTTCGGCACGCTCGCGGTCCTGCTCGCGGTCGTCGGCGTCTACGGCGTCATGTCATGGGTGGTCGGGCAGCGGACGACGGAGTTCGGCATCCGGATGGCGCTCGGCGCCAGCGCGCGCAACGTCGTGGCGATGCTGCTGGCGCAATCGCTGCGCCCCATCGCCGTCGGCGTGGCGCTCGGGCTCGCCGGCGGTTTCGGCTTGAGCCGGGTGCTGAACAACATGTTCTGGCGCCTGACGTCGGCCGAGCCGCTGGTGATGGGAGCGATCGCCGGCCTGATGCTGGCCGTCGCCCTCTTCGCGGCATGGGTGCCGGTCCACCGCGTCACCCGCATCGACCCGCAGCAGGCGCTCAGACAGAGCTGACGCCGCGTCCGCCGCCCCCGCAACCCGGCTGCGGGTGAGTTCGTTTACAATCGCGGCCATACCCGCATGTCGGCTCTGGCCGGATATTTCTTCGCCGCGCTTGCGCTGTCGCTGGTACTGACGCCGGTCTGCCGGGCGCTCGCCCAGCGCTTCGGGTTCGTCGCCACGCCGCGGGCGGATCGCTGGGGGCGGCGGCCGACCGCGCTGTTCGGCGGCCTCGCCATCCTCGCGACCGTCCTGCTGCTGGCGGTGGCGAGCGGGACGGCGCGCCATCTCTGGCCGCTGCTGTCTGCCGGCGGCCTCATCGCGTTGGTCGGACTCGCCGACGACGTCCTCTCGCTGAAAGCGTCGACCAAGCTGATCGCGCAGATCTCGGTCGGCTGTCTGCTGCTGTTTTTCGGCGTCCGTCTTCACTGGCTCGCCTCGCCGGTCGGCGATGCGCTGCTGACGCTGCTGTGGATCGTCGGGATCACCAACGCGTTCAACCTGCTCGACAACATGGACGGGCTGTGCAGCGGCATCGCCGTCATCGCGGGCAGCTGCCTGCTGGCGGGGTTCACCGGCGCGATCGTCCCGGAGCAGCTCTACATCTCGATCCTGCTCGGCGCGAGCCTGGGCTTCCTCGTGTTCAACTTCCATCGCGCCTCGATTTTCCTCGGCGACACGGGCAGCCTGTTCCTCGGGGTCAACCTGGCGACGCTGACCCTCATCGCGCAGCCGCAGGGCGTCGGCCGATCGCGGCTGGTGGCGGCGATCGCGGTTCCGGTCCTGCTGCTGCTCATTCCGATCTTCGACACGACCTTCGTGACCGCGGTCCGGCTGCTCTCCGGGCGCAGCCCGTCGCAGGGCGGCCGCGACCACACGTCGCACCGGCTCGTCGCGATCGGGCTGTCGGAGACGAAGGCGGTGACGACGTTCTGGGGCCTGGCGGCCGGCGGCGGCGTGATCTCGCTGCTCGTGCAGCAGCCCGATCCGAGCTGGCCGCTCGTTGCCGCGCTCACGTTCCTGCTCGCGATGGTGATCTTCGCCGTCTACCTGGCCAAGATTCGCATCTATGCCGACGGCGAGCTGGCGCTGCTGTCGAGTGGCACGATCACGCCGCTCGTGACGACCTTCATGTACAAGCGGCGCGTGGCTGAAGTGCTGCTGGACTTCTGCCTGATTCCGCTGGCGTATTACTCGGCCTACCGCCTGCGCTTCGAAGGGCCGCTGTTCGCCGCCAACTTTCCGCAGTTTCTCCAATCGCTGCCGGTCGTGCTGGCCGTCCAGCTGGTCGCGCTGTTCGTCGTCGGGTGCTATCGCGGCACGTGGCGTTATTTCGGCATGATGGACGCCGTCGTCGCGGCCAAGGGCGTGGTGGCCGGGACGATCGGGGTGGAGCTGATCCTGCTCTACCTGTTCCGCTTCGGAAACTACTCGAGAGCGGTGTTCATCATCTATGCGGCGATCCTGATGATCCTGCACACGGGATCCCGCGCGTCGTTCCGCCTGATCAGCGAGTTCGTGCGCCGGCGGCGCGATGGGCAGCGCCTGGTCATCTACGGCGCCGGCGAGGCGGCCTCGATGGCGGTTCGCGAGTTGACGAGCTATTCGGGCCACCGTCACCGCGTGCTCGGGTTCATCGACGACGACGAGGGCAAGCACGGGACGCGCGTCGCCGGCTATCCGGTTCTCGACGGCTATCGGGGCCTGGTGCCGCTCATCGAGCGTCACGCCGTCGATCGGATTGTCATCAGCACGCGCGCGATTCCGGTGCACCGCGTGCGCGAGCTCGAGCAGCTGTGCGCGAAACAGGGCGTGGCGCTGTCCCGCATGTACGTCCACCTCGAGCACCTGGTGGCGGTGTCCTGAGCTCGCCGAGGCGGTCAGCCTGCGCCGCGGCCGCGCGTCACGACAAGTAACGCGCGAGAATGAGGTCCAGGCTGTAGACGTGGACCGCGATCGCGCAGGCGATGAGGGCCGCGGCGAGCAGGGCACGGCGCGACGGAGGCGCGGACGCCGTCGCGCGCCCCAATCCCGTCCAGCAGACGAGCAGTGCGCTGAGGTACAACCCGAGCAGATACCGCCCGTGCAAATCGGACAGCGTCGTCCGGTGCACGCTCAGCGCATAGGCGGCCGCGGAGGCGACGAACCCGACCGCGGCGAATGCGAGCCACACGAGCACGCGCGCCGCCCGTGCCGACGCGGCCCAGGCGAGCAGCAGCACGAGCATCAGGCCGCTGCTGCCGGCGACGAGCGCGACCAGCCGGTAGGGCGGGATCGAATCGAGCCAGCCGAATCCCGCGAAGAACGTGACCGACGTCAGCCAATCGGGCCGCCCGAAGCGCAGGAAGGTCGCGCAGGCGAGCACGGCCTGCCGCACGTACTCCGCGGCGGGCGGGCGGTTTGCCGGCAGGTAGAGCGGCAGCTCCGGATAAGGCACGATCAGCGACGCGGCGCAGATCACGAACGCCGCGGCGGCCGCCAGCAGACCGAGCGCGCGCACGACGGCAGGCGCCGGACGGTACGAGATGGCGCGCCGGAGGTGCGCGAACGCGAGCTCGGCGATCAGGCCCGCGGCGCCGACGGGGAGGACGAGCGATGGATTGCGCAGCAGCACCGTGAACTGCGTTGCTGACGGCATCACGAGCGCGTGCGTGGCGATGTCGTCCGCGTACGACAGCCGCAGGGATATCAGCGCCAGCGTGAGCAGGCCGGTGAATCCGATCCAGAAGGGCCACGCGGTCCACCGCCGGCCCGCCCGATCGCCGAGCACGACCCGCGCGGCCAGCACGCAGCCCACGAGCGGCAGCAGGGCCAGCGAGCTGCGGCTGATGCTGACCGCCATCCCGAGGCCCAGACCGAGGACCGGGCCGGCGATCCACGCCCGCAGGCCGTCCCACGACGCGATGATCATGCCGGCGCCGAGCACGATGTAGGCGTCCAGCAGCGGCGCGTAGTTGGAGATGTGCATGCCGAACTGGGGGAGTGCCGGCACCACGAACAACGGCAGCACCGCGGTGAGCGCATCCGTCGATTGGGTGCCGCCGCGCACGATCAGCACGAAAAGGGCGATCGCCAGCGCGAAGCCCGCGGCATGGAAGAGGCGTACCGCCATGAAGAGCCGCGGCAGGTCTGTCTCGCGGAGCATCGTCAGGGGACGCCACAACACTCGCAGCGAGCCATAGAGGTCACGCATCGGCACGCTGATCTCGGACCAGCGGCGTCCGGGGTGTTCGCGATCGAGCGCCGAGAAGGGCCGGGAGGAGTGGAACCGGATCTCCTCGAACATGTCGCGCCGCGCCCACTGCGCCGCCTGCTGGGCGAGGGACGGACGATCGAGGTAGTTCGACAGGACTAGAAAATGGCCTGGCTCGTCGGCCATCTGGAACGGTGGATAGGCGAGGGCGTACGTCCCGCTCAGCGCGAACGCGGCGAGGAAGGCCGCGGCGGCCTGGCGCGCCGTTGCCAGCCGCCGCGGCGGCGGCACCGGCCACCCGGAGATCACCGCGCACGCGATGAGGAGGCCGCACCCGGCGACGGCCGCGTCGAGCCACCGCGTGCCTGGGCGAAGGTCCCACACGTAGGCCAGCAGCTCGGCGCGCGTGGTCGAGAGGTCGGGCGAGCGGTCGACGGTCTCGGCCCGCAGGATGGGCGACAGGTGGGCCTCGGCCATCCCCGGCGACGCGAGCACCAGGGCCTCGCCCGGCGGCAGCGTCGCGCCGACGTAGGTCACCAGCGCCAGCCGCGCCTGATTGCGGAGCCGGAAGACGATCCTCGCTTCGCCCGTGGCTCCGGCAACGGAAGCGGCGCACGCGGGATCGCGATCGAAGGCCAGCGGGCGGTTGTCGAGGATCTCGACGTCAACGGCCGTGCGGTAGGTGCAGGCAACGCCGGCAAACGACAACTCCGCATCGCGCAGGCGCGGAACGGAGCGATAGGTGGCCACCGTGATCAGGAGTCGCTGATGGCGGGTCAGCGCCGGCACGTCGGCGGCGACGAGCCGCGCGGCGTAGACGGCAATCGGCCCCGCCGCGGGACCCGCGAACATCTCGAACGGCACGACTCGATCCGACTTTCCCGGCTCGAACAGCGGCCGCACGGCGAGCGCCGGCACCCGCGTGTGCAAGGCCATCAGCAGCGGAGCGGCGAATGCGACGCCGGCCGCCAGTGCGACCCCCACGCGGACGGCTGCGGCCCTCGACAACACGACGCGAATGATCTTGACACGGGTGGTGAGCGCCGCCAACATGGCGGCGCTCACATTGTTCCGTCCGCACGTTCGAGCGGTCGCGTCGGCCGTTCCGCTGATCTCCTTTCGCGCCTCCGCCGGTGGCGCGCCGATCGCCATTGGTCTGTTCATCGCGCATCGCTGGGGGCGCCGCGAGCTGGCGGCGTTCACCATCGCGCATGCCACGGTGATGATCGTCGTCGCCGTCACCGATTGGGGCGGCACCCGGGCGCTGCCGCGCAACCTGGCGACGCTCGCCCCCGAGGCCGTGGCGCCGTTTCTCGCCGCCGGCAACGCTCTCCGTCTCGGCTTCGTCGCGGCGGCGATCGCGGTCGTTGCCGCCCTCGCCGGTGCCGGCGCGATCGGCGCCGACGCGGTCCGCTACCTGGCGATCCTGCTGCCGCTCTGTCCGCTGTCGATTCTCACCACGAACGCGCTCAGCGAACGCGTGGTTTCGGGAGCGACGCGCCCGATCGCGGTGGCGGTGTCGGCCGGCCTCGCGTCGTTCGGCGCGCTCGCGGCGGCGGCGCTGACGGTCCATGCCGGCGCGCCGGGCATCGCCGCCGCCTACGTGGCCGGCAAGGCGATCGAGGCGGTGGTCCTCGTGTCGGGGCGCTGGTGGGTGCTGTCGGTGGCGACGACCGGCCTCGCATCGGCGGCGGCGGCGCTGTGGCCGTTCGCCGCGCAGATGATCCTGGGCGTGGTGTATTCGCGGCTCGCGGTGTTCACGGTCGAGCGCGCCACGACGCGGGAGGAGTTCGGCATTTTCTCCGTCGCGCTGGCGCTGCAGAACGCGCTGCTGCTGGTTCCGGCGTCGCTGGCGCTGATGCAGTTCCCGGAGCTGAGCCGGCGGGCGCAGGCGGGTGAGGCGGCGGCGGTGCGCCGTCTCCTCGTCCGCTACACGATCGTCACCGCGGCCGCGGTGCTGTGTGGCGCGCTCGTCATGCTCGCCGCCGCCGGCCGGATCGCCGCGGCACTCGACGTGCCGCGCGGCATGATGCCGTTCGTGGTGGCGTTTGCCGCGCTCGCGTTCCCGGCCAGCCTGAGCGTCGTCGCCGGGTTCTTCCTGCAGGCCCGCGGCGAGGAGCGGTTGGTCTCGCGCCTGTCGGTGCTGACCCTGGCGCTCGCGCTCGTCTACCAGGTGACCGCGCTGCGGGCGTTCGGGCTGTGGGGCATCGTCGCGGCGGTGGGCGCCGGAGAAGCGAGCACGATCGCCGTGTTCGCCCTCGGAGCGCGGCCCCGGCGGGGCCGTCGCGATGGGACATAATGACCGCGATGCTGGATAAGCACGGCGTGCTCGGGCGCCGCGATCTCCACGACGTGGTCATCGAGCTCGGGTGTGGCGCGGTGAAACGGCACGCCGGTTCGATCGGCATCGACATCGTCGACGAGGCGTCGGTCGACATCGTGGGGGACGCGCTCGATGTCATGGACGCATTTCCCGCGGGTTGTGCGCGGCTGGTCAGCTCGTGGCATTTCCTCGAGCATCGGCCCGATGCCGGCCCGCTGCTCGACGCGATGAGCCGCATCCTCGGGCCGGGAGGAGAGATCGAGATCGTCGTTCCGCATTTCGCCAATCCCTACTTCCACTCCGATCCGACGCACCGCAACAGCCTCGGCTTCGGCCTCTACACGATGTCGTACTACGCGCGCGATCCCGTGCTGCGGCGGCAGGTGCCGGCCTACGTCCGCCGCGACGAGCTGACGATCAAGAGCGTCGATCTCGGGTTCAAGGCGGCGCGACCGTTCTACGGCCGCTACGCGTTCAAACGGACCATCGGCGCGCTGTTCAACGCCACCCGCTACCTGCAGGAGCTCTGGGAAGAGAACCTGTGCTACCTGTTTCCGTGCTACGAGATCCGCTACGTGCTCGGCCGGACGGCCGATTTGCCGCGGGACCGGGAGTGACGCCCGTGCGCGTGCTCGCGATGCCGGCGCTGCCCCGGTTCGCCGCCGCGACGCGGTATCGGATCCTCCAGTACATCCCGCTGCTCGGCGAAGAGGGCATCGACGTGGATGTCCGTCCGTTCCTCACCGACCGCGCGTTTGCCTGCCTCTACGATCGTCGGCGCGCGATCCGCACGTCGCTGGGCCTGGTCGCCGGCTCCGGACGGCGCCTCGTCGACGCGGTGCGGCTCGGCGGCTATGACGTGGTCTGGGTGCAGCGGGAAGCGGCGCTCATCGGCCCGCCCGTCATCGAGTGGCTGGCCCACCGTCGCCGCGCCCTGGTGCTGGATCTGGATGACGCGATCTACCTTCCGCCCCCCAGGAGCGTCTTTGGCCCGCTAGCGCCGATGCTGCGGGGGCGGGGCAAGGCTGATCGGCTCATCGGCTGGTGCGACCATGCGGTGTGCGGCAATCCCACCATCGCGGCCTACGTCACCGGAAGGGGAGTGCCCGCCACGATCGTGCCGACGCTGGTCGATACGGGGCGCTTCACACCGCGCGCGGCACCGCGATCCGGGGAGCTCGTCGTGGGGTGGATGGGCACACACTCGACGCTCGAGTACCTGCGCCCGCTGCTGCCCGTCTTCCGCCGCCTCGCGGAGCGGCATCGTTTTCGGCTCCGTATCGTCGGCGGCGGGCCCGTAACCGTGGCGGTCGACGGCGTTGCCGTCGAGATGCGGCCGTGGTCGCTGGAGCGGGAGCTCGAGGACCTGCAATCGTTCGACGTGGCGGTCTATCCGCTCGCCGATGACGAATGGGCGCGCGGAAAGTCCGGCTTCAAGGCCATCCAGTATCTGTCCTGCGGCATTCCCTACGTCGCGTCGCCGGTCGGCGTGGTGGCGGACATCGGCACACCGGGCGTGACGCATTTCGCGGCGCGCAGCGACGAGGAGTGGTTCGAACGTCTGTCGATCCTGCTCGCCGATGCCGCGCTGCGCGAGCGGATGGGACAGGCGGGGCGACGCTTCGCGGTCGAGCACTATTCGACGCGCCGCGCCGCCGCGACACTGGCCACCGTCTTTCGCACCGTCGTCGAGGAGCGGCGCCGGCGGGCCGCGGCCGCATGACGACGTCGCTGTTACTCGGCGCGCAGCTCGCGACGGCCGCGGCGATCGGCACCGGCCTGATCGCCGCATGCCGATGGCTGCAGCGGCGATCGCGCGTGTGCGGCCGGATCGTCGTCGCCGGCCTGCTGCTCCGCGCCGCCACGACGGCGGCGCTGTTCTGGGCGTCGTTCCTCGACCTTCCGCGCCTGCGGGCCCTGCACAGCGGCGACGGTTTCTGGAAGCTGGCCATCGACGCGCGGCTCTACTACGACGGAGCCGCCAGGGCCGCGCACGACGGGCTCGCCACGGTGGCGCGTGGCAGCCAGTCGCCCGCCTACGTCGAGGTACTGGCGCTCTGGATGCGCGCGGTTGGCGTCAGCCCAATCAGCGGCGCGTACCTGAACATCGTCCTCTTCGTGCTGCTGTGCGTGATGATCGTCGCGGCGTTCAAGCCGGCCGACCGGCCGCGCGAGGACCTGCCGTGCGCGATGGTGCTGGCGGCGGTCTCGTTCTCCCCGGTGCTCCTCCTCTACGGCACGCAGCCGTTGAAAGACATGCTCGTCGTGTTCCTCATCGGCCTGCTCTGCCTTGCCGCACACGCGTTCCTGCCGCCGCTGGTCCGGCCGGCCGGCGGTGCGCGCCAGGCCATCGTCCGCGCGCTTGCGCTGGCGGGCCTTTTTCTGGTCGCGCTCTACATCATGGCGGGCATCCGCGCCTACTACGTCGTGATCGCGTGGAGCGCGCTGGCGATGGTGCTGTTCCTGTGTGCCTGGCGCCAGTCCTTCACGCGCCTGCCCGGGTACGCGATCGTGTCGGTCCTGTTTCTCACGGCGGGATGGCAGGCCTACGTGGCCGGGACGGATCTGGATCGAATCAATCCCTACGCGCCTGTCGTCGCCAGAGTGTCGGCGTACGTGAGACCGGCGGCGCGCGTGGCGACGGCCGCCGCCCCGGCCGCCGCTCCGGCCGCGGCCCCCGCCCCTTTCTCGGTGCTGACGCAGATCGACGGATACCGCAGAGGCTTCGTGCTGACGCCTGGCGCCACGAACACGCGCACGCGGTCCCTGTCACGGGCCGAGGCCGCAGCGCCGGTGCCGGCGCCCGCGCCGGCCGTCCGGGTCGTTCCCGAGGCGAGTGCCATCCCCATGGCGACGCCGTCCGCCGCGCGCGGGCCGCGCGTTGCCGATCGCCTCTACGCGCTTGCCGTGGGGCTGGGGCTGTTGCTCGTGCCCGTGTCGCTCCTGAAGGCCATGTCGATCGTCGACTTCGCGGGCGGGCGCGGCCTGCTGATGGTCACGGACATCGACACGCTGTTCATCGACGTGACCATCGTCACGACGCTGGCGCTGCTCGTACGGCGCCGCGCGGCGCTCCGCGGGCAGCTGCCGTACGTGTGGTTCGCCGCGACGCTCGCCGTGGCGGCGGGGCTGCTGATGGCCTACATCGTCACCAACTTCGGGACCCTGTTTCGACTGCGGATGATGGCCGCGGCCCCGCTCTGGATGTTGCCGCTGGCGTTGGGGGCGGGCGCCCGCCGGCGCGCGGCGGACCCGGTGGCCGACCTGGCCGAGCGCACGAGGGCGAGCTTCGGCTACGAATGGACCTATTTCCATCGCTGGCAGGACTCCGCGGCGATTAGTTTTCGCGATTGCTTCCGCACGGCCGATCTGGCGTCCCTGCGCGACGCGCGCGTGCTCGACGCCGGCTGCGGCATGGGCCGGCACGCGCGGCAGATGGCGGGACACGCGCGTCAGGTCGTCGCGGTGGACTTCAGCCGGGCGATCGAGCAGGCAGCCGCCAACACGCACGACGTCGGCAACGTCGACTGCGTGCAGGCCGACCTGCTGCGGCTGCCGTTCGCCGACGGGACCTTCGATTACATCTATTGCCTCGGCGTCCTGCATCATCTGGCCAACGCGGAGACGGCGGTTCGCGCGCTGGTCAGGACGCTGACGCCGGGCGGCCGCCTGCGCGTCTATCTTTACTGGCGCCGTTACGGCGCGGTGGGCGCGCTGCTCCGGATCGTCACCGCCGCGCGGATGGTCACGACGCGCCTGCCATTCTGGCTGCTGCGCTGGCTGTGCTGGCTGCTCAGCGTCGCGCTCTGGCTCGCCGTCGTCCTGCCCTACCGCGCGCTCGAGGCCGCCGGCGTCCCCCCCTCGAGCCGCTGGCCGTTGTTCGTCTACGCGCGGTATCCCTTCCGCGTGCTCTACAACGATCAGTTCGATCGGTTTTCCGCGCCGTTCGAGCGGCGCTACGACGCGCGAGACGTCACGGCCCTGCTGGAATCGGCGGGGCTTCGCGACGTCCACATCGACGCCTGCTTCGGATGGATCGCCGAAGGCACCAACGGATCCGGGCCGCGCGCATGTGCGGAATAGCGGGCGTCCTCTATCGCGATCGGGCCGCCCGCGGCGGGGCTGCGGCCGCGGCCGCGGCGATGGCCGCCACGCTCGTGCACCGCGGTCCCGACGATGCGGGCGCGTGGGGATCGGATGACGGCACCGTCGGCCTGGCCCACCGTCGCCTGTCGATCCTCGACCTGTCGCCGCTCGGGCACAACCCGATGTCCGCCGAGGACGGCCGGTTGTGGATCACGTTCAACGGCGAGATCTACAACTTCCTCGAGCTGCGCCGCGAGCTCGAAGCGGAGGGCTACCGCTTCCGCTCGCACACCGATACCGAGGTCATCCTGGCGGCCTACGCGAAGTGGGGGACCGCTTGCGTGGACCGCCTCGCCGGCATGTTCGCCTTCGCCATCTGGGACGCGCCACGCCATCGTCTCTGGGTGGTCCGCGATCGCCTCGGCAAGAAGCCGCTGTATTACTCCCGCTGCGACGGGACGCTGCGGTTTTCCTCGGAGCTGAAGGGGATCGTCGCGGACCCGGCCGTGCCGCGCGACATCGACGCCGATGCGATGCGCCTGTATCTGCGCTACGGCTACGTGCCGGCTCCGTACACGATTTACGCGACCGTCAGGAAGCTGCCGCCCGCGCACTTCCTCCTGTGCGAAAACGGGCTGATGACCGTACGCCGCTACTGGGATCCGGTCGCCTGCGCGCTCGCCGGCGCGAGCCGTCCCGCGCCGCCTGCCGCGGAGGCGGACGCCGAGCTCGAGGCACGGCTGACCCTGGCGGTCCGCCAGCGGATGATCGCCGACGTGCCGCTCGGCGCGTTTCTCTCCGGCGGCATCGACTCGTCACTGGTCGTCGCGCTGATGCAGGAGCAGAGCGCGGCGCCGGTCAAGACGTTCACGATCCGCTTCGAGGACCCGGCCTTCGACGAAGCGGACGAAGCTGCGGCGGTGGCGCGCCATCTCGGCACGGAGCATCACGAAGAGACGTGTGACGAGCGGCGCATGCTCGACGTCGTCGACGGAATCTCCGACATGTTCGACGAGCCGTTCGCCGACTCGTCGGCGGTGCCGACCTATATCGTGTCGGCGCTGGCCAGGGGCGCCGTCACCGTGGCGCTGTCGGGGGACGGCGGCGACGAGTTGTTCGCCGGTTATCCACGGTATCGTCTGCTGGCGCCGGCGCGGGCCGCGATGCGGATGCCGCGCGCGGTGCGCCGCGCCGTCGCGCACGGCGCCGGCTGGCTGCCGACGCGGCGCCTGCGCCGGATTGCGGATGTGCTGCGCGGCGACGACGCGGATCCCTATGCGCGGTTCATCGCGTGGTGGCGACGCGAGGACATCGCGGCGATGACGGGGCAGTGGCCGCCGGACTGCCCAGCCTACGCGGACGCGTCCGAGCGAGCGGCCGGCATCGATCCCCGCGCGCGCGCCGCGCTGGTGGACCTCGTGTCGTATCTGCCGGAAGACATTCTGACCAAGGTCGACCGCGCGTCGATGGCGGTGAGCCTGGAGGTGCGCGCCCCGCTGCTCGACCACCGCGTCGTCGAATACGCCTTGCAGATGCCCGAATCGTCGAAGACCCGTGGGCGCGCCTCGAAGTGGCCGCTGCGGCGGCTGCTCTACAGGCGCGTGCCGGCCGCGCTCGTCGATCGCCCCAAGGCGGGGTTCGGCGTGCCGCTGAGCGCGTGGTTCCGCGGGCCGCTGCGCGAGCGGATGGACGAGTATTGCGCCGGCGCGGACTTCGCGCAGTTGGGGCTCGAACCCGGCCCGATCCGGCGCCTGTGGGCCGAGTTTGGCGCCGGCCGGTCGCACCGGAGCGATCTGGTGTGGCAGATGTTCGTCCTGGCGGCGTGGTCGCGGCGCTTCCGCGGCGCGCATGCAGCCGCGCGCGAGGTGTCGCGTGCATGATGTCGTCGCGGATTTCATTCGATCGCGTTTTCGCGCCTCGCTGCCGGGCGGCGTCCTGGGCCACGACCAGCCGTTGTTCTCGACCGGCGTGATCGACTCGTTCGGCGTACTGGAGCTGATCGCGTTTCTCGAGGACACCTTCGCCATCACCATCGACACCAGCCGACACGATCTGGTCGAATTCGACAGCGTCGATCGGATTGTCGCGCTGGTTCACGCCGCTGGCGGGACCTCGGCGTGATCCACCGCTTCGACCTGACGCTCGGTCTGCCGCACACGAACCGGCGCGGCCTGTGGGAGCCGCTCCTGCTGATGCACGCGGGGCATTACCAGTGGTGCGCGATTGCCGCCGCGATCGGACGTCCCCTGTCCGAGCTGCGCAGCGTGTCGGGCGGCGAGGTCTACGGCGCGTTCTACTACATCGAAGAACGGTTCCCGCCGCGCGCGCCGCTCGAGTCCTTCACCCTCGATACGACGCTCCGCTTCGCGATCGCGCTGCGCTCGTTCAAGAACATCGCCATCGAGGGGCTGGTGTCGTTCGATCGCGCGGATGCGCTGGGCGACGCGGTGGTGACCGCGGTGCCGGAGGCGGAGGAGGTGGCGCACCCGTTCATCCGCTTCGCCAACATCTTCATCACCCCCGTGGCCGGCAACAGCGAGCTGCGTGTGGCGCCGCCGGCCAACGCCGACTTCTCCGCGATTCCGCCGCTGCCCAACGCCGACAACCCGTATCAGCTCGTTCGCGAGGCGAGGGATCGCGGCTCGCTCGGCCTGATCGAGGACGGCTGGAACCGCCTAGGGGACGAGTTCGACTTCGTGTATGCGATCGATCCCGACCGTGACACCAACGGCGCCGGTC
>Ga0070684_100002585_pt1 | contig 13370 bp, 25 predicted proteins | sample KBSC723LmetaG_FD_65653 | JGI IMG/M metagenome (GOLD analysis project Ga0070684, IMG submission 65653) | Corn rhizosphere microbial communities from Kellogg Biological Station, Michigan, USA - KBS C7.2-3L metaG | ecosystem: Host-associated > Plants > Roots > Rhizosphere ...
GGTGCGGTCATGGGCTCGAGCCGAAAGGGTCAGCTCCAGGGGCGCGGCCGCGCGGCATGCGCGGCCGACGCCACCCGGTGCTACATGTCCACGAGCTCGTCGGGCATCTTGAACACCTTGAAGCCCGTGAACGTGAATCGCACGCGCTGCGACCCCGCCATTCCGTTCGTCAGCTCGAGCTGGATCTGCCCTCCGGGCATCCACAGCTTCGCGCGATAGAGCCAGACCTTGGGCTGCAGGACCGTGCCGAAATAGTTGCCGATCGGCGTCGGCTGATCCATCGCGTAGTTGCCGCTCGAGCTATCGGTGACGCGCACGAGCATCGGCGCGACGTTGGGCTGCGTGTTGGTCGTGTTCCCGGTGGCCGAGTCCCAAATATCCACCGTCTGCTCCGTGCAGACGAAGAACGAACTGTTTTGAATGTTCGCGGTGCCGGTGGCCACGGCGCCGGCCGCGATCGCGTTGAAGATGATGTTGTACGAGAACGGTTCCTTGAACATCCCCTCGAGGCCGGGCGGGATATACGCCACGTTGCCGAGGAGTACGCCGCCGGGCTGCGGGGCCATACCAGCATCCACCATGTCCTTGAGATTCATGCGACGAGCCTCGAGCGAGAGAGAGCGGGCGTCGTGAGCGTGCGGTGAACCGTCATCGGCATAGGGGAGCGCCGAGCGCGCGCGACTCCCCTATACCGCTGCACCGGCCGGTTCCCGTGTCCGGCGCGATACAGTGACGACGCGAGCTTACTGGACCTTGCGATAGAGGTTGCCAACCAACGAGAGCCGGAGCTTGAGCGTCGCGCTCACCGTGGCCGCGGCGCCGAGCGCCACGACGACGTCGAACCCGGTTTTCGGTGGAATGACGAGTGCGCCGGAGAAGGGGAACCCACCGGTGCCGGGCACGCCGTTGTTGACGACGCCGGAGCTCGTCCCGTTCGCCGCGGTGCCGTAGCCGTAGCCGGAGAAGGTCGCGCCGCCGGTGGAGTGCGCCATCGTGAGCGAGAACGGGCCATAGCGCTTGTTGGCCAGGTTCACGGTGAAGGTGGCGCGACACGTCTTGAGAATGTTCTCGACGTTCGCGAGCGCCTGGTTTGGCTCGTTGGCCAACGCCGTCGCCGTGGGGATCTGCAGAAAATCCGCCGCGAGATAGAAGACCTCAAAATACTGCGGATCCGGCAGCTGCCCGGGGCCCTCCATGTTGCTGATCGTCTTATCGTTGTTCTGATTGACGAAGAAACTGAACGGGCCGGCCGCGGCGTTCGCGATGTCTTGCGAGTCGTAGAGCTGCCACGGGATGACCTCGGGCTGGTTGGCCTGCTGCGGGTTGGCGATCGCCTCGAGCTCACTGCGCGTCTTCGCCGGCATCCACGGGATGATCACCATCGCGCCGAGCGTCTTCACACCGATCGTCTTCAGTCCGATCGGCGCGCCGAACGCGAGCGCGGTGAGCACGCCGGCGCTGAACACGTTCGACGGATCGAACACCGCGGCGATCCCCGCGGCCAAGAGGAGCATGCAGCTGAGAAGGCCGAGAATGCTGAGCGCGCGTCGTGTCATGGCGAAGTCGTCCCGTTGGTTGAGCGTGGGGGTACATCGAGAACATCGGCCGGGCGATCGGGACTTCCCCCGGGCGACAAGTGGGCAAGCGTCTGCGCGACGCGGAGACCTAAGACGGAGTGGAACGTCACCTCGAGCAGCGCAAACGGGACGAACACCGAGTGCGCCTGGATGGCGAGATGATCACGACCCTTGAATTCAACAACCTGGTGCTGCGGGTGAATCTCGATCGAGATTTCCTGCTGCTGCGGAATCCGGGTCGACGGGCGTTGCCCCGCGGCGGTTTCCATAGCCGCACGTGCCGCGGCGTCGACCGCGGGATTCCGCCGACCCAGCATCCCCGGCGTCACTTAGACGCCGGCGCCGGAGTGCGCCATCGTGTTCCCAGCGACGCGCATGCCGGGCCACGCGGACATCCCACTGCGCGGGAGTGCGGCGGGCCACGCCTGCACACCACGTACGCGCGCGGGTTGCACGTAGCCGCGCACTATGCTGCGACGCGTCGGCGAGAAGGCCGACAGGTACGGCGCGATCGGCGTCTGCGCGAGTCCGCAATTGATCGCCTCGGACCAGGCGCCGGCGACGACGAATTCCGCGGCGCGCCGATACTTGGGTGGCGTCAACATCGCGGCGAGCACGGTGATCGCGAGCGCAGCGCCCGCCGTCGTGGCGACGCCTGGCAAGCCCGTACTGACGTTGGTGGTTGCGGGGACGATCCCCTGCGCGGCGCCGCGAATCTTTCGCGTCACCACTTGGCCACCGACGACGGCGAAGCCGCGCCCGGCACCGGTGACGGCTTCCTCGAACACGGATCCGAGCGACGGGGGATTACGACGCGCCCGGCGCCGGCGGTGGTGCGTCGGCGGGTTCGCCTTCGCGCGACGTCGCCGCGCGCGATGCTTCGGATTGACGACGACGACCGCGGCGCGCGATCGCGCCTTGCGTCGGCCCCGCTTCCGGCCGGGATTCTTAGACGCTCCGCCCTTCACAAAACGGCCGGATTTATTCCGGCGACGCGCGCGCGATGCCATGGAATGACGCTCCAATGGATGCCGGCTGCGCGCGGGATCGCTTGCCGAAGGTGACGAGCTGCGAAGATGCACCGGGGCCCGTCGTGTGTCAACGGCGGGGGGTACCCGAGCACCGGGGTTGATGAAGTACAGCATGCCCAGCTAAAAGTCCTTCCAGAGTGGTTTTCCATCGGGCCGAAACAATCGAGCCGAGCCATCCGGCAGAAATTCGATCGACACGCCCGCGGCGAAGTCATGCCGGTAGAGCTGACCGTCGTCGATGTGCGTGTACCAGATCTCGCGCGCGCGCTGAGAGACCAGCGTGCCGCGCGCGCGCGCCGCGCGTTCACCGTTCTTTGAACGCCTCGAGCGGCCGCGGCCGGGATTCATGAAGATCGTGAGCGGTGGCATCGCTAACCCTCGCGCACCTTGACCGCGATGAAGACGAGCAGCGCGAGCGAGCCGACGGCATACCATCGCGCGAGTTGGAGCGCGCGATTGGCCTCGTCGAGCGTCTGTTGCACATTGGTGACGAGATCCATACGGGCGTTACCTCGAGAGCCGCCGCCGGCGCCGCGGCGGGTTGGGGCGCGCGATCGCGCGCGTCGCACCACTGAGCAGCGGCGTCACGATCGGTAGCGCGACGACGGCGAGACCAACCGGCAGCACCCAGCCAGGAATGCCCACCGCTTTGAGATCCAGCTTGAGATCTTCCCACCAGCTGCTCTCAGCGACGTGCTGCGCCACTTCCGCATCGGTGGCCTGGCCGGTCGCCGTCGCGCCGGCCTGCGCATCCCACGGCGCGAGATAATAGCCGTACTGGCCCGTGTGATCGTACGCGTCGGGCTGCGCCCACTCGCGCGCGTTCACGTGCGGGACCCACACACTTGCCGGGTAGCGGGCGGCCGCTTGATTGCCCGACGCCGTGACGTGACCCGTCGAGACGTCGATGCCCATGCTGTTGATCGCGACACCGCCGGCGGCGCGGACCGCCGCGGCCCACGCGTCATACGTCGCGATCGCCGTCGTCTGGTCAGCCACTATTTCTCGCTGTCGTCGGCGGCGTCCTCCGCCGGCGCCGCGGGTCCGGTATCGCCAGCGGGGGGTGCGCCCGTGGTCACGAGCGATCGCACTTCCGCCGGGGTGAGGCCGGACGGTGCTCCGAGCGCATCGCGATCGGCGAGCGCGCCCGGGTAGGTCTCGCCATGAGCGCCGAGCACCCGGTACAGAATGTCCTCGAGCCGCGTCACGCGATCCTCAACGGACCGATCATCTCGTTTTTTCTTTCGCGCCATGGGTATCACCGTGTGTGAATGAGAGTCCTGCTATTCGCCGTGCGATCGCAACCCAACCCAGGCCAACACCATGAGCACGACCGCGAGACCGCCAACCAGCACTTTCTGATTCCCGTCGTTCGCCGGCGCCGCGGTCGTGATCATCGGAGGCAGTGGCGCCGGCTGCGGGGCAGGGAACGAGACGCCGGCGCCATCGGTCGTGTTGATCATGATCGGCGCATCGCTGTCGAGCGCGTGGGCTGCGAGCTCGTCGTCGTAGGATTGATATTCGACGTAGTCCATAATCGGCGATCCGGTTAGCGGCGCCGGCGCGAGCGCCGCGACGGCTGACTGCGAGTGACCGTGAAGGCGAGGGCGGCGACGCCAGCCGCGACGAGCCACCATTTCCCATTGCTCGAGCTCGCGGTTTCCACCGCCGCCACGGGCGCACTCGTCGGCGTGGAGGCGACAAACGACGGAATGCCGCCGCCACCGGACGGTACATCGTTCGCCGCGGTGAAGTTGATCGGCGAGCTGCTGCCGTCACTCCCTGCAGCGACGGGCGCCGGCGCCGGCGTCGCGGCCGCGATCGCGGCCGGACTCCCGGGGACATACGTGATCGTCGTCGTCGGCGCCGGCGCCGCGGGTCCGGTATCGCCAGCGGGGAGTGCGCCCGTGGTCACGAGCGATTGCACTTCCGCGGGGGTGAGCGTGACGCCGGAGACGGGCGTCCCGTTCACGCTGATCACCGTGCCGTCCTCGAGAAATTCGATCCCGCCCACCAGGTACCGCGCGGGCCCGCTCGGCGCCGGCGGGGGCACGTACGGCGTCACCGCCGCGAAATTGCCAATGAGCGTATTATAAAGATCCGGGACCGCTTTGATTTTCGTCTGCAGCTCGGACGAGAGAGTGGTGAAGTCGATCGGCCCGCCGCCCTGCAGCGCGATCCATTCGGGATCCGTGAGGACCGCGGCCATCGCCGGCGACGCGGTGCGGATCTCTTCGATGTACGAATACACGCCATAGGCCGCGTTCGCGGCGGCCTGGATGAGCTGCATCGTGGTATCGGAGTAGGCGGGGCCCTCAGAATTATCCTCGAGAAACCACACGTTCGGTCCGGTCCCCGTGTACGACGGACCGCTGCCGATGATCTTCTTGCCGTTGTAGTAGGACGCGCCCCACAGATCGGACGTCGGATCACCCATGGTGAAGCCGGCCGGGAGCTTCGCGGCCGCTGCTTGCGCCGCGGCGAGTGCGGCCGCGCCTTGCGACGACCCGAGCCACGCATCGCTCGCAGCATCACCCAACCCGCGGAAGCGACCGAACCCGAAGGTTCGCCCCGCACCCCGCCGCCCCGGATCGCGCCGTGTCACGACCGCCATTCAGAGAATCCTTATCGCCGACGTCGCGAGCGTTGAGGTGAGCCGAGCAAGAACACGAGCGCAAGCGCACCGCCGCCGGCGAGTAACCACGGCGTGACTGACGAGCGCGCCGCGGCACCAACACCTGTCGCGATGTTGCCGGCGACGGTGGTCAGAGGATGCGCCGACGCCCACTGCGCGACGAAATTCTTCATGATCGGGTAATTCGTGACCGTGTCGCTCGAGCCCACTGGCCACCACGGACCGAGCGCTTGCGCCTGCTGCAGCGTCCCCTGGCCCGACGTCGACGCGTTCAGCTGCGTGATCCAGTTTTGCCAGTAGGGTTGTTCGTTCCCCGAGACGTTGGGGATCGCACCCAGGAGGATCTGCGCGGCCGCGACATTGCCTTGCATCGCGAGTTGACCGAAGTAGTTCGCGCGTGCTTGTCGTTGTTGGTCGATCGCGCTCCCGCCGCCGAGGATCGATTGGTAAATCCCGGCGCCCGTCGCGAGCGCGGCGCCGGCGGTGCCCACGATGGGGATCGGCGCGATGAGCGCGGCGTCCGTGTAATAATCGCCGATCCGCGCGCGCTGCTCGGGGCGATCGGGGAAGTAGGAGAGGCCAGCGTCGTACGCGGTACGTGGCACGGCGCCGAGTCGAATCTCCTTCCGACCAGGGGCGAGCGCTCCAGGCATGGCGGTCCCTCGAGAGTGCGAGCTCAAAACAGATCGCGCGTCACCGTCGAAGTTCACGGTGCGCACGCGAATCGGCTCAGGCACGGGACCGGCCGGGCGTGTGATGTCCAAGTCTAGGGACTGGCCGGTGCTCGTCAAGAGCGACGCGTACACGTGGCCGAACAGATCTGGCCCGCCGGCGGGATCCAGGAACGACAAGACCGTGAAGCTGTCCTCGAGGCCGATCGCGCGGCCGAGCGCCGCGCCCAGGACCGCCGCCTCGTCGCAATCGCCCATGATCACGCCGAGCTGGTCGTACTCCGTCAGCATCGCGTCGGGGTCTCGCAGGAGCTCGCGATCGCTCGGGTCCTCGACGAAGCGCCAGACGCTCGAGAGCCAGCTCCGAATCGCGCGCGCCTGCTTCATCCCGTCGCGCCCGGCGTCGGCGCGTGTCACCAGCTGGCGCGCGCTCGCGACGACCGCCGGAGAATCCATCGCGCGGTCGACGAGCCGCTGCATGAGCGCCAGCGTATCCGCGGTGCCGTGATCCCCCCAGCCGATCGTTGCGTGACTAGTGCGGATCATCGGGCCCCGGTTGCATCTCTGTGGAGAGCGGCGTGTGTCGCGGACGATCGCGGCGCCGCAGATCTGCCGCGGCCATCGCTTGAAACTCCGCGAGCGAATGCGCGCCGCTGTCGCGCTGCGCGAGCGAGTCGAACCGCCGGTGCAGCTCGTCCCCCTTCTCATCGGTTCGCCGGCGATTCAGATAGCCCGTGATCACTACGGTGACGCTCGTGACGATCGTGCCGAGCGTCGTAATGAGCTGGACCGCGACGGCGTCCGTCATCGTCGCGCGGCCGTGGTCGTGTGGAGCTCGCTCAGGAGCTCGATGAATCGCGGCAGGGTATCGAACGCCATGGCGCCTTCGACGGCGACATTCCCCGCATCGAACCACACCGAGAGGCCGAGCGCGTGCAGCTCGTCGAGAATAAACGCTTTCGAACGCACCCCAGCGCGCGGCGATTCGGACGCGGCGGGAATCGGCGCGCCGTGGAGCTCCGTCAGCAACTCGACCAGCCGCGGCAGCCGGTCATACTGCACGGGGAGTGAAACATGGATGAAGCGCGATCGCGCGACGGCCTCCGCCACCGGACCCTCATCAAACCACACCGAGAATCCGATCGCATGGAGATCATCAAAGATCTGCGCTCGAGAGCGCGGCCCGCTCACGACGCCTTCACCTCACGCGGAAAGACGACGAGCTGCCACTGCAGCGATGCGCGACGGCGGGTGAAGGGAATGATCAACACCACGCTATAGGTCGTGCACTGATCGATGTCGATGCGAAAGAATGGGCCCCACGTGCGCACGCGCTGCCCGGGAACTCCAGAAACGTTCGGTGCCATCGTCGGTGCGGTCACGAGGCCTCCGGTTGATCCTTGCCGTTGTTTGAAGCCGCGCCGGCGTCGTCGTCGGGCGCCTCGGCCAACAACAGTTTTATGAGTTCGTTAAACCACGCGGCATCGATCGTCGCGGCGGCGGGAAACGATTGCAGGAGCCGGCCGCCGAACCCGGGTGCGGTTGTGTCGCGAATATCGTCGACCAAATCAAAGAATTCATCGTCGGAGAGATTCCGACTGATCGTGGCCGCCGCGGCGTCGGCGCCCATGACGCGCGAGAGCGAGAGCAACATCGGAAGATGCGGCGCCGCGGCGCGCAACCAAGGACGCGGATTCGTGGGATCGACAGCGATGCCTAGCTCGTGACGTGACGCGTTCATGGGAGACTCGGCGGTCGGAGTACTCGAGGGGGGAACTAACGCGAGCGGCGCATGCGGCCGCGGATCCGCCGGCGCACCACCGGCGGCGCGCTGACGCTCTGTCGCAATGCCGCTGACGACCGTGCCGAGCGTTTTTATTCCTTCGGCGATCACGGGCATGATGCTATCGCTCGAGCTCGAGCCGTCCGTGCGATCGCGGATCCTCGAGACGACCGCCATGCCTTTCTCAAACGCGGAGAGCACGTCTGTTGACGCCGGCGCCGGCGCGGCCGCGGGTTTCATTGCTTCCGCGAGCTTGAGCGCGAGCTCCGCGGGATCTTTCCGATTCGCGAACAACGGGGCGAGCGCACCGACGAGCGTCGCCGCGGCGGTGATCATGTCCGGCACCGAGGCCCGTGGCTGGTCGTCGGATTTGCGCATGCGCTCGACCATGGCGAGCGTCAGCTGATTCTGCGCGTTCATTTGCTGGAGCATCTGCAGCACGCCGGCGTTCAAAATCGTGTCGGCGATATTGCCACCCGGCGGAACGAGCGGGTCGAGATTCGCCGGCGCCGGCGACGAGCGACCCGCTGCCTCCGGTTTCACCGAGTCGTCGATCTCGTACGTGTCGTTGCCGGCGTACTTATAGCCGCCACCCGGCTCCGCGGTGCGATGACGAATCTGATATTTCCCGCCGCCGAAGCGACGCGCGACGTACTCGAGCGACACGAGATTCGTCGCCACCTCGGCGAGCCATTTTTGCGTGCCGCTCTCTCTGTCGATGCGATAGATCGCGGACTTGGGCGGCTTGGGATTTCCCGACGCCGCTTCAGCGAGAATCGCGTCGGCCTCATCACGATCGCTCACGGCAGCCGGCGCACCGCCATTGGTATTCGCGTCGAGCTGCTCGACGGCGGGCGGTGCTGCGGGGATTCGACGTGTGGCCATTTCGACGGTGCTCGCGCGTGTCGGCGACGAGCGCACGTCTCCCCGGGTGGTGACGTGCGAACGTCCCCCGGGAAAAGGGATGCAATCAGCCGAATGATCGCGCGCGACGCGCAGGAGAGCAACACGGGGCGGGTCGAGATCTCGATCGAGATCTCGAAGCCATGGATCGGCCCGGCGTCGGTTTACATAACAGCTACTGCGCGAACCACAAAACGCTAACGAGTGAATTGGCAACCACTTAGCGCGATCACTTTACGTACGCTGTCCGATCGGACCGGGTATCCACCCGCTTTCGCGCGGGCAGATGCCCGGTATACTCCACAGACATACTTTCCCCGGGTCCGCACCCGACTTCATGCCGATCGACGAACCGAGCACGCGGCACACCACGGCGCGATTTCTGAAACCGCGGGGCGAATCGTCGCCCGTTTTTGCGCTCGTCGCATCAGCGGACGTCGCGCTGCTCGAGCGCGCGATCGCCCGCTCGGGACTCTCGCTGAGAGACTTCGCGCGGCGCGAGCTCGTACGCGACGAGCGCACGCTGCGCGCTTACCGCCGCGGTGCTCCGATGCCCGACGTCGTGCGCGAGAAAGTCGCGCAGCTCGCGCGACGCCGGCGATCGGTGAAGGTATGAGCGCTGAGCAGCTGGACGTCGGCGACGTCGTGCAGATCGATCCGGCGCATGACGATCGGTTCGGCGGTTGCTTCATGATGATCACCGAACCGAAGTCCTGGGGTGCGCAGGGATTCGTGCGCGTGCCGGCCGGCGGTCTCGCCTACTACCGCTGCCCGTCGACCGCGATGCACTTCATCGGGAGAGCCGAGTGGATCCTTTAGTCACGAAGATCCCGTCTAGGCGGCCACGCAGCATCTTGAAGCCTGAAATTGATCCCGGCGAGACGCGCCTCGTCGCACTGATCGCAACTGACGCGGATCTCGGCCGATAATCCCGCGGGTCCCTCCTCGAGCACGATCCGCACGCGGCCGCCGCACGCGTCTTTGTGCTCGTAGCGAATTTCAATCGCGCCGGCGAGTGCGCCAGGTCTCATCGCTTTATCCTTCCCGGGAAAACCGCTGCCCCCATCGTACGCGAGCATATCAGCATTAGCAAGTTCAAGGGCGAAGATTAAAGCCCTTTAATAGTCTTAATACTCGTTCCCCCGTCCGGAGCTCTAGAGAATCATTCGCAGGGGGATCACCGCGAGATCGGCCCGCAGTGGAGTCGTCTCCGTCAGATCGCGCTCGAATTCGGTCGCATCGAGTGTGCGGTCGACGCCGATCCGCGTGATGAAGGCGTGGCACGGGATCCCGTTCGCCGTCGTGCCCTGCCAGAGACGCGCCGGGATCCCGTTGATGGTGACGACGCGTGACGTGGATTCGAGCGTGATCTTCATGGGGTGGCGCTCCGTTTTTTATAAATGGTTAATAGCCGTGCGCTCGCTCACGATGCCGCCGGCGTGTGCGCGAACGCCTCACCGCGGTTGCGCTTCTGTCGCGGCGATTCGCCGAGCTGCCGCGGGGATCGCCCTCGAGCGCGCGGATTGGTGCCGACCTGTCGGGGCGCTTCGCCCTTGGCCCGCGGCCGCTCGGCGCGATCGCCGCTGACCGTGAGGACGACGCCGTCTCGAGGGAATCGCTCGCACGCTTCGGTCGCGATCTGGTTGCTCACTTCCTGCCCGAACCCGAACCGGTGGAGCGCGCCGGCGAGCTCGTACGCGATCCGCCGGCGCTGGGCCATCACCCAGGGCGACGATTGCCGAACCCGCCGCGGGACCTTGCGGCTTCGACGCTCGGCGCGCCAGAGCGCGCGCTGCACGAGCCGTTCGACCTGACGCTGCACCACGAGGCGTTGGCGCGCCTCCGTCGATCCTGGGGCGATTGGCGCGAGGGCTGGCGCGATCGCCGCGGCCATCACCTGGTCGAGCAGCTGGCCCACCGCCGCGGGCTGCTGGCTGAATGTGCGTTTGTTCATCGCAGAAATCCTCGGCGGAATGCTCGCCGAAAAAATCGGAGGTTAGACCCAGCCCCCCTGTACCCCCGCCCCCTTCTTGCTGGGGGATAAACGGCGGGGAAGGGCGAGGAGCTTTAGAAGGTGGTTCGCTGGCGCTCACTACAACTGCGATTTGTTGCGTGGTTCCGTGGTCCGCCGATCGACAGTGACTGACCCAGGCTCTGCGACCAAACTCCGAGTCGCTACGCCGGCCGATGCCCCCCTTGCTCGTGGTCCCCCACGGCGGCCAGCTGTCGAACGGCTGGCTTGGTTCGGCCCATTTCCGCACCGATCGATTGGACGGCCCCGAGCGTCTGCTACGGCGGCTTACGCCGCCGCCCTCCTAGGGACTGCGCGCGGTGCAGGGGTGAGAGGGAAGGATCCCCGCGGTCCGATCGGGGCTGTACAACGATCCTGGCGCGATCGCGCGCCATTTACTTGAGCCCCACCGAGACGCGCCGGCCGGCGTCGGTGATCACGTACCAGTCCGGTCGATCAGGGAAGTGCTCGAGGGCGACGAGCCCGCGCCGCAGTAGCGAGTTCAGCGTGGAGTACTCGACGCGAATGTCCGTGGGCTCGACAATGCCCCCGCGTTCGGCGATCCGCTCGAGCGCGAGACGCATGGGTCTCGAGATCCGACGTCGATCGGTAGCGCTCATCGCTCGAGGGACTTTCGGCCCGCGGGCGTGAGCGAAAAGAGCGTGTTGTCGTCGGCCGGTTCGTCAAAGAATCCCAGCTGCGCGGTGACGAGCCCGCGGCGCTCGAGCGACAGCATCGTGCGCAGTTTGATCCCGAACGTTTCTGGGGTCGCCGGCGAATGACCCTGCATCGCTCGGAGCGCGCGCCGCTGCTCGAGGGAGAGCTCGCGCACGTGCTGCGATCGGTGGGCTGCCGGTTGCGATGGGCGGTGTTTCATGGCGCGGTCTCGTCGGCCAAATACGCCTGCACGCATGCTGGGGCGCTGCACACGGCGAAATGGCCCACCGGTCGCTTAAACCACGAACACGGGCCAGTCTCGAGAAAGCAGGGCGAGCCGTCAGTGCACCCGCAATAACAGCAGTAGGGCTCGAGCTCGTCGGAGTCGTCGGGGTCGTCGAGCTCGTCGAAGTCGTCGGCGGCCGATCTCATACGTCGTTCACCGCGGCCGCGTGCTCAAGCACGCGCGCCCGTTCACCTGGCGTGAGATCCGCGATGACGTTCAACACGCGAATGGCATAGGTGCGGACGTCGTTTTTCGAGAGCGATCGCTGCGACCCGGCGGCGAAGCCCCAGCTTTCTTCCGGAGCTGCCGGGGCGAGCTCGTCGACGTCGAGACTCGGCCGGGTCACAACTCACCGTCGCAAATCGAAACGTGAGGGAGGAGGGCCAGGCCGGCCAGTTGCCACCAACGCGCTCGATAGTGCCACTCTGATACGTACGCGATCGCGTGATAGGCGAACTCGCGCGTCGACGGCTGCATTTGCTCGACGATCACTCGGAAGGCGCCCAGAACCCGCAGATCCTCGGTGTACGCGTAGAGCCGGAGAATGTGGACCGCGGCGGCCAGCGCCTTACTGTCGGTGCCGGTGAGCGCGCCGAGTGCCCCAACGGGCAGATTTGCCTTGAGGAAGCGTATCAGCTCGTCGCAGTCGCTTCTGGAACGGCCCGGGCTCACGGTGCACGCTCAAGCAGCTGCGCGGCGTGTCGCAACCGCACGGCGACACTGCCGATCGCGGCCAAGTACTTCGCCGCGGCGTGTGGATCGCTTGGGTCGACCGTCTCGAGCGTCAGCTGGAGGATCTGCCGCGCGTTGTTCACGTGGCCCGCGAGCGTGTCGCCGGCGACGAGTGGCGGCGCGCCAAGTGGCCGTGGGAACGCATCGCCGCGCAATGGCGCGACGAGAGAAATCTCATTATCTTGGGGAGCTTCATTCGCGCTCCTACGCGGTGAAGACTCCGGACGTCTCAGGGTCATACTGAGCTCCGGCTAGGTCCGCGGGGTGGCAACCCCAGAGGCCAAAATGTGTAACCAGGCGACGCCGTTTGCTGCGGTGGAACCTGGTCCGAGCGAGATGCTCGGCTTGACTAGCGGGGGTGATGCCCCGCTTTTCAAGCGCAGGCGCGGCAACTGCGTATAAGATGTAGTCCACGCACTCACCGCGCCGAGAAGAGGTTAACATTTGCGTCGCGATCGCGCCACCCCCGAACGGCACCGCCCCCTGGTTTCGCAGATTGCGATGCCTGGGGGCGGTCGTCATTGGGCAAAGACTCAGGCCGGAACGCATTGACATTCTCGTATTAAAACAAACTGGCCGGCGTGGGCCCCGCGATCGAGCGAAACTGGTGCACGTGCAGGCTATTCGCGAACTTGGATGAGTTGTTGATGACGGGAAGAAAGCCCACGCCGCCGGCGACGATTTGCGTGTTGGGCAGGTTCGTGCCGGCGCCCCAGGTCGAAAAGGCCGCGGGCACGGGGGCGGGAACATTGTCGATCAACACCGCGAGCTGCGCATCGCTCGTCGCGGTGGCACTCGTCATCCGCAACTCGTAGCCGTGAAACTTGGTCGCATCGAAGCCGGCGCCGGTCAATGGCGTCGTGTGCAGCACGCCGGCGTTGATCGCGGTCAGGTTGACGGCGCCGCTATTCAAGAATTGAAATCCAAAGCCCGGGTTCAGGGTCGTGATCCAATCGCTCGAGTGACCGGGGTCAACGGTGAGGCTGCACGTCATCTCGCCGATCGCGGCGGGGGGCGCGACGGCCGCCACGATGAAGACCAGCCGCCAGTTACAGAGATCGTTGACGCTCTGATTGCCGGCGAG
>Ga0070684_100002593_pt1 | contig 13352 bp, 13 predicted proteins | sample KBSC723LmetaG_FD_65653 | JGI IMG/M metagenome (GOLD analysis project Ga0070684, IMG submission 65653) | Corn rhizosphere microbial communities from Kellogg Biological Station, Michigan, USA - KBS C7.2-3L metaG | ecosystem: Host-associated > Plants > Roots > Rhizosphere ...
GTCCGTTCACTCCGATGATTCGCAGTGGACGAAGAAAGCAAAAGAGATCCTCGAACAAACAGGTGCCCAAGACATTTCATCTACGGGCGAAGCCAGTGCCGATAGCACCGAAAGGCTCGCGGATCGGGAAGTCGCCTAGGAAGCTCTTCAGTATCAGGGGGCGGGCAACGGCACGCTTCCTGTAGATATGGTCTCCGGTTGCTTACCACCGGAGACTTTTTTAATCGTTGTGATTACTCTGCGAAGCGGAACAACTTCAGAGCGGAGTCGGCCCAAGGGCAACAGTGCGCTCCACATTAGCACTTTCTCGTTGTCCACGATTACCCCGGAGTTCTCGCACTTCTGGCCATTCATAGTCCCCACTCAATGCAAGAAATGGTGCGCTCATCCAGTTTAAAACTCGGTTGTATAGGTACCGGAACCCGCGCAGCGCTCAACTAAGCGAAAATTGCCGCTATGAGTTCACACGGCTCGATCGGCCCAACCCGGATCGGGTTAATGACCTACTGTCATGTCTGACAGTACCCTGATTTTCCATAGCCCTCTTATGGTTTAGGGGTGCCCCCGCTTCGATACGGAGAAATCATCATGGCTACGCAACCGACGCCACTCCAATTTCTGGCCTCAACCAAGAACGAAAAGACTGGGACGGCACTCACATCGTCCGAACTCGCCACACGCACGCTCCATCGCCGCGCCATCGAAGCTGTGATCTGGGGCACTCCCGCAGTGAACTTCGATTTGATGTACCAGGCTATGGTCCGCGACGCTAAGTCCGGCGACAACAGCAACAAGATCGTCTACTGGTCACGCCTTTTCGACTGGAAGAACCAGACACTCACTCCCAACCCCGATGCGATTTACTTCATAGCTTTCTTCAATACCAAAGACGTCGGGCCAGTGGTACTCGAAATCCCACCTGCGGACGAAGGTTCGATCACCGGCTCGATCGACGATTGCTGGCAAACGGCCATCGAAGACGTCGGACCTGCCGGCTTCGACAAAGGAAAAGGAGGCCAATACTTAATCGTGCCGCCCGGATACAAAGAGCAGGTTCCTTCCGGCTACATCGCCTTGCAGTCTCACACCTATCAGGGGTACGCACTGCTCCGATCCATTCTCAAAACCAACAGCACCGCTGGCATCGCCAACGCCGTGGCCTATGGCAAACGGATCAAACTTTACCCGCTCTCCCAAGCTCAACCGACCACGACCCAATTCGTTGACGCCATAAACGTGGTTTACGACGCCAACATCCCCTGGGACATGCGGTTCTTTCAGTCACTCAATCGCATGGTGCAGACAGAACCTTGGCTGGAAAGAGACAAGGCCATGATCGACCAGCTCAGGTCCATCGGTATCGAGAAGGGGAAGCTCTTCAATCCAAATCAAAAGACGCAAACAACACTGAAAGACGCCCTCCGCGAGGCACACGCGTGGCTGGCGGATCAGTACGAAAATTCCTACTTTCCTCCGCCCTACTTTGAGGGCGGTCACTGGTGCGTTCCAGTCTCCCACGATGTCATCGAGGGCTTGCAGACTTTCTTCGCCAACCCAGACAAGTATCCTGTTGATGGACGCGGTGTCGCCTACACCGTTGGATTTTTCAGCGCCAAGCATTTTGGCGCAGGGCAGTTCTACCTAATGACCTTCACTGACAAAACCGGTAAGGGCTTGGAGAGCGGCTGTACGTATCGCCTTAATGTGCCGGCCAGAGCACCGGTCACGCAATATTGGTCGGCAACCGTCTACGATCGCGATACCCACGCGCTTGTCCGCAGCGTGCAACGCGCCAGCCAATCGTCCCAGAACCCGGAGCTACAAAAGAATGCCGACGGCTCGGTGGATATTTACTTCGGGCCGAAAGCGCTCGCTGCGAAGGAATCCAACTGGATTCCCACCGGAGCGGGGAAATTCGAGGTTCTGTTCCGCCTGTACGGTCCGCAGAAGCCTCTATTCGACAAGACCTGGAAGCTGCCCGACATTGAGAAGTTGAACTGAAGGCCCAGCCGCTCAATTGGTGGAGATACTACCTCATCCTTTCAACGGAGGTGGATTCATGCTCGCTTCTGGAAAAAGCGGTACGCAGCATAGATGATCGCCAGCACCACCACGATCTCAATCACGTTGGTGACTGTCATATTCGCCTCCAAACTAAATCCGGACCAGCCTGTGTGGTTTAAGTGAAAATGCTAGCCGCCCGACTAGTCAGGAACTGATCAATAGTGATCACTTGAGGCGCCCCAATGAGGCTGAGCGATATTGATCAGCCAACCGTGATGTCGGGTTGCTACGCTGACTGCATGACAATAGTGCGACACTACCCGGAAACTCTGCCGGAATCCACCGAGACCGCTTTCCCCGGCTATCCGCTTGGTGTCTGGCCTCCGATGATCTCATCTTTTTGCAATGAGAATGCCACTTGGGAACCGCGACACAGTGATTGCAGCCTGCCGGGCTGCACCTGCCTATGCCACTCCAACCCAGGATGAGTGCCAAGCTGCGATAAACGAGTTCTTTCGTTGCCAGTAGTAAGGATAGTGTTCATACTGGCATCGAAGCAAAATCGTAGGTCACTTGCGATGATCCGTCGCTCCGTTCCAACGGATGCGTTCCAACGATCGCTGACGCAACTCCATGCCAAAAAGGTACAGACCGGTCAGAAACATTGCTGCGACGATCCCTGCGAGATACAGATCCGGCCTATGCGTGAAGAGTATGTTCATTCTTTCACCATTCATGAATCTTGTAGCGCTCGTGCCTGCGTGCTCTCGGCATCTGGCGAAACGCTGAAAACAGTGGGTTAATGCGAGATCCGCCTTAAGAGAAGTAGAGCTCTGGTTTGACGCATCTACAGCTCCCGGGCGGCTACCTCAGAATCGCTTATGTTCTTTCAGAATACTGAGCAGAATGGCTCAATTCGAGAAACATGAACGCCACAGAGGCGATCTGACAACCGCATTCAGGATACGAACGACCCGAGGGGCTACAATTGATCTTCATGCGTCCCGTAACCGCATCCAAGAAGAACCGTGGCTTTGACCCTGGAGTTTTCCTCGCGACCATTGGTGCGGGGAGAAAGCGCCTGACTGTTGTCAAGAAACGGGGCATCTTCACGCAGGGGGATCCGGCTGACGCTATTTTCTATATTCAAAAAGGAAAGGTTCGACTCACCGTCGTATCTAAGGTCGGCAAAGAAGCTACCATCGGCATTTTGGGCGACGGAAATTTTTTTGGCGAAGGCTCGTTAGCAGGACAGGCGGTCCGCATGGGGTCCGCTGCTGCCATGACAGACTGCCAACTGCTGCGTATTGAGAAGAGCGCCATGATGCTGGCGCTTCATCAAGAACACGCATTGTCTGATATGTTCGTCGCCTATTTGCTTGGGCGAAACATACGTTACGAAGAGGATTTGGTTGACCAGCTGTTTAATTCCAGCGAGAAGCGACTCGCACGAGTGCTTTTGATGCTTGCCCACTTTGGAAAAGAGGGCGTCCCGGAGACGGTTGTTCCCAAGATCAGCCAAGAGACCTTGGCCGAGATGGTCGGCACCACTCGTTCGCGAGTGAGCTTTTTCATGAACAGGTTCAGGAAGTTGGGTTTTATTCACTACGCTGGCGGCGAAGATGGTGGACTACAGGTCCACAGCTCACTCTTGAATGTCGTTCTGCACGATTGACTTCTCATTAAGTATTCAACGTTTAGGCCTTTCCCGAATAACGGCAACCAACCGCTGGTTCGGCCAAAATGGTCGATTTGAGCGTGCAACCCTCGCCACATAATTTGCTCACGAAACACAAATGAGCAATTGAGACCACTTATTTTTGCCGCATTCCGGCATGATTGTAGATGAGACGAGCACGTCTTCTCTCTCTTTCAGGTTTTCTGAGCTAAGTCAGCCCATCTGAAGTTGTCTCTCCCTTAGTTTTTCAGACCCGAAAGGAACAATTCATGAAAAAGATAATGTCACTTTTATTAATGAGCATTGTGGGGTTGGCCGGCACATATGCGTGGGCAGGCTCGGCCCGCGAGGACTCTGTGGCGCGCCTGCAGTCGTCGGTTGAGGTCTTGCAAGCAGTAATGGCCGCTCCCGACAAGGGCATCCCGGAAGAAGTGTTGAGCAATGCAAAGTGCATTGTCGTCGTGCCGGATCTGATCAAGGGTGGATTTATTTTTGGTGCGAAGCACGGACGCGGCGTTGCATCGTGCCGTACCAACGACGGCTGGAGCGCTCCTGCATTCGTGTCGGTCGGGGGAGGCAGCTGGGGATTGCAAATTGGTGTAGAAGGCGTCGACCTGGTCATGTTGGTGATGAACGACCAAGGTTTACAACATCTGCTCTCAAGTAAGTTTCAGCTGAGTGGCGAGGGATCGGTTGCCGCAGGCCCAGTTGGTCGTCATGCTTCGGCCGGAACAGACTGGAAAATGAATACACAAATGCTTACCTACTCTCGGTCGAAGGGCGTGTTCGCAGGCTTAACCCTTGAAGGTGCCGTCGTCGAGCAGGATAACGACTCAACGCACGCTATTTACGGCAAGAGTATGACGTTCCGCAATGTTCTCTCGGGTAAAGTGGCAACCCCAAAGAGTGCCGTCGCTTTCATGAAGGCCGTGACCGACGCAGGTCGCCAGGCGCGGATTGCAGAAGCTAAAGATGACGCAAAGGACGCGAAGGAGAACAAGAACTAAACCTGGCGGTTTCAACTGATATGGAATACCTTGGCCGGCCGGAACCGCGTACCAGTTCCGGTCGCCATTCCAGCGTGAGATGAAAGTACTAGAGGTTTCGAGCGTCTGTCCCGGCTCCAGAGTTATGGAGGAATCGTCGATGGCTCACAAATTGTTTTTTAGTCTCAGGCGCGAGGTAAGTAGCTTAATCCAACTCCAGATTCAAACCCTCGCTTTAAAATTGGCCCCCAACTCTTCCGAACTTCAGGATTGTCACGCACGGTTTGAGCGAATCATGGACCTTCAAGACGAAGTCGCTCGCCAGAGGAAAGAAAGCATCATCGGGAGTACGAGGCGATTGTAGGTCCGATAGACATCGACAACCCAAACGCCAATAGCATTTGCCTAATCTCGCTTGCGAACATCTGATTGTGAAGAAAACTTCAGGTGGATCGTCGTCTTCCGTTAAGAATTATTTTCCTTTCGTGGCTGTCCATGTCGGCAATAACTGGATAGAAATGTCGGCCCCCAATCGCTCGCCGATGGAGGCTGCATCCATATTCAGGAATAAGTCATCATCTATTACGCGCGCGAGCGTTCAGGAGTACTTTTCGTCACTGACAGTTGATTCCGAAAAGTTCGGCTGGGGACTCGCGCAGACTTTACCACCATCGGCTTGGCCATTTCTTTGGTGACAGCGGCTAGAGTTGCTTTTGCCGATTGCTTTTTTGGCTTTCTTCCACGCATCAAATCATCATTTCAGTAATTCGATCAGTGTTCTGATCAATTTGGCTCAAGTGTATTCAGAGGAACTCGCCGAAAGGCGGTTTCAATGGCATGTGCGAACACGCGAGAAATAACACGCTTGACTGTACGGCTGTCCTCCACCCTCACTGGTCACTTTTGATCAGTTTCCCTCTCCCCAGCAAGTAATACTAAAACTTAAGAGACTCACTCTAGAGAGAGAGAACCCGGCAGCACGAGCGCGATGAATCCTTTCGCGCTTGCGTTTCAACGGTGGATCACCTGATTTCGGTTGTGGCAATCAGACTTCTACGTGCTGAGCTCCGAACAAAAGTTAAAACCTTCATGTCAGGCATCATCAATACAACACATACGTCCCGTTCTCCCAACCCTGTGACCGGGGATTTCCGTCGTGAGGAACTCACTGTACCCTTACGACCGCTAGTGAGCGCCGGACTGCCAACTCGGATCGCTGTTGTGGGCAACTACCTCCCGCGACAATGCGGGATTGCCACTTTCACTACCGATCTATGCGACGCAATCTCGAAGGAATTTGGCGTTCCGCAATTGAGCGCGATCTCCGTGAATGACACGGATTCAGGCTATGCGTACCCTCCGCGAGTAAGGCTCGCGTTGGCGCAGGATGATCTGTCATCGTATGAACAAGCCGCGGAGTTCCTGAACTTCACCAATTTCGACTTGGTCTGCCTGCAGCACGAATATGGGATTTTTGGTGGTCCAGCCGGCAGCAACATTCTGACGTTGCTCCGGCAACTGAAGATGCCGGTTATCACCACCCTCCATACGGTTTTACGTGAGCCGGACCCCGATCAACGGCGTGTGATGGAAGAAATCGCAGAACTATCGGACCGGTTGATCGTGATGAGCGAATTGTCCTCACAGTTTCTGCAGGAAATATTCAGAGTGCCCGGCAGCAAGATCGACATGGTTCCTCATGGGGTCCCTGACTTGCCATTCCTGGACCCCAATTTCTTCAAGGAACGCTTCGGTGTGGAAGGTAAAGCGGTGCTCCTCACGTTCGGCCTGTTGTCACCCAATAAAGGAATTGAAAGTGTGATTCAGGCGTTGCCAGAGATTCTGTCGAAGCACAAGAACGTTATCTACATGGTTGCGGGCGCGACCCATCCACATATTCTTCGTCGTGAAGGTGACCGCTATCGGGAGAGACTGCAGGCGTTGGCAAAGAAAATCGGAGTGGAATCCAGTGTCATCTTCCACGATCGCTTCGTCAGTCCAGAGGAAATGGTCGAATTCATCGGCGCAGCGGACATATATGTCACTCCCTACCGCCACGAAGCCCAAGTGGTTTCCGGGACGCTTGCCTATGCGCTGGGCGCTGGCAAAGCAATTATCTCGACGCCCTACTGGCATGCGATCGAGTTATTGGACGATCGCCGCGGCGCGCTCGTTCCTTTTCAAGATCCCGATGCAATCGCTCGAAAAACAATCGAACTGCTGGATACGCCTGCGCTCCGCCACGGCATGAGAAAGCGCGCCTACCTGTATGCGCGAGACATGGTCTGGCAGCGGGTTGCTCAAGGCTATATGACGAGTTTTGAACAAGCTCGCAACGATCGCCTGTGGGAACCTCGTGCCAGGTTAGCGGATGAGTCGCAGGTGAAATCGCTTGACAGATTGCCCCCATTAAACCTCGATCACTTGCATCGCCTGACCGACGATACCGGGATGCTCCAACACGCCACGTTCGCTGTCCCCAATTACGCGGAGGGGTACACAACCGACGACAACGCACGCGCTCTTATTCTGGCTATCCTCCTAGAGCAGCTTGGAGAAGCTGAGCCACCAATCATTGGCAATCTCGCAACCCGCTACCTGGCGTTCCTGGGAAACGCATTCAATCCGGCAAACGGGAGATTTCGAAACTTCCTGAGCTACGAGCGCACCTGGAACGAAGCACAGGGATCAGAAGATTGCCATGGGCGCGCGTTGTGGGCACTCGGAACAGTTTTGGGCCGCTCGAAAGATCACGGGCTCAGGGGTGCCGCGGGGCGGCTCTTTGAGATCGCGGTCCCTGCAACCCCTACGTTTGGCAGTCCCCGCGCTTGGGCATTCACACTGCTTGGGCTTCAAGAATATCTCAGCTCTTTTCCTGGCGATCGCGATGCGCAATCACTGAGCTCGACGCTCACGTCCCGCCTGATTGATATCCACACGGGCAACCAGTCCTCGGACTGGAAGTGGTTTGAGGACGTTCTGGCCTATTCCAACGCGAGGTTACCTCAATCCGTTTTGATTGCGGGTCGAAGAAACTCAGATCCTAGAGCGATCAACGTCGGGCTCGATGCGTTGACCTGGCTCTGCAAAGAGCAAAATGACCCGAACAACGGTCATTTCGTCCCTATTGGATCGCAGGGTTTTTATAGAAAGGGCGGCGAGCGTGCTCGCTTTGATCAGCAACCCGTTGAAGCGGGATGTGCGGTTTCAGCATGTCTCGAAGCCTATCGCGTAACCAAAGATGATCGTTGGCGCAGGGAGGCCTGGTTAGCCTTCAACTGGTTCTTGGGCGATAACGATTTGCAGATTGCACTGTACGATCTGGACACAGGCGGTTGTCGAGACGGCTTGCACCCGGAGCGGTTGAACGAAAATCAGGGCGCCGAATCTACCCTGGCATTCTTGATGGCGCAGGTTGAAATGCGCTTATCGGGAGAGGTCGAAGCGCCGCCAGCCGTAGCTGACGTCGGCACGCTCAATGATTCATTAACTGAGAACGTGTTCTAAACAGATTACTCGCAGACTTCTTGGAATCTTATGAGCGTCGCCATAACAACTAGCTACGAACCCCTACTACTTAGGCATGCTGCCAACCCTATCCTGACTCGAAAAGACTGGCCCTACTCAATCAACAGTGTCTTCAATGCGGGCGCGACACTGCTAGCCGACGGTTCAACTCTTTTACTTTGCCGCGTAGAAGATCGACGTGGGCTCTCTCACCTCTGCGCTGCCCGCTCGCGGAATGGTGTCGATGGCTGGCAAGTTGACAACGAGCCGACGTTGATGCCGAGCCCCAAGCAATTCCCAGAAGAAATATGGGGCATCGAAGATCCTCGAATCACGTTCGTTCCGGAATTGCAGCAGTACGTCGTGACATTTACGTCTTATTCCCGCGGTGGCCCCGGCGTGTCATTGGCTCTCACCAAAGATTTTCGGAGCTTCGACCGATACGGCGTCATTATGCCCCCCGATGACAAAGACTCTGCCCTATTGCCCCGGCGAATTGGTAATTATTGGGCGCTCATCCATCGGCCTATGACGCCACTCGGCGCTCACATGTGGATTTCGTACTCCCCTGATCTACGCCATTGGGGCAGACATCGACTCATGCTGGAAGCACGCCGGGGAGCTTGGTGGGATGCAAACAAGATTGGGCTATCACCGCCGCCCATCGAAACATCTCGAGGTTGGCTCGTGCTCTATCACGGAGTGCGACACACTCCCTCCGGCTGCCTGTATCGATTGGGCATGGCGCTCTTTGAACTCGAGAATCCTGAAAAATGTCTATTGCGCGGTGACTCATGGATTTTTGGACCAGAGGCTGACTACGAGCGCAATGGCGACGTAAAGGATGTTGTATTTCCTTGTGGCTACACAATGGATCAGGACGGCGACACAATCAATCTCTACTACGGGGCAGCCGATTGCTCAATTGCCCTGGCTCGTGGCAGCGTGCGATCACTGCTAGCGTGGTTGGATACGAATGGAAGCTGCGAACGAAAGCGAGAAGAGGACCGCTAAAAGCGGGCGGAAGAGGCGATTCTGTCGCGATCGTTTCAATTAAAAGGGCGATTGGGGCACACAATCGAGCTTCAGCTTGTAGAAGACGCTTTGCGCAATTTGATTGTCGTGAGACGCGAGAGACTAGTCTAAAGAAGGGTCCGTCCCCGATTGTCCCAAGTGTCGACCTCGCCCAAACCTGAGCCAATCGGGTAAGGAGCTGTCACGACCCTACAAGAGAGCTCACTCATGAGCGGTATAGAACAGAATTCCTTGTGGCGAATAGCTATTCTGGTACTTCCATAAACAGGAGTTCAAAATGAGCACCGCTACGAACGTCTATGAATTCCCGTGGGAAGAGCATTATGTTAAGGCCGTATTGGAGCCAGACCATGCGCGACTTGAGGATCTGATCAACCGGGCGGAAGAGGCGATTAAGGCCCGGCGGCGCGAGTTGAAGGGGCTGGCGGGGGACACGATTGAGATGCAGCTAGCACAAGACGCCTTGAACGGCCTGGCCGTGTTGAAACGCGAGAGATTGTCACAGACCCTGTGAACGAAGCAATTCTCTTAAACGCTCTCCCGAAAGAGCATGCAATCACTCGGTCCACAGCCTCAAGCAGTCCCTGAAGTTCATTGGAACTGCAGATCGTCAATTCTTTGCCTTACTTCTGGACGACTAGGTATTCGCGGGTGTGCGGACTGTTCGGGTGTCCTTCGCCCGTCCCCCGGGCCTTTTCAGCAAAGATACAGCTAGAATCATTCCAAGTCCGTTCACTACCAGCACCCATGTACCAGGCTCGGGCACTGCCTCAATGTTCAGCGCAGCCGTTTTCTTGCCCTTCCCTGGAATCGTTGAAAGAAAAATGGTGCTCGACTGTCCCGGAACGAGAAACTTCGCCCCACTGGCGGGCCGCAAGAAGGAATGCGAGCGCCGTTTCAGCGTTAGAGTCTGTCCCTGCAACATCACTCTGGTTCCATGACTCGCAATGAAATCGAAATGGACGTCAACACAGGGACAATTCGAGAAGGCGGTACCAGGTCCTGTGACAAACAGGAACTCGTTACCCGATGGCAGGTTGAAGACGAGCTTATCGTCCCCGATAAAGATTGCGGCGCCCAGGCTCGTCAAAGAAATTCCTGCAGGTGGCGTTAAGCTCACCTCGAAGACGTTGGACCCGTTCGGTGTTAGCCCTAGATAGCTCAGTTGCCCAATCGCGATACTGTCCGCCTTAACTACCGTGGGGAAAACGAGTAGTGCCAATAAGATTGGTAAACCCAATCTTTTCATAGTGCCCACCTCGCCTGATCCTTTAAGAAACTGGGATCATCCGGCGACAATACTGGGGGTTACTATAGGCCTTCGGTTTAGCCAATCAATCGGGCGAATTCGGTAGGTGGCAGCAAAAAAAAGGTGGCGATTTTACCAAATGCTGGAAAGGCCGTCGCGCCAAAGTAATTGGTGTAATGGCGATTTTTCAACAGCTACTGCAGACTGCCCCGAATTGGCAGTAGTCCGGACCCACGTACTGAAACTGCTACCATTGCTAAGCTAAGCAGGAGCGACTATCAATGCTGTGCCCAGAGTGTCATGGCCTTCTGAGCTTTAAAAACGCGGTATTGGAAATGTGTCCTCGGTGCAAGACAAAAATCTGTATACCAAAGACCTACTGGAGACGCGCCACCCTACAGGCGTGCGCCGTGACTTTGCTATATCTGGTCAAGACATTCACACTGTTTTTCAAGAGTCCAGCAAGTTTTCCGCTTGTCATGTTGTGGCTTGCATTGGCCTTTCCGATTCTCATCGGTTCAATGCTTCTTTTCGGCTTGCTCTCGATACGTCTCTCTCCGCCTCTTGTCCAACGAATCCATGCCAACGATACGTTCACTAGACTGCGGCTCGGAGACTAGTCCGGGCCAAGTAGTTGGTGAAATGGTGATATTACGCCAACAACTTGGCCGGAATGATGAGCTGGGGATAAATCTCGATCGTCGACCCGTTTAGCCACGAATACAAAACTTCATGGGCACGTCGCCTTCATACATGATTCCGCAAAACATCGGGGACCCGCGTCGCACTGGCTTTTGCTCGATGAGTTGAGGATCGATTAAGGGCTTCCATTGGCGTGTTCGCAGACAGCTCAAGTCCACGTTGAGTCCTGAGGGGCTTACCGAGGCCTTCGACAAAAGCTCGAAATTCAGCGAAGAAACGCTCGCCCGAGCGCACTTCGACGGGGCGCTCTTTTGAATCCCTAAGGGCGTAATAGTTTTCCGCACCTGTGCCACGAGTAACGGTACGCAAGCGTGAACCACGAGAACCGCACAGCTCGCCAATCGAAAACGTAGACTCATGCAGCCCCAATAGTAATTGATGAAAACAGGCGATTTCACCAATTACTCGGAAATGAGTGTCCGGGCGAAGTAGTTGGTGAAATGGCGATATTACAACAGCTATCCAGAAGCGCCGCGCTCCGAGCCGCATCCTTTTCCATGCGGGCTGATTGCGTGGAGTACAATATCGGCGTTCGCGACAATGGCTTCATTCTCCATCTAAATCTTAGACAGGAGGAGCCATGCCTAGTTCCCGTGAGACTGGCCGATCACGACCGTGGTGGAAGGCGACTCTTCTGCCGATCGCCATTGTTGTTGCCTTGCCTCTCATCGCGCAGAAAGCCCAGAAGACCAGTGGACCCAAATACGACCTCAGTACCGAAACCAAAGTAAAAGGCACGCTCGAAGAGGTGAGGCTACCTCCAAAGGGTAACGAGAAGGACGTCGCCCATCTGCTCTTGAAAAGTGGATCGGAAACGTTTGACGTATACCTGCGTCCCAAAGCGTTTCTCGACGACATGGGTGTGAGCTTCAGCAAGGGTGATGAGATCGCCCTCACCGGATCAAGAGTCAAGCAGGGCGAAGGCGAATGGATTCTTGCCCGTGAAGTCGTGAGAGGCACCGATACCCTCGTTCTTCGTGACGCGAAAGGCAATCCAGTTTGGAGTTGATACCGCCGGGTCGCGCTCGCGGGAAGCCGGTTCTCTAGAGTAGTTGGTGTAATGGCGATATTACATCAGTTGAGTCTTTTGAAGTGCAGGTGGGCGCTTGCCAATGGCACCCCTGGGAAGTTAATACCTGCCCTTTCAAGGAGAGAAATTTCTTCACTCGTCAGTTTTGGAGGGACATATTCTCCCCAGAACTCATAATCTCCAGCGTCTTCTTGAAAGTCGAAAAGGTCTCGCCTCGAATAACTGACGGAGAGCGATTTCCCCTGGTCGAGCGATTGCCAAGACTTTAGCCATTCAAGGACTTCTATTTTTTTCCGAACCCGCGCCGCACCCGCCGCTTAAGGACTGATCTGGAACACGGTACTTGCTCCATCGGAGCTGTTCTGAAACATCTTGTCACGGACAATGACGCGCACACGCACGTCCAAGATTCCAGTGCTACTCGGCAACTGCCAGTTGAAACTCCGAACACTGGCGCCGAGATCTGTCACTACGAGATGCCAGGCACGTCCGCCATCTGTGGACGCCTGTATATCGAACGAGCGCAGCCCCGCCGCAGCTGAAGCATTCCACGTGATGGGAATCACACCGCTTCCGGAAAATGTCGAGCCGGCTGTAGGCGATGTAATTTGCACCACTGGAGCCTTAAGGCCAAAGGCGGGGTCAGGACGAATTGAAAAATAAGTGTCCGAGAAGAACCATCTTAAATCATTCGAATTCGCGGACGAGAGAACCGCCAGCCGTGCAGTATCGGTGCTCAGAATGGGAAGTGTAGCGTGGTCTCCCAACAGGCTAACTAGTCCGCCGTCGGATTCGAGAAAAATGAAGGCTTCAGTGTTGCCGTTAGTGTTTCCCGTCCACGTGATCGCGGGCGCAGGATGGCCTCCAATGAACGTCTTGCCAGAGTAGTCTGAAGTAATTTGAACGTTGCCAGTAATATTGCCTGACGGTACGATCATTGGAGTCTGATCCCAGTCCTGTTGTCCACTCGAATCGATCGCCACAATGCGCAGGAATTGATTGATGTTTGTAGGTTGGAAGGCCACTGGGGGGATGGTCACTTCTACTGTGCTGGCCGACGGAGGGAGATTATCGGCGAGAACAACGATCGACTTCGCGAATGGGGTATCAAAGACAGACGTGGCGGGGGACAATAGCACGCGCTGCTTGACAACCGTGCTG
>Ga0070684_100002596_pt1 | contig 13342 bp, 11 predicted proteins | sample KBSC723LmetaG_FD_65653 | JGI IMG/M metagenome (GOLD analysis project Ga0070684, IMG submission 65653) | Corn rhizosphere microbial communities from Kellogg Biological Station, Michigan, USA - KBS C7.2-3L metaG | ecosystem: Host-associated > Plants > Roots > Rhizosphere ...
TAACAATCTCGCGCCCGTACACCTTCGTTTCCACCGCCCGCCTACGACGACTCATTCAATGCGATCTTAGGCTCCACGTGCGCCGCGCGCCGGGCCGGAATCCATGCGGCGAGTGCGGTCGTTGCCGTGAGCACGACGACGACGGCTGCGTACGTCCACGGATCGGACGCGGTGACACCCACGAGGAGACTGGACAACAGACGAGCGGACAGCAATGCCAGCGGGAGGCCGATGAGCAATCCGATCGAGACGAGCTGCAGGCCCTGGCGCACCACCATCCGCAAGACCTGACCGCTCTGCGCCCCGAGCGCCATGCGGATCCCGATCTCATGGCGGCGTCGTCCCACGACGTACGACAGCACCGCATAGATCCCACCGATCGCCAGCGTGAGTGCGATGGCGGCGAACGCCGCGAGCGAGAGCGCGACGGTTCGCGCCTGCGCGAACGATTCGTCGAGCGCCGTCTGCATCGTCTTGAGCGCGAACACGGGGAGCTCGGGGTCGAGCGCGCGCACGGCGGCACGAATCGCGGGGAAGAGCGAAACTGGATTGCCCGGCGTGTGAACGGTAAATGCAAACGACCCGAAGTCGGACGCCGTGTCGATCCGAGTAAGCGGAAAATACAGTCCGGGGATCATCGGTCGAGCCAGCCCGTAGTGCTTGACGTCTTTGACCACCCCGACGACCGTCGTCCAGTTCGACGACGTGTCGCCGCGCGATCCGATGCGTTTGCCCGTCGGGTCCGCAACCGTCGGCCACATGTGGCGCGCGAACTCCTCATTGATGACGACAGGCCGATAGCCCGTCCGTACCGCACCTTCGGTCTCGCGGTATGGCCGTCCGTGCACGAACTCCAGGCCCATCGTGGCGAAATACTCCGCGCTCGCGTAGCGGGTGAGCGTGACCGGGTCGACCTCGTTCTGCGCCAGCGGCGATGAACCTTCGGCTTTGTAGAAGCTGCCCCAGTGACAGCCAAGCGGTGGACACGTGATCATCGACGCGTGGTCGACTCCAGGAATGGCGTGCAACCGATCGATGAGCGTTCGATAAAACGCCATCTGCGGTATCGCGTTCTTGTATTTGGCGGACGGCAGCGCGACGCGGAACTCGAGAGTGCCGGCCGGACGAAAGCCCGGATCGATGCGCCGCAGATTGGCGTACGCGCGCACGAGCAGGCCGCCGCCCGCCAGCAATACAACCGCCAGCCCGATCTCCGCGATCACGAGACTGTCGAGCAGGCGGCGGTCGCGTCGCGATCCGGTCGCACGGGTGCCGCCCGCTCCGAGCGCCTCGCCCGGATCCTGCCGGCCCAGCTGTAGCGCCGGAACGAGGCCAAAGAGAACGGTCGTCGTCCCCATGATGACGATCGAGAACAGCATCGTTCGTACACCCACGGCGAGCGTCGCCCACTTGGGAACGAGGTCCGAGTTCGATGCGAGGAGCAGCTTGAGTCCCCAGTGCCCGATCAAAACGCCGGCAATCGCGGCGATCGCCGCCAGGGCCAAGCTTTCCGTCAGCAGTTGGCGCGTCACGCGGCTACCGCTCGCGCCCAGCGCACAACGGATCCCCACCTCGCGCCGCCTGAAAATTGCGCGCGCCAACATTGCACTGGCGACGTTCGCGCACGCGATCAACAAAACGAGGAGTGCGCCGGCGCCGAGCGCTCTCCCGATGACGCGAAAGTTGGCGACGAAGCGATCGTGAAGGAGATCGACGCGTGGCGACACGAAGTGCGACGTATCCGATTTCAGCCAGATTGGCCCATGCGCCGCGATCAGGTCCGTCGCGGCCTGCGCGACGGTTACTCCCGGCTTGAGCCGCCCGATGCCGTCGTACGAGTATGAGTTGTCGGTGGAGTTCGGATCTCCGTCGAATGGCAGCCACAACTTTGCCCCGTGCGGGAACTCGGCCTCGCGCGGGAGCACGCCGATGATCGTGTACATCGTGCTGTTGATGCGAAGCGTCTTGCCGAGGACGTCCGGCGACGCGCCGAATCGTTCCTTCCAGAGCGCTTCACCGATCGCGACGACCGGCGGACCTTTCGGTCGGTCTTCTTCGCGCGTGAACATGCGGCCGAGCACCGGATGAATGCGGAGCACAGTGGGCATGTCGTACGTAACCCGTGCGGCATCGATTCGCTCCGGATTGCTTCCGTCGGACAGGTTGACGCTCTCATCGCTCCACAGTGCCATCGAGTCGAATGCGCGTGCGCGCGTGCGCCACATGGCGAAGTCGGTGTAGTTGATTCCCGTGAAATCCAGGTTCCATCGCGGCGCTTTTTCATTCAGATACACCAATCGACTTGGCTCCGAGAACGGAAACGGCCTGAAGAACAGTCCGTCGAGCAGCGTGAACACCGCGGTATTGGCCGCGACGGCCAGTGCGAGCGTGACGATGATGAGCGCCGTGGCTCCCGGCTGACGCGCGAACGAGCGAACGGCGAATCGCAGATCGGAGAAGAATGAGTGCACGCGATGCTCCTTTGGTCGGCGGCGACCTCGCCGCCGCCAGTGTTCGTACGGCGCGCGGCGAACGATGTCGCCGAGCGCGGAAAGCCAGACGCCGAGTGCCGCGACAGTGCCGCGGCCCCGCGCGCTCGTGAGCTCCTTCAGGAAGACTTCCTCCATGTCGTCGCCATGGAGCTCGCGCAATTCGGTCGGCACGAGGCGGAGAAGCGCGCGATAGACGGCGCGCGACCAGCTCATGTGGCGTCTCCCGAATGCGCCAACCGCCGCGTCGCGACGCGGACCGTGGCGTCGAGCCGCGCGACTTCCGCGCTCAGAGCGCGCCGACCGGCCGGCGTGATCCGGAACCATCGTTTTCGCCCGCCCTCCTCGGCCGCACTCGCCGGTGCTTTGTCGAGTGCGCGAATCCAGCCGTGCTCTTGGAGCTCGTCCAACGATCCGTAGAGCGTCACCGGCCACAGCTTGAGCTCATCGCTCGTGAGCTCGAGCACGTCGCGCATGATGCCGGACCCGTGGCGGTCCTCGTCGGCGAGCGAGAGAAGGATGAAGAACCAGTGTCGGCGCATGGTATTATACTCGTCAGTACAATTGGACAGTATAAGGCCGAAAAGGGTTGGCGCAATTGCCGCGCATGCGGGTCGTCTCCATATTGACGGCTCCTTCCGCCGGCAGACCGCCATCGCCCCGACTCCTCCGACGACCGACTTCGCGGGACGCGTCGCCATCGTCACCGGTGCGTCACGCGGGCTTGGGCTCGCCGCCGTGAAACGCCTGCACGAGCGCGGCGCGTCGGTCGTGATCAACGTGCGCGATCGCGCGCGCGCCAAGTCGGTGGCCGAATCGCTTGGCGATCGTGCGCTGGCCGTCGCCGGTGACGTCGCGGCGCCGGGCTTTCCGGAAGATCTCGTCCGCCGAACGCTCGAGCGCTTCGACCGCGTCGACATTCTGGTGAACAACGCCGCGATGGCGCGCTCGACGCGGTTCCCCGACCTGTCGGCCGACGAATGGCGCGCGACGCTCGAGGTCAACCTCACCGCGCCATTTTTATTGACCAAGGCTGTGTTGCCCGCCATGCGCGCGCAGGCCTATGGTCGCATCGTGAATATCTCGTCCTCGGCGGGACGCATGGTCAGCACGCTCGGCGGCGCGCACTACACGGCGTCAAAGGCCGGGCTGCTCGGCCTCACTCGCGCCGCCGCGAAGGAGTTGGGCAAATTCGGCATCACCGTAAACGCCGTCTGTCCCGGAATGATCGATACGGAGCTGACGCATGAGCACGCGTCGCCGGATTTGCTCGAGCGATTGGCCGCGGGCTATCCCGTGCCGCGTCTCGGGACGGCACTCGAGGTTGCGGATCTCATCTGCTTCGCCGCGTCGGAGGCGGCCGGGTACATCACCGGCGCCGCGTTCGACATCAACGGCGGCGACTTGATGATGTGACGATGTGACCAACGCGCGCCTCGCTCACCTCCATCTCAACGAACGCACCCGATGAAAGAAAGCACGCGAGTTCTCGTATCGCTGGGCGCCGCGGTCGCGGGTGGCATCGCCATCGGCGCGTACGGAAACACGACGCTGCTGCGAGTCGCCGACGGAATTGCTCCGATCGGCACGCTGTGGGTGAACGCGATCCGGATGACGGTAATTCCGCTCGTCGTGTCGCTCATCATTACCGGCGTGGCGTCGGTGAGCGACGTGAAGGCGATCGGCCGACTGGGCGGACGCACGCTGATTGTCTTCTTGGTGCTCCTCGTCGGCGTGGCCGTCGTCGTGATGCCGGTCGCTCCGGCGCTCTTCTCTTTGCTTCCTCAGCAAGGCGGCTCGCCGCCGTCTCTGCCCAGCGGTGCGGCCGAAGCGGCGGATCTGCTGATTCGGGGCGGGCAAACGCAGACATTCGAGTCATGGGTGACGTCGCTCATCCCATCCAACCCGGTCGCCGCGGCCGCGTCGGGAGCCATGGTGCCGCTCATTCTGTTCACGCTGATCTTCGCGCTTGCCATTGCGCGCGGTCCGGAGAACACGCGCGCGACGCTCGTAGGATTCTTTCAAGCGTTTGCTGACGCGATGTTGATGCTGGTCCGATGGATCGTGTGGTTGGCACCAGTCGGTGTGTTCGCGCTCGTGCTGCCGCTCGCCGCGCGGGCAGGCACGACGCTGGCCGGCGCAATCGGCTTCTACATTCTGGCGTATTCGGTGGCCAGCGTCGTCATGACGGTGCTTCTCTATCCCGTCGTCGCGATCGCCGGACGCATTCCGATTCGTCGGTTTGCCCGCGCGGCGCTGCCGGCGCAGCTCATCGCGTTCAGCTCGAGCTCATCGATCGCGTCGCTGCCCGCCTTGGTCGAGAGCGCCGAGGACGGCCTCGGGTTGCCGGCGCCGATCACGGGATTCGTGCTTCCGCTTGCGGTATCCACGTTCAAGATCGCGTCGCCCGTGTCATGGACGATCGGCGCGTTGTTCATCGGTTGGTTCTACCAAGTTCCACTGCACGCGCGCGAGCTGGCGACGATCGCGTTCGCCGCCGTGTTTCTCGCCTTTGCCGCGCCGGGGATTCCGCGCGGCGCGTTCATCATGCTCACCCCGTTGTTTGTTGCCGTCGGTCTGCCGCCAGGAGGCATCGGGATCCTGATTGCCGTCGACGCCATTCCCGATACGTTTGCGACGGTGCTGAACGTCACGGGGGATCTTGCGGCCGCGGCGTTAGTGGCGCGCCGCGAGCAACGCGCTGAATTGGCGTCACCGAGTTGAGCGCAGCGGCCTTCCGACTACCACCGGTCGCTAGAATGCATTCATGCATCCACGTCTCACAGAGTTACTCGACTACGTCGACAAACAGACGGAAGTACTTCGTAGCGCCTATGAGTCGGTGCCGCCCGCGCAGCGCGCGGTACGAGCGGTCCCCGGCAGATGGTCACCCGCCGAGGTTGTCCAGCACCTCGCGATGGTCGAAGGGCGACTCGCGCAGCGGCTCGGACAGTTGATCGAGCAGGCGCGCGCCCTTCCGCCGGAGACGGAAACGACGTCCGCGCTCACGAGGCAAAGTACGGCCGGCGTTCTGGACCGGACGGCTCGATTCGTCACCTCGGAGACGATGGAGCCAAGGGATGCCGATCCTGATCGCGTCTGGGACGAGTTGATGGCCGCGCGCCGCGAAAGCGTCCGTGTGATCCAAACCGGCGACGGTCTCGCGCTCGGCGCCGTGTCGGCTCCGCATCCGCGTCTCGGTGCGTTCACCGGGTATGAGTGGATCGCGTTCATCGGCTCGCACATGGCGCGGCACGCCGATCAGATTCGCGAGATGAATCTGGCGCGCTGACGCGAGGCGCTCGACAGGACGCGGGATCGTCTCCAGACTTCTCTTCATGCCAGGAGACGTTGTCCTCGTCGTCGACGACGAGCCGCAGATTCGGCGAGTCGTCCGGAACGCGCTGACGTCGGAGAACGCGCGAGTCATCGAGGCCGCGAACGGGCGAGATGCGATCGATCTCGCCGCGGCCGAGCGCCCCGCGCTCATTGTCCTCGATCTCGGGTTGCCCGACATACAGGGACTCGACGTCTGCCGAGAGATTCGCAGTTGGTCGTCGGCGCCGATCATCGTGCTCTCGGCGCGCCACTCCGATCAGGAGAAGGTCGCGCTGCTCGACGCCGGGGCCGACGACTACATCACGAAGCCGTTCAGTCCGGGTGAGCTCCAGGCTCGCGTGCGCGCGCAATTGCGGCGATCGCGCTTGGCGCCGGCGGCAGGTGCGACGCAAGTGATCACGATCGGCGAGCTCGTGATCGATCCGGTGAAACCGTCGCTCAAGAAAGGCGATGGCGCCGTACATTTGACGAAGACGGAGTGGGAGCTCTTGCGCACGTTGCTCAAGCACGCCGGACGAACGCTGACGCATCAGCAGCTCTTCCGCGCGGTGTGGGGGAATTCGTCGGGCGACATGCAGCAATATCTGCGCGTTCACATTCGCAGTGTGCGCCGGAAGATCGAGGCTGATCCGGTGCGGCCGCGACTCATCGTCACCGAGCCGGGCGTCGGCTACCGGTTCGAGAACGAACCGTGAGCGACGAAGGCGGCTCGCCACGCCGCCGCGGCCTCGGCGTCTGGGAATGGGTCGGCTGGTTTGCGCTTCTGTTCGTGGTCACATGGGGAATGGCCGCGATTCGCCCGCGGCTCAACGAGGCCCACGTCACGCTCGCCTATCTGCTGGTGGTGCAGATCGGAAGCGCGCGCGGAGGTCGTCCGCTCGGCTTGTCGCTTGCGGCGATCGCCTTCATCTGCTTCGACCTGTTCTTTCTCCCGCCGTTCGGGACGCTGACACTGCAGGACCCACTCAACTGGCTCGTGTTGGGTGCATTCCTGCTCACGAGCATTCTCTCGGCACAACTCTTATATCGGGCGCAAGCCGAGGCGGAGACGGCGCGAGACCGCGCGGCGGAGATCGACCGCTTGGCATCGCTCGGCGCCGAGACGTTGAATGTCGGCCGCGCCGAAGAGGCGTTGACGGCGATCGTCTCCGTCATTCGATCGTCCCTCCGGCTCGACGAATGTACGGTGTACTTGAGCGATCCGATGACGCGCGCAATCCAACCGATCACTCGGTCCGGCGACGCCGGCGCTGAAACCGCGGCCGACGCCGAGCTCGCACAACTGGTGGCCGGAGAGGGCCGCACCGCGCTCCAATTCGTCGACGGCACGACACAGCTCGACGCGGACGAGCGAATCTTGGCCGACATCGACAAATCGCCTCGCGTGCGCGCCCTCGCTCGCCCGCTCCAGGTACGCGATCGAACCGTCGGCGTGCTGAGCATCGCGAACAGCAACGGGTTGGCGCTCAGTGCCGCGCAAATTCGCGTGCTCGACGCCCTCTCGTATTATGCGGCCTTGGGCGTCGAGCGCGTCCGACTCGTGGCCGAAGCGCAGCGCGCGGCGGTGTTGCAGGAGGCGCACAAGGCGAAGGACGCGGTGCTGGCCTCGGTGTCGCACGACCTGCGAACGCCGCTCACGACGATCAAAGCGTTGGCGCACGAGATCGCCGAGGGCGGCGACGATCGAGCCGCGGTCATCGAGGAGGAGGCGGACCGGCTCAACCTGTTCGTCGCGCAAATGCTCGATCTCTCGCGCATCGCGTCGGGCGCGGCGGCGTCTGACATTCAACCCAACGAGGCCGAAGACTTACTCGGCGCGGCCGTACAACAAGCGGCCGGTCGATTGCACGGACGCGAGCTGCGGGTCGCGGTGGCGAGCGATGAGCCACTCCTGTTTGGCCGGTTCGATTTTGCTCAGACCCTTCGTGCGGTGGTCAACTTGATCGAGAATGCGGCGAAATATTCGGCGGCCGGCGAGCCGGTGGAGCTCGCGGCGCGTCGCGACGATCAATGGCTTCTGTTCGTGGTCTCTGATCGCGGCCCCGGCGTTCCCGAGGAAGAGCGCGAACGAATCTTCGAGCCGTTCTATCGTCGCTCGGGCTCACCCGATGTTGGCGGGACTGGACTCGGCTTATCCATCGCGCGTGGAATCGCCGAGGCCGAAGGCGGGCGGCTCGACGTCGCGAACAGAGAGGGCGGAGGAAGCGTGTTCACGCTTCGAGTTCCGGCAATCGCGACGGCCGATCTCCAGCGAAGCCTTCAACTCGGCGATGGAAGAGAGCCGGCGCCCTCATAATCGATCGAACGCCGACGCGCTCGAACGGCTCACAGAGCACATCATGATGAAGCCGTTGGAGCCGCGGACGGACCGCGGTGGCCAACGCCGCCCACTCGGCGGCTGCGCGCGCCGAGGCCAACGCGCGACGCGTGTGCGACGACCGCCGGACCGCGAGCATCTGTGCTCCGTGGATTGCCGTCTCGACCAGGTCGCGAACGAACCAAGCCGTGACCGCGAGCTCATGCTTCGCGATCGCCGCGGACACCGCGTGTTGCGCGTCGTCGTACCGGGCACTCGTGCGCGCGATCGCCGCCGCGGTGCACCATCCGTCGAGCGACAGCTCATGTAGCGCGTCGAGAAAGCGTTCAACCGAGCGTGACTCGCTGTCGGGCAGCGCACCGAGCGATGACCAGGCGTGTCCGCGTGATCGGAATGTGTGAAGCCGATGCTGGGAGTCCATGTCATCACGATCCGGAGCGAACGATCGGATGATATGACGCGGCGCATAAACGCCGCGTATAGATCCACCCGAGCCGGCATAAAAAGATCGTGAAGGCGCGCGGCGCCTAGCCGTTGTCCCGTCAGGTTACGGGATCCATTCCGTCCCGAGGACAGCAATGACACGCACCACGCTCGTTGTCGCCGCGATCCTGGCCGCGTCGAAGCTCGACGCGCAAACCGAGAAGCCGGCGCCGGCCGCGTCGACGGCGCCGTTTGCGTTTGCCGACTTCACCTGGTTGAACGGCACCGCGCGAACGACGGACACGCCGCTCGATTCCAAGTATTTCACCGGCGAGTTTCGCGTCGACGTGAATTACGTGCTCGACTTCAATCACCCCAGGGACCATACGTTGGTCGGCACGTCGGAGCTCGGTCGCGTGGGCGAGCTACAGGTCCAGCAGCTCGGCATTGGCGGCGACTTTCACGTGGGGCAGGTGCAAGGCCGCTTCATGACGCAATTCGGCATGTACTCGACGATGACGCCGCGCAACGACGCGAGCCCGGCGCGCGGCCAATGGGCGTTGGCCGACGCGTACCGGTACATCTCCGAGGCGTACGCCGGCCGCCATTGGGACGCGCTGCACGGCGTCAACCTCCAGGCCGGAATCTTCATGTCGTACGTCGGGCTGTTCAGCTATTACAATTTTGACAACTGGGCGTATCAACCGTCGTACGTATCATCGAACACGCCGTGGTTCTTCAACGGCGTTCGCGTGCAGATCTTCGCTTCGGAGCATCTCAAGATCGAGCCGTGGATCGTCAACGGTTTCCAGTCGTACGGCATGTTCAACGAGGCGCCGGGCCTCGGTTATCAAATCCTTTACAGACCCACCGGTTCGCTCTCGCTACTTTCGAATGGCTATTACGGCCGTGACGTACTCGGCGCCGCGGCGCGAATGCGCGTGCACAGCGACAACAGCATCGAGGTGAAGTATCGGGATCGGCCGGCGCGCCTGTACGACAAGGGCGCCTTCTCGCTCACCGTCGATGCGGGATGTGAGACGGGAAGTGGGGTCAGCTGCGTCCAGGCCGACCGCACGGCTCCCGCGCAGAACTTCCTCGGATTCATGCTGTACGATCGAGCCTGGTTCGAACACGACCGCTTCGCCGCCACCGTGGGCGGCGGCGCCATGACGAATCCGGGCCGCTACCTCGTGCTGCTCCCGCCCATCAACGGCGCGACGGCAGGTTCCGGGACGCCGTACTTCACCGAGAATCCGGGCGACACCTTTCGCGCGTGGGATTGCTCGGTCACGCTCGACTACATGCCCGACCAATTCACGACCTTTCGCGCCGAGCTCAATCATCGCGCCGCGAACGTTTCGTACTTTGCCGGCCCCGGCGGTGTGACGCCGAATGGCGGCAATCAGGGCGCTCCGGGGTCGATTGTCCCGGATTTCAGTCCTGACCTACGGAAGACAGAGACGCGGCTGCTGTTTTCTATTTTGATCAAGCTGTGACCAGGCGTGGGACCGCGCTCGAGGTCCCACGAAAACTTCACGCAAATGCCCGCGATCTTTATGCGATCTTAATGCCCGGTGTCGTAACAACCATGGGTTGTGGTTTCAATGCCAATCCATGCCAACCCCTCTGAGTCGACTCAAACGCGTTCTCTTCGGACGCCCGCTTCCTTCTGACCGCCTCGAACACGAGCGGCTGAATAAGAAAACCGCACTCGCCGTTCTTTCGTCCGACGCCATCTCGTCGGTCGCGTACGCCACGGAACAGACCCTGATCGTGCTCGCCGTGCTCGGCACGGCGGCGCTGTCGTACGTCGTGCCGATCTCGGCCGTCATCGTCGGACTGCTCGTGCTGGTCGCGCTGTCGTACCGCCAGACGATCTTCGCGTATCCGGGCGGCGGCGGGTCGTACACGGTCGCCAAGGACAACCTCGGGATGATGCCGGGGCTGGTGGCGGCCGCTGCGCTCCTTACGGACTACATCCTCACCGTCTCGGTGTCGATCTCGAGCGGCATTGCCGCGATCACGTCGGCGTATCCGTCGCTGGCGCCGCACACCGTCGCGCTGTGTATCGCCGCCGTATTCGTTCTGATGGTCGTGAACCTTCGTGGCGTCCGCGAATCGGGGATGGCGTTCAGTGTGCCGACGTACGTCTTCATTGCGATGATGCTCGCGGTGATCGGGAGCGGCGTGTACCACGCCTTTACCGAGACATCCGCGCCGATCGCGACGACACGGCCGGCATCGCACGCGTCACCGCTCGGATTCGCGTTCACCTTTCTCATCCTGCGCGCATTCGCCGAGGGCTGCGTGGCGATGACGGGAACGGAGGCGATCTCCAACGGCGTGGGTGCGTTCAAGAAGCCGTCATCGCGGAACGCCGCGATCACGCTCAGTTGGATGGCGGCGATCCTTGCGACGTTCTTCATCGGCACGAGCTACCTCACACGACACTATGGCATCATGCCGTCGGACACGGAGACGGTGCTCTCGCAGCTGGGCCGGCGCGTGTTCGGCGGCGGAGTGCTGTACTTCTCGTTGCAGTACGCGACGTTCGCCGTGCTGGTGCTCGCCGCGAATACGGCGTTCGCGGATTTTCCGCGCCTCGGGAGCATCCTCGCCCGCGATGGCTACATGCCGCGGCAATTCGCGGCGCGCGGGGATCGTCTCGCATTCTCGAACGGCATCATCTCGCTCGCCGTGCTCGCGGCATTGCTGATCTGGCTCTTCCACGGCGACACGAGCGCGTTGATTCCTCTCTACGCGATCGGCGTGTTCGTCTGCTTCACGCTGTCGCAGGCCGGAATGGTCATGCATTGGGTTCGGAGCAAGGGGCCCGGGTGGCGCCGTCGCGCCACGCTCAACGGGCTTGGCGCCGTCGCGACGGCGATTGTATCGATCGTGCAGATGGCGACAAAATTTCTCCACGGCGCCTGGATCGTCGTGCTGATCATTCCGCTGATCATTCTGCTCCTCCGACGAATCCATCGCCACTACGAACATTTCGCGCGCGAGGTGGCGTATACCGGCCAGGCGCCACTCATGTTCCTGCATCACACCGTCGTGGTTCCGGTGAATGGCATTACAAAGCCCGCCGCGGGCGCGCTCGTCTACGCGACGACGATTTCGGAAGACGTGCGCGCGGTCTACATCGAGGTCGACGCGGAAGCCTCGGCGGCGCTCGGGCGCCAGTGGGCGGATTGGGATATCGGCGTCGACCTCACGATCATCCCGTCACCCTTCCGATCGATCCTTCGTCCGCTCGTCGACTATGTGAACGACCTCATCGAGCGCGGAGACGCCGACCTGGTCACCGTCGTCGTGCCGGAGATCGTTCCGCGCAGTTGGTGGGGGCACCTCCTGCACAACAAGACCGCGTTGTTCATCCGCACGGCGTTTCTCTTCCGTCCGAACGTGGTTGTGACGACGGTGCCGTATCTCATCGGACGCGCCGTCCGTCTGCGCGACTTGGTCGCGCACGACGAGCTCCTCGACGAGACGGTCGAGCAAGCGGTGCCGCTGGCGTGAATGGGCGAAGCAGCGTGTCGAGGTCGCGGCGCACGAACGCCGCGACTCGGCCCTCGCGGTGAATCGCCCAGTTGATCAGCGATCCGCCGGCGACGGCCTGAACGGCTCGCGCGAGGCTGGGCGCGTCGCAGTCGACCAGCTCGCCCGCATCGACAGCGTCGCGAATCAGCGCCTCGTAGCCCGCGAGCACGTGCTTGGAGTGCGCGAGCGCCGGTTTTCTGAACTCGGGATCGCTGAGATCGATCTGCAAGAACGCGAGCGAGTTGACCAGCTCCTCCGGCGATCGCACGGGCTCTGCCATGTCGGTTGCCGCGGCGACGAGCGCGGCCAGGGGCGACGCATGCGCGGCGCGCGCGGCGACGAAACAGTCTTCGACCATCGCGGGACCCTGCTGCACGAAGGCGAGCAGCAGCCCGCGTCTCGAGCCGAATCGGTGAACGAGCGCGGCCGCGGTGAGTCCGGCCTCGCCGGCGACGTCGGCCAGGGTCAGTCGCAGCGGACCGACGCGGCCGACCGCGCGGGCGGTTGCGGCGAAGATCTCGGCGTCCTCGACGGTGCGTGGGCGTGGCGACATGGCTTGACAGATACTAAATGCCCGTTAATAAATAGGCAAGATTACTGAACGGCCGTTGAGTAATAGACCGGAGGGGATCATGACCGCCAACGCCGCCCGCCCGCTCAGTGGGAAAATTGCGCTCGTCGCCGGCGCGACCCGAGGAACGGGCCGCGGCGTGGCGCGCGCGCTCGGCGAGGCCGGCGCGACAGTCTATTGCACCGGTCGGAGCGTCCGCGGGCACCCGGCCACCGCCGGCCGAACCGAGACGATCGAGGAGACCGCGGACCTCGTGACGGCGGCTGGCGGAGCGGGCATCGCGGTTCGTGTCGATCATACGATTCCCGACGAAGTCCGGGCGCTCGCCGACCGCATCCGCGCCGATCATCATGGGCTCGACATTCTGATCAACGACGTCTGGGGCGGCGACGATCTCACGCAATGGGGCAAGACGCTGTGGGAGCATTCGCTCGACGATGGCCTCCTCATGCAACGTCGTGCGGTGCACTCGCACATCATCACGAGCCATTTTGCCGTCCCGCTCATGCTCGACCGGCGCGGGGCGCTGATCGTCGAGGTGACTGACGGCATTGGCTCGAGCTATCGCGGCAACGTGTTCTATGATCTCGCGAAGGTCTCCGTCATCCGCCTCGCGGTGGCCCTCGCGTACGAGCTGCGAAATCGGGGCATCAC
>Ga0070684_100002599_pt1 | contig 13327 bp, 9 predicted proteins | sample KBSC723LmetaG_FD_65653 | JGI IMG/M metagenome (GOLD analysis project Ga0070684, IMG submission 65653) | Corn rhizosphere microbial communities from Kellogg Biological Station, Michigan, USA - KBS C7.2-3L metaG | ecosystem: Host-associated > Plants > Roots > Rhizosphere ...
CGTCGTCCTCTTCCTGCACATCCCGATCGTGATCATCGTCCTGTACGCGTTCAACGCGTCGAACGTCCAGGGCTGGCCGATCACCGACTGGACGACGAAGTGGTTCGGCCCGGCGATCCACAACGGCGAGATGCAGCAGGCGCTGATCCTGTCCCTGAAGGCCGGCGCCCTCGCGACCGGGATCGCGCTCGTGCTCGGGACGCTCGCGGCATTCGCGCTCTACCGCGCGTCGTTCTTCGGCCGAACGATGATCTCGTTCCTGTTCATCCTGCCGATCGCGCTGCCGGGGATCATCACCGGGATGGCGCTGAACTCGTACTTCACCTACTTCGGCCAGGCGTTCGGACTGTGGACGATCGTCGTCGGCCACGCGACGTTCTGCATCGTGATCGTGTTCAACAACGTGGTCGCCCGGCTCCGCCGCATGCCGACGTCGCTGACCGAGGCGTCGATGGACCTGGGCGCGGACGGCTTCCAGACGTTCGTCCACGTGACGCTGCCGGCGATCTCGACAGCGCTGATCTCCGGGGCGCTCCTCGCGTTCGCGCTCTCGTTCGACGAGGTGATCGTGACCACGTTCACCGCCGGCGTCCAGAACACGCTGCCGATCTGGATCTTCGGGAACATCCGCCTCGGCCAGCAGCTGCCCGAGGTGAACGTGGTCGTCTTTCTGATCCTGCTCGCGACGATCGTCCCGGTCGCGGTCGCCCAACGCCTCACCCGCGAGTCTGGAATCCTTCGTACCGAGTGAACTCGAGGAGGAGGTCTGCGGCATGGCCACGGTGACGAGCAACAAGATCTTCGTCGGCGGCAAGTGGACCGATGCCGCCGAGGGCGGAACGATGGAGGTGCTCAATCCGGCGACCGGCGAGACGATCGCGGAGGTGCCGTCCTGTACCGCCGCGGACGTCGACGCGGCGGTCGACGCGGCAGCCAAGGCGCTGCCCGAATGGCTCGAGTCGACCCCGGCCGAGCGGGCCGAGCTCCTCCTGAAGCTCGCCGACGTCCTCGACGAGAACGCCGAGGAGCTGGCCGGGATCGAGTCGCGCAACGTCGGCAAGCCGCTCTCGTACGCACGCGACGAGATGCCCGTCTGCTCCGACAACCTGCGCTTCTTCGCGGGCGCCGCCCGGGTCCTCGAGGGCCGCGCCGCCGGCGAGTACATGCAGGGCTACACCTCGATGGTCCGCCGCGAGCCGCTCGGGATCGTCGGCGGGATCGCGCCCTGGAACTACCCGCTGATGATGGCGATCTGGAAGCTGGCGCCGGCGCTCGCCGCCGGCAACGTCCAGGTGCTGAAGCCGTCGGAGCAGACGCCGCTCTCGCTGCTGCGCTTCGTCGAGCTGGCGCAGGACGCGATTCCGGCCGGCGTTCTGAACGTCGTCACGGGCGATGGCGTCCCGGTCGGCGAGCGGATCGTCACTCATCCGGACGTGCGCCTCGTCTCGCTGACCGGCGACGTCGAGACCGGGAAGACGATCGCGCGGACCGCCGCCGACACGCTCACGCGTGTCCATCTCGAGCTCGGCGGCAAGGCGCCGGTGGTCGTCTTCGACGACGCCGACCCGGCCGCGGTCGCCGAGGGGATCAAGATCGCCGGCTACTGGAACTCCGGCCAGGACTGCACGGCCGCCTCGCGGGTGATGGCCGGGCCGGGGATCTACGACAGGCTGCTCGAGGAGCTGGTCCCGGCGGTGGAGTCGCTGAAGGTCGGCGACCCGGCCGAGGGCGACGAGATCGAGATGGGCCCGGTGATCTCGAAGGATCAGCAGGAGCGCGTGCTCGGCTTCCTCGAACGGGCCGAGGGCTCGAAGGCGACCATCCTCACCGGCGGCGGCACGAACGGCGATCACGGCTTCTTCGTCAAACCAACAGTGGTCACCGACGTCGGACAGGACGCCGAGATCGTCCAGCGCGAGGTGTTCGGGCCGGTCGTCTCGGTGCAGCGCTTCTCGGGTGACGACGAGGCGATCGCCTGGGCGAACGACGTCCGCTACGGCCTCGCCGCATCGGTCTGGACGCGCGACGTCGGCCGCGCGCTGAACGCGGCACGCAAGCTCCAGTTCGGGACGGTGTGGATCAACGACCACATTCCGCTGGTCTCGGAGATGCCGCACGGCGGCTACAAGCAGTCGGGCTACGGCAAGGACCTGTCCGTGTACTCGCTGGAGGACTACACGCAGATCAAGCACGTGATGGCGAAGCTGGACTAGCGTCCGGCCGGGCTGCCGGGAGGTGCGATGGAGCAGCGGTACGTGGTTCCCGACTGGTTCACCCGCAACGTCTTCAACCGCGTAGTTGCAGGGCTGACCCGCCTCGGCGTGAGCGTCTGGGGCTCGCGCGTGCTCGAGGTTCGAGGGCGGCGGAGCGGCCGGCCGCGTCGGACACCCGTCAATCTGCTGACGCTGGACGGCGATCGGTACCTGGTCGCGCCGCGCGGTCACACCCAGTGGGTTCGCAACCTGCGCGTCGCGGGTGAGGGCGATCTGCTCCTCGGCCGCCGGCGCGAGCGCTTCCTCGCCTCCGAGGTCCCCGATGCCGCGAAGGAGCAGATCCTGCGCGCCTACCTGAAGCGGTGGAAGTGGGAGGTCGGGCAGTTCTTCGGCGGCGTCGGCGCGGAGGCGACGAGCGAGGAGCTCACCCGGATCGCGCCGGATCACCCGGTCTTCCGCGTCCAGTTGCATTCGGCCTGAGCCCGGCGCCGCGCAGGGATTGCTGTCGGTTGACGCAGCGCGGGCAGCCTGGAAGGATCGGCCTCGCATTGCGAGGAACACGGGGTCCGAATATCCGCAAGGCGCAGCGGGGGCCGGTCACGCGGGCGCGGAAGCTCGACGCGATCGACGTCGGGCTGATCGAGGCACTACAGCGCAACGGCCGCGAGGCGTTCCGGGGGATCGCGCGGAGGCTCGGAGTCTCCGAGGCGACGATCCGCGCCCGCTACTCGCGTCTCTGCGAGGACAACATCCTCCAGGTGACCGGCGTGACGAACCAGCTCGGCCTCGGCTTCGAGGGCGCGATGATCGGAGTTCGCACCGCGGGGCCGCCGGAGCCGGTCGCAGACGAGGTCGCGAGGTGGACGGAAGCGGACTACGTCGTCCTCACGACCGGCCAGTTCGACCTGCTCGTCGAGGTCGTCTGCTCCGATCGCAGGCACCTGCTCGACGTCGCGAACCGACTGCGCGGCCTGGAATCCGTCACATCGACAGAGATGTTCCTCTACCTCGAGATGTGGAAGCAGCTCTACGACTGGGGGGCGCAGGCCCCGGAGAACGGAAAGGGCGCGGGTGGCTAGCCTCGCGGTGACGCCGAGCGTCGCCCCCGACGTCCGGATCGAGAACGTGACCAAGCGCTTCGAGGGCGTGGTCGCGGTGGACGACCTCTCGCTGGAGATCCCGCGCGGGTCGTTCTTCGCCATGCTCGGCCCGTCGGGGTGCGGGAAGACGACGACGCTGCGGATGATCGGCGGCTTCGAGGCCCCGACCGAGGGCCGGATCTACCTCGGCGACCACGACGTGGTCGGCCTGCCGCCGTACAAGCGGGACGTCAACACCGTCTTCCAGAGCTACGCGCTCTTTCCGCACCTGACGATCGCGGAGAACGTCGCCTTCGGCCTGCGCCGGCGCGGGATCAAGGGGAAGACGCTCGCGGGGCGCGTCTCCTCCGTCCTGGAGAAGGTCGGTCTGGAGGGCTTCGAGAAGCGCAAGCCGCGGCAGCTCTCGGGCGGCCAGCAGCAGCGGGTGGCGCTGGCGCGGGCGCTCGTCAACAGCCCGCGGGTCCTGCTGCTCGACGAGCCGCTCGGAGCGCTCGACCTGAAGCTGCGCAAGCAGATGCAGCTCGAGCTGAAGGCGATCCAGAACGAGTTCGGCATCACCTTCATCCACGTCACGCACGACCAGGAAGAGGCGATGACGATGGCCGACACGATCGCGGTGATGCACGGCGGCCGGATCGAGCAGCTCGGCACCCCCAGCGAGCTGTACGAGCGGCCCACTACCGCCTTCGTCGCCGGCTTCCTCGGCGTCTCGAATCTCCTGCACGGGACCGTTGCCGGGCCCACCTCGGTGCGGCTCGGGAAAGGCGAAGAAGTAGCCGTGTCGCGCGAGGCGCTGGCCGGCCGGACCGGGGACGTCGCGGTCGGCATCCGTCCCGAGAAGCTCCGGCTCGGCTCTGTCGGAGCCAACTCGTTCACGGGACGCGTTCGGGAGACGGCCTACGTGGGCGTCTCCACCCAGTACATCGTCGAGACCACGGCGGGCGCTCTGACGGTGTACGTGCAGAACGCGGAACCGGGATCGGGAGCGATCGCGCCGGGCGGCGCGGTCGAGCTCTCGTTCGACCCGGAGGCCGCATTCGTCGTCGACGTCAACGAGGATCAGAAGGAGGAGAAGTGACCGACAGCTTGACCCGTTCCGATCTGCTCCGCCGTGCCGCTGTCGGCGGAGCTGCGCTCGCCTTTCCCGGCACGCTGGCGGCGCTCGCCAGGGCCGCCGGGCCCGACCCGAACAAGCTGCGAGGCAAGACGTTCGTCTTCTCGAACTGGCCGCTCTACATCGACGTCAAGGCGCATCGCCACCCGTCGCTCGACCAGTTCTCGAAGAAGTACGGCGTCAAGGTCAGGTACATCGAGGACATCAACGACAACGACAGCTTCTTCGGGAAGATCCAGGCGCAGCTTCGCCGTGGACAGTCGATCGGACGCGACCTGATCGTGATGACGGACAACTCGCCCTACCCTGCGCTGCTGGTCAAGAACAAGTGGGTCGAGAAGCTCGACAAGAGCGTCCTTCCCAACAGCAAGAACCTGGTGCCCGGCCTTCGGCATCCGGCGTGGGACCCGAACCGCGACTACAGCCTGCCCTGGGTGTCGGGCCTGGACGGGATCGGCTACAACGCGAAGCTGACCAAGCCGGTCACGACCGTCGACCAGCTCTTCACCGACAAGCGCCTGAAGGGGAAGGTCACCCTTCTCAACGAGATGGCCGACACGATGACCCTGGTCATGCTCTCGAACGGCGACGACCCGGCCAAGGTCGACGACGCCTCGTTCGACCGGGCCCTGAAGAAGATCCAGAAGGCGGTCAAGTCCGGCCAGGTCCGCCAGTTCACCGGCAACGACTACTCGGGCCTGATGGCGAAGGGAGACGTCTGGGCGGCGTTCGTCTGGTCTGGCGACATGGTCCAGTTGCATGCCGACAACAAGTACCTGCGGTTCGTCATCCCCAAGTCGGGCGGCGGGATCTGGACGGACAACATGATGATCCCGAAGCACGGTGACGCATATCTGGCGTCGGTCTACATGAACTTCGTCTACGACCCGAAGATCGCGGCGGAGATCGACGGCTACGTCAACTACATCTGCGACGTCCAGGGAGCGGCCAAGGTGCTGCAGAAGACGGATCCCGCGGCGGCCAAGAACCCGCTGATCTTCCCGACGCCGGCGATGCTGAAGCAGTTGCACCAGTTCGACCCCGTCGCGCTCTTCAACCCGGACTACAAGCAGAAGTGGCAGAAGCTGCTGGGGGCCTGACCGCTCCGGCCGGTCGGGCGCACGCCGGTGGGCTCATCCACCGCCACCGCTCGCTGACGCCCTACCTGCTGCTCGCGCCCGGGCTCGCCTTCCTGGCGCTCTTCTTCCTGGTCCCGCTCGGGTTCCTGGCCCACCAGTCGCTGGAGACGCAAAACCCGATCGACTTCACCAACTCGTTCACGTGGGCCTGGCACAACTACTCGGACGCGCTCTCCACCTACGACGCGCAGCTGATCCGCTCGTTCGAGTACGCGGCGATCGCGACCGCGATCGCGCTCCTGCTCAGCTACCCCCTCGCCTACTGGATCGCCTTCCGCGGTGGACGCTGGAAGAACCTGTTCCTGCTGATGATCATCGCGCCCTTCTTCGTCACCTACCTGATCCGGACGCTCGCGTGGGAGACGATCCTGTCCGACCAGGGGCCGGTGGTGCACTTCCTCCGCTACGTCCACCTGATCAACGTGATCGGCGACAACGACCGCCTGCTCGCCACGCCGACTGCCGTCGTCGCCGGGATCACCTACAACTTCCTGCCCTTCATGGCGCTGCCGCTCTACGTCGCGCTGGAGCAGATCGACCCGAGGCTGATCGAGGCCGGCCAGGACCTGTACGCGAGCAAGGTCCGGACCTTCCTCCACGTCACCCTGCCGCTCTCGATGCCGGGGGTGCTGGCCGGCACGCTGCTCACCTTCATCCCTGCCGCCGGCGACTTCATCAACGCCCAGCTCCTCGGTACGCCGAAGCAGTACATGATCGGCAACGTCATCCAGTCGAAGTTCCTCGCGCTGACCGACTACCCGTCGGCGGCTGCGCTGTCGCTGATCCTGATGGCCGTGATCCTCGTGATGGTGGCGGTCTACGTCCGCGTGCTGGGGACGGAGAAGCTCACGGGATGAACGCTCGCCGCGCTTCGCGCGTGCTCACTCGCATGGGGGGAACAGCCGGTTCCCCCCATGAGCCCCCCTCCCCGACTGCGCTCGCACCCCAGCAGCGGCTCGGGGCCGCGCCCGCCATGTCGGTCGCGGCGGCGAAGAACTGTGGTGGCAACGGAGTCAGAGCATGACGGCCACGCTGCGCTTCGTTCGGCACCACGCCCTCACCGCGTACGCGATGCTCGTCTTTGCGTACCTGCTCGTCCCGATTGCGATCGTCATCCTCTTCTCGTTCAACGCGCCGCACGGCCGGTTCAACTACACGTGGCAGGGCTTCACGCTGGACAACTGGCGGCACTGGGACGCCGTGCCGGGGCTCCGGAGCTCGATCGTCGTCTCTCTGGAGGTGGCAGCGGTGACCTCGATCGCCGCGACCGCGCTCGGCACCCTGATCGCGCTCGCGCTCGTCCGGTACGGGTTCCGCGGCCGGGGGACGACGAACCTGCTCATCTTCCTGCCCATGTCGTCGCCGGAGATCGTTCTCGGCGCCTCGCTGCTGACGCTCTTCCTGAGCATGTCGGTGCCACTCGGCTTCGGCACGATCCTGATCGCGCACATCATGTTCAGCATCAGCTACGTCGTGGTCACCGTGAAGGCGCGGCTGATCGGCTTCGACAGGCACCTGGAGGAAGCGGCGATGGACCTCGGTGCCAACGAGTGGACGACGTTCCGGAAGGTGACGCTGCCGCTGATCGCGCCCGCCGTGCTCGCCGCGGCGCTGCTGGTCTTCGCGCTCTCGGTCGACGACTTCGTGATCACCAACTTCAACGCCGGAACGACGGTCACGTTCCCGCTCTTCGTCTGGGGAGCGGCCCGGGTCGGGGCGCCGCCGCAGGTCAACGTGATCGGCTCCGCGATCTTCTTCGTCGGGATCATCGCGATGGTCGTCAACGTGATCGTCCAGAACCGCCGCCGCCCCAGCGTCCAACCCGTCTGAGAGAAGGAGCAGAGATGGCCGTCAACGCCCCCGTCGAGATCGACCGCACCCGGATCCGCGAGCTGACCGAGCGGGAGGGGACGAAGCTCGACGAGCGCACGGGTGGGTCGAGGGCGATGTACGAGCGCGCGAGGCGCTCGCTCTCCGGCGGGGTCGCCTCGTCGTACCAGGTGCGCGAGCCGTGGCCGATCTACCTGACGCACGGCGAGGGCCAGCGTGTCTGGGACGTGGACGGCAGCGAGTACCTGGACTTCCACAACGGCTTCGGCTCGATGACCCAGGGGCACGCGCATCCGGTGATCACGCGGGCGATCGCCGAGCGGGCCGCGCTGGGCACGCACTTCGCCGCGGCCACCGAGGACGGGATCGCGGTGGCGGAGGAGCTGGCCCGCCGCTTCCGGCTGCCGAAGTGGCGGTACACGAACTCGGGCTCGGAGGCGACGATGGACGCGATCCGGATCGCCCGGGCGCACACCGGCCGCGACGTCGTGCTCAAGATCTTCGGCTCGTACCACGGCCACCACGACACGGTGATGGTCTCGATCGGCGTCGAGTACGACCGGATCGGCGACCGCGACGACCTCGCCTCGCTCCCGTACGGCGCGGGGATCCCTCAGGCCGTGGTCGACCTGACCGTCCCGGTGCCATTCAACGACGCCGGCGCCATGGAGCGGCGGATCGAGCGGCTCGCAGCCGAGGGGCGCCTGCCGGCCTGCCTGATCATGGAGGCGGCGATGATGAACCTCGGGGTGGTGCTCCCCGAGCCGGGCTACCTCGAGGCCGTGCGCGAGCTGACCTCGAAGCACGGCATCGTCCTGATCTTCGACGAGGTCAAGACCGGCCTGACCGTCGCCGCCGGCGGGGCAGTCGAGCACTTCGGCGTCGTCCCCGATCTGGTCACCCTCGCAAAGACGCTCGGCGCCGGGCTGCCGTCGGGCGCGATCGGCGGGACGGACGAGGTGATGGCCTGCGTCGAGGACGGCAGTGTCTTCCAGGTCGGCACCTTCAACGGCAACCCGCTGACGATGGCGGCGGCGCGGGCGAGCCTGTACGACGTGCTCACTCCAGAGGCCTACGAGCACCTGCACCATCTGAACGAGCGGCTGCTGGAAGGCTGCGGCGCCGTGGTCGAGCAGTACCGGCTGCCGGGCTATGCGGTCGGGATCGGCGCCAAGGGCTGCGTCACCTTCTCGCCCGTGCGGGTGATCGACTACGAGACGTTCAAGGCCCACCAGGACGGCGAGCTGACCGAGCTGAGCTGGCTCTGGAACATGAACCGCGGCATCTTCGCCACCCCGGGCCGCGAGGAGGAGTGGACGCTCTCCGTCCAGCACACGGACGATGCGGTCGACCGGTACGTCGGGGTGTTCGAGGAGCTGGCGCGCGAGCTGACGAGTTAGCCGGCGGCCGTCTCGACTGGCAGGTAGCGGCGGCGCTGAATCTGAGTCAGGCCGCGCGACAGACCGGCCATCCGCTCGTTCGCCAGCCGTTGGAGGTCGTCGATCCCTCCGCACAGCTCACAGAGGTAGGTCCGAACCGTCCCGTCCCGGCTGGAGGTGAGGATGCGCCGTCCGTCCGGGCTGAAGGACGCGCTCGTCAACGGCTCCTTGTGGCCGTACAGGAGGGTGAGCAGTCGGCCGTTCGAGACCTGCCAGAGGCCCGCCGAGACGGGGCCGGCGGTGACGATCCAACGGCCGTCGGGGCTGAAGGAGCCGTCGAAGACCGGCCCCCCGTGGGCGCGAAGGAGCTCCAGCATGCTCCCGGTCGAGACGTCCCAGACGCGAGCATCGTGATCCCGGCTCGAGGTGACGAGGAGCGTTCCGTCCGGGCTGAACCGAACCGACGTGAGAGCGTCCTTGTGGCCTCGCAGAACCCGAACGAGCGATCCGGTTCGAGCGTTCCAGAGCCTTGCAGTCCCGTCTCTGCCGGCGGTCGCGATCGTCCGCGCGTCGGGGCTGAAGGAAGCGGCGGTGAACGGCGCGCCCCGCTTCAGCGCTAGCACCGGGGCGAACGTCCTCGCGTTCCAGACCCAGAGCGCTCCTGCTTCGGTCGGCCCGGCAACCAGGTGTCCGTCGGAGCTGACGGCGAGGGGCCCCGCTGGACCGCCCCGCACGGTGCGCACGAGCGCACCGGTGGCGATCCTCCACACATGCACCACTCCGCGTGCACCGGTGGTGTAGAGGAGCTTGCCGTCGGGGCTGTCGACGGCGCTGGCGAGCGGGACCCGGTTCCGAAAGACGCGCACGATCCGGCCGTCGTCGGCCAGGATTCGCACTGCATCGTCGTCGCTCGCAGCCACGATCCGGCCGTCGGCGCCGAATGACGCCGTTGTGCCACAGATCAGCTCGGGATGGGTCTTGCAGTTTCGAATCGGCGCGCGACGCGCCAGCACGCGAAGCTCAGGAGCCGTGCCCGGGTTCCAGACACGGGCGGTTCCATCGTCGGCGGCGGTCGCGACCGCCCTGCCGTCGGGGCTGAAGACTCCCTCCGTCACAGAGTCGCTGTGGCCGCGCAGGACGGCTTCGGGGCGTCCGGTCGCCACTTCCCAGATCCGTGCGGTGCCGTCCTCGCTGGCCGTGATCAGGAACCTGCCGTCCGTGCTGAAGGAGGCGGCGTTGACACCGTTCACGTGTCCGAGCATGAGTGCCACGCGTCGTCCGGTCCGGGCGTCCCAGACGCGTGTTGCATCGTCGGAGCTCGTCGTGACGATCAGCTTTCCGCGCGGCCCGAACAGGGCATCTGTCACTCCGCCCTTGTGTTCTGTGAACAGGTGCAGTCGCCGGCCGTCTCGAACCCGCCAGACCGCGGCCGTGTGATCCATGCTGCCCGTGACGACCCGGCGGCCGTTCGGGCTGAAGCCGGCCGCGGTGACGCCGGTGGCGGCCAGTTCGCGGAGGAGACGGCCCGACTCGACGTCGAAGATCCGCGCGCGGAGATTCGTTTCGTCCGGATCGCTTCCGATCGTCACCACCTGGTGCCCGTCGCGACTGAACGACGCACCGATCACCGGGCCGGGGTGAGGCAGTGCGCGAACCATCGTTCCGGTCGAGGCCCGCCAGAGCCGCGCCTCTCGATCTGCCGTCGTCAGGACGAGCGTTCCGTCGGGGCTGAACGACGCCGTCGTCACCGGACTCGTATCGTGCAGTGTCCGCACGAGCGCGCCGCTCGCCGTCCGCCAGATCCTGGCGGTTCCGTCGTCGCTTGCCGTGACGACGAGCGCTCCGCCGGGGCTGAAGGCGGCGGTGTGCACCGGGCCCTCGTGTCTGAGTATGCGTACCCGAGCCCGGCCGTGCAACGACAAGATCCGGGCGGATCTGTCGTCACTCGCTGTCAGCACGAAGCGTCCGTCCGGGCTGAAGACCACGCTGTTCACGGGTCCGCCGCTGGGGAGGATCGCCCGCTCCTTCGACTCGACGAGGGCGCTGCGGAGCACGTCCTCCGCCTCGGGGATGTGGCGAAGCGACGCTGCGTCAACGGCAAGCGCGAGGCTCCGCTGGGGATCGACGTCGAGGTCGGCGACCGCTCTCGCCGCGAGCTCGCGCGCACGTGCAAGCCGTGCCTGCGACCGGGCCTCGCCTCGCTGGGTGAGCGCGAAGACCGTCACCCCCGCCATGACGAGCAGCGCGACGGCGCCGACGGCGACGACCTTGAGCAGACGCCGGTGCCGCTTCTCCGCCTCAGCCCGCTGGCGCTCCAGCTCGCTGGTCTGCTCGTACGAGGCCTTCCAGGCGAGCACGGGCTCGGCGAGGACGTCGTGGAAGAGCTCGTAGCGGGAGGGGCCTGCACCGTTGCCGGCGACCGACCGAAGGATGCGCTCGTCGCCCAGCTTGGCCAGCACTGGAAGGATGTCTCCCTCGCCCGCATGGGCGTACTTCGCGAGATCTCCTGCGTCGTGGGCGATCTTCGTGCCCGACGGCGTGACGAGGTGGTCGAACATGCGCGCGGCCACGTCCTTCTCGCCGGCGGTCAGCTGGGCGAGTGCGCCGTCGACGTGCTCGTGCACGATGCGCTCGGCCCCTCCGAGTCTGCGCAGGGTCTCGAGGCGTAGCGTCCGCTCCCCGGTGCTTTGCTCCTCGTCCCACAGTCGCTGCATCACGAGCTGCAGGTAGGGCGTCTCGATGCGCACGACCCCGTCCCCGCCCTCGACGGCGCCGCGCCCGGTCTGGCCGACGTCGACCCGGCCGGCGACGACCTGGTCGAGCACGGCATCGACGAGCGCCGGTTCGATGTCGACGGTCTCCGACTCCGCGACCATCCGGTTGTACTGGGAGATCGGCTCGACGATCGCCGCCCGGGCAGCGCCGGGCTCGAGGTGCTCGAGACGGAGGTAGTTCCCCAGGACGTTCGGGATCTGGGCTCTGAACACGTCGAGCTTGGCGAGCGCATCCTCGCGGATGGCAAGGAGGAAGTTCACCCGCAGGTCGGCGCTGTTCACGATCGCGGGGAAGTCGGCCGCGAATGTCCCCGCCCCTTCCTCGCCGCCGTGGTAGAGGAAGTACTCCTCGGCCTGGTCGAGGATCACGTACACGTCGCCGTCGAGGGCCTGCTGCCACATCCACAGCGTGTCGGTGAGTGACCCGGGGTCGTGAGGCGCGTGGAGCGAGCCGCCGAGGGCGCCTCTCACCGCCTGCGCAACCGCGTTGCGGAGCGCCGCCTGTGGGTCGTCGCGCCAAGCGTCGAACACGACCACCGCAAGTCCTGGCTCCCCCTGCTCCTCGAGGTTCGTTCTCGCCAGCCCGCGTAGGTGGTGGGCGACTCCGGCCCGAAGGATCGAGCTCTTCCCGACTCCGGTGTCGCCGTAGAGGACCGTGAGCCTGGACGCCATCAGGTTGGCCTCGAGGAGCTCTCGCTCACGTTCCCGGCCGAAGAAGAAGAGCACGTCGAGGTCGGAATCCTCGAACGGCGTCAGCCCCTTGTAGGGCGAGAGGGAGTCCACCCGCGTCATGCCGGCAACTCGGCAGCGATCCGGCTGCGCAGCCCCGTCACGTACTCCTCGACCGGTAGGTCGAAGAGGTCGATCCCCCGCTGGCGCCAGAGCTCCTGCTCGATCGCCTCGGGCTTCGGCCCAATCGCCCACGACCGGTATCCGATGCGCTCGCGGCCCCAGACGCGATGGAGGAAGACCCGCAGGCTCCAGGCGTGAAGGGGATAGCCGAGGAAGAGGAAATGGCTCCGCCGGAGCTTCGCCGCGAGCGTCACCGGGAGGACGACCGCGATCTCGGCCTGCGCGAGGTAGTCGATGTGGTCGTCCTCGCTGACGACGAAGCTCTCCCACTCGCGCTCCGGGCGGCGGTCGATGCCGCCGTGGATCTTGAGGATCACCGGTCGGCGCTCGAGCGAGATGTCGGCGTACGCGTTGGGGACCTCGACGAGGGTGGCGGCGCCGTCGAAGCCGACATGCAGGAACTTGCCGCGGTTGGGGCCGAGCGCGAGATACGAGACGACGTCGAAGTCCTCGCCTGCCTCCCTGAACGCTTGCTCGAGGACGTCGTCGAAGTTGGTCGTGACGATCAGCTGATTCGAGCCGCCGCGCGCTCTGAGCAGGCCCGCCAGCTCGGCCAGCGACCGGTGGACCGGCCCGGGGGCGCTCTCGCGGTCGAACAGGGTGTGGAGCTCGTCGTAGAGCGGCCCGACGCCCTTGGTCAAGGCGACGTACTCGGCGACGTGGGCAAGGTCGTACGAGTGGTGAGGCGGGCACTCGAAGCACCTGGCCAGGTGAGAAGCGACCGAGGCTGGGTCCGGCAGCCCGTTTTCAGTGCGCTCGCCCGGGTCGTTGACGCCCGCACCGACGATGACCACCAGGCGGCCGGCCAGAAACGCCCCGACGACGTCGCCGAGGTGGTCTTCGATGGGGTGCTGAACCGACGGAGGCTGCAGCACCTGCTCCTGCCGGATCACCGACCGGTAGAGCTGCTGCAACGCCGGGCTCGG
>Ga0070684_100002601_pt1 | contig 13325 bp, 10 predicted proteins | sample KBSC723LmetaG_FD_65653 | JGI IMG/M metagenome (GOLD analysis project Ga0070684, IMG submission 65653) | Corn rhizosphere microbial communities from Kellogg Biological Station, Michigan, USA - KBS C7.2-3L metaG | ecosystem: Host-associated > Plants > Roots > Rhizosphere ...
CGTCGTTGCCGGGCGCGTTGATGAGGCCGATGCCGCCCAGCCCGACCGGTGCCGCCTCGCCGTAAGCCAGCACCTGCGCCACCGGCGCGTCGCCGCCCTTCTGCACGCAGCCCAGCGACTTCTCGGCCAGTGTCGTGATGCCGCCCGCCTTGTTGCCCGGCGCCGGGTTCTCGTCGATCGGCTGGTTGTACTTGCGGAAGTAGGCGCGGAAGTTGTTGACCATGTCGATCGCGTTCTTCGCGACGTTCGCGCTGGTCGCGCGGTCCAGCAGCACCTCCTCGGCGCCGAACATCTCGGGCACCTCGGTCAGCAGCACCGTGCCGCCCGCCGCGGCGATGCGGTTGGCGATCTTGCCGACCAGCGGGTTCGCCGTGATGCCGGACAGCCCGTCGCTGCCGCCGCACTTCATCCCGACGATCAGCTCCTTCGCCGGAATCGGTTCGCGCTTCGCCTTGCCCGCGTAGGCGGCCAGCTTGTGGACGCGCGCGATGCCCTCCTCGACCTCGTCGCTGACCTCCTGCGCGTTGAAGTACTCGACGCGCCCGGGCGCGGTCTGGCCCACCGCCTCCAGCATCTGCTTCATCTGGTTGTTCTCGCAGCCGAGCCCGAGGATCAGCACGCCGCCCGCGTTCGGATGGCGGACCAGGCCGGACAGAATCCTCTGCGTCAACTCGAGGTCATCGCCCAGCTGCGAGCAGCCGAACTGGTGCGGGAACGCGTGGACACCGTCGACCGAACCCCAGTCCCCCCCCGCTTCCATCTCCTTGCGCGCGGCGGCGGCGATGCGCTCGGCGGCGTTGTTCACGCAGCCGACCGTGTTGACGATCCAGATCTCGTTGCGGATGCCGACGCGCCCGTCGGGGCGGCGGAACCCGTCGAAGGTCGCGTCGGCCGGAACCGGCAGCTTCCGCAGGTGAACCTCGTGCTTCGAGGCATCGAAGTCGTCGCGCAGCGTGCTGGAAAGGTTGTGCGAGTGGACGTGCTCGCCGGGCGCGATGTCCCGCGTCGCGACGCCAATCGGATAACCGTATTTCAGGACGGTCGCGCCGGCGGGGATGGCGCGGGTCGCGATCTTGTGGCCGGCCGGGACGTCGCTGGCGACGGTCACCCCGTCGACCTGCGTGCCCCCGGCGATCAGCCGCAAGGCGACCATCACGTTGTCCTGTTCAGCGATGTGCAGCGTCGTCTGGCTCATGGCAGGCGAATCCTCGGCGATATCACCCTGTTCCAAGTGTCCGGGGGCCACCCGGGCGGCTCATTGCGAGCACGATTCCCAACGAGCGGGAATTGAGTCTAACCTACCGAATCCGAACGGGTCGGACGGCCGACCTCGACCGCTCGTCAAACCGCCCAGGAGCCCCACGTGACCCAGACCCTGCCGTTGCTCGCGCTGCTCGCCGCCGTTCCTGCTCCCGCTCCCGCTCCCGCCCCCGCCGCCGCGCCAGCGGCCGTCGTTCCGGCCCCGCCGCCCCCGCCCGTCGCCGTGAAGGTGCAGAACCCGCTGGGGATCGCGCGCGCCGCCGAGACCATCGCGCTCACGCTGGCGGAGCTGCGAAAATTCTCGCCCGGCCTCGACGCGCCGAAGATCGTGGTCCTCGACGCGAAGAGGCAGTCGGTGCTGTCGCAGCTGGTCGACAGCGACGGCGACGATGTGGCGGACGAGCTGGTGTTCCAGACCGACCTCGGCGCGAAGGAGAGCCGCGCGTTCACCGTCGAGGCCGGCACGCGCCCGACGTACAAGCCCGATGACTTCAAGGTCTACGGGCGCTTCGTGCGCGAGCGTCACGACGACTTCGCGTGGGAGAACGATCGCGTCGCCCACCGCATGTACGGACCGGACCTGGAGATCTGGAAGAAGGAGCCGCTCACCTCCAGCGGCATCGACGTGTGGGTCAAGCGCACGAAGAAGCTGGTCGTCAACGACTGGTACATGACCGACGACTATCACCGCGACAACGGCGACGGCGCCGACTTCTATTCGGTCAGCAAGTCGCGCGGCTGCGGCGGCGTCGCGATCTTCGCGGGCGACAAGCCGTCGGTGTCGCGCAACTTCGTCTCGTCGCGCGTCCTCGCGAACGGCCCGCTGCGCGTGATGTTCGAGCTGACCTACGCGCCGTTCGAGGCGGGCCCGAACGTGAAGGTGACGGAGACGAAGCGCATCACGCTGGACGCGGGGCGGAACTTCAACCGCATCGCGAGCACGTTCAAGGTCGAAGGTGGCACGCCCGCCGCCAAGCTGGACGTCGGCGTCGGCATCGGCAAGCACGCGAACGCCGATCTCAAGACCGACAAGCTCTGGGTGCGCACGTGGGAGAAGGTGAAGGACGACGACAGCAGCCTCGGCTGCGCGGTCGTCCTGCCGACGGGAACGTCCGCGTCGGTCCGCCCGACGGACCTGGACACGTTCCTGGTCGCGAAGGCAACGGCCGGCGTGCCGTTCGTCTATTACATGGGCTCCGACTGGAGCAAGCGCCCGGGCGGCGTGACCGACGCCGGCGGGTGGACCAGGGCGCTGCAGGAGCAGGCGCGCGACATCGCTTCGCCGGTGAAGGTCACGCTGGCCAAGAAGTAAGTGGCCGACGAAGTCGCCGAGATCCGGTCGCAGGTCCTGCCCGCCTTCGGTGGGTGGGAAGGGGCGGCGATCGCGCGCATCGGCGCCGGCCTCATCAACCGCAGCTATCTGCTGACGGGCGCCGACGGTGGGCGCGCCGTGCTGCAGGCGGTGAACGGGATCTTCCCGCCCGAGATGCACGGCAACATCGTCGCGGTGACCGAGCGGCTCGCGGCGGCCGGGCTGATCACGCCGCGCCTCGTGCCCACGCGCGACGGGCGGCCCTACGTGATCGCGGCGGACGGCGGCCTCTGGCGAATGCTGTCGCACATCGACGGGGTGTCGTTCGACGTCGTCGGCGGCCCGGGGCAGGCGCGCGCCGCCGGCGAGCTGGTCGGTCGGTTCCACGCCGCGGTCGACGGGATGAAGCACGCGTTCGTCGGCATGCGCGTCGGGGTGCACGACACGCCCCGCCACCTGGAGCGCCTGCACGAGGCGATCGCGACGCACGCCGGCCACCGCCTGATCGCCGAGGTGGCACCGCTGGCGCGCGCGATCCTCGACGGCGCCGCGGCGCTGCCGCCGCTCCCTGCCCTGCCCCCGCGCGTCTGCCACGGCGATCTCAAGTTCAACAACATCCTGTTCGCGGGGCGCGAGCCGCCCGCCGACGCGCGCGCGGTCTGCTTGATCGATCTCGACACGGTCGGCCCGCTGTCGCTGGCGTTCGAGCTGGGCGACGCCTGGCGCTCGTGGTGCAACCGCGCCGGCGAGGACGACGTCAACGCCGTGCTCGATCTCGAGATCATGCGCGCGTCGCTGACGGGCTACGCCGCCGGCCTGGGCCGCGCGCTGACCGACGGCGAGCGCCGCGCGCTGCTGCTCGGCGTCGAGTGGGTCAGCCTGGAGCTGGCCGCCCGCTTCGCCGCCGACGCCCTCTTCGAATCGTATTTTGGCTGGGATCCCGCGCGCTTCACCGGCCGCGGCGAGCACAACCTGGTCCGCGCCCGCGGCCAGTGGTCGCTGCACCAGGCCCTGCTGGCAGCGCGCGACGCGCGCGCGGCGATGCTCGGCCTCGCGACGCCGCGCTGAGCGCGCGCCGCGCCTTGCGCGGGCCGTAAGCAGCCGCACCTTGTCCGCATGCGGGTCTTCATCACGGGGGCTACGGGCGTGGTCGGACGGCGGGTGGTGCCCCTGCTGGCGACGGCGGGGCACGACGTCACCTGCGCCGCCCGCTCCGGCGAGCAGCACGAGGCTGTGACGAAACTCGGGGCGCGCCCCGTCGACGTCGATCTGTTCGACCGCCAGGCGCTGACCACCGCGCTCGCCGGCCATGACGCGTTCATCAACCTCGCGACGCACATGCCGCGCTCGCTCGGGCGCATGTTCCTGCGCAGCGCGTGGCGCGAGAACGATCACCTCCGCCGCGACGCCGTCCCGATCATGGCCGCCGCCGCGCGCGACGCCGGCGTCGGCCGCTTCATTCAGGAATCGTTCGCGCAGATCTACGCGGACGCGGGCGACGGGTGGATCGGCGAGGACGCGCGGATGCGCCCAGTCCGTTACAACCGGTCCATCCTCGACGCGGAGCGCGCCGTCCAGAAGTTCAGCGAGTCGGGCGGCGTCGGCATCGTGCTGCGCTTCGCCGCGTTCTACGGCCCCGACTCGCAGCAGCTGCCCTTCATGGTCGCGCTGATCCGGCGGGGATGGGGCCCACTGCCCGGCCCACCGTCCAGCTTCGTCTCGTCGGTCTCGCACGACGACGCCGCGACCGCTGTCGCCACCGCGCTCAGCCTGCCGGCGGGCATCTACAACGTCACCGACAACGAGCCGCTCCGGCACCGCGATTTCGTCGACGCGATCGCGCGTGTCGTCGGCGCGTCCCCGCCGCGCCTGTTCCCGGCCTGGCTGACGCAGCTGGGCGGTTCGCTCGCGCGCATGTTCAGCCGGTCGCAGCGCATCTCGAACATGAAGCTGCGCGAGCACGGCTGGTCGCCCCGCTATCCCAGCGCCCGCGACGGCTTGCCGGCGGCGATCGCCGGTCTGGCCTGACCCGACGCTAGATCCCGGCCGGGGCCAGCCACTCGACAGCGTTCCTGACGTAGGCGCGAACGTCGTCCAGCGCGCCGGGCGCGCGGCTGATCTCGAAGCCGGGCCGCTCCGTCACGAAGCTCGGCGCACCCCGCCCGATATCCCAGTTGTAGTCCGCGAAGTGATGGAAGCTCGACTCGGCGATCGCCCGGCCCGGATGCTCGCCGTCGCGGTCGAAGGCGACGATCAGATCGAAGCTTCTCCCGGTGGTCTGGCTCGTGCCCCGGGCGATCGTCCGCGCGCGCGGCTGGCCCTTCGGCTCGCGGACGGCGCCCTCGTGCGGGTGGGCAGGAATCGCCGCGATCCGGCCGCGCGGAGATCGGTCATTCCTCAGCAGCGGGTGCGGGTGTTCCGGGTCCGCGTCGACGATCCGCTGCAGGTCGCCGTTTCGGCCCGAGTGGTAGTTGGGCCACGAGATGGTCGGCGTATCGAGATCGTCGACACATAGCCGTTCACCGTCGGGCTCGCAGAAGTCCACCTGGTGGAAGAAGTGAGCCTGTCCGACGCCGTCGACGCCGCGCAGCCAGAGGCCCATGTTCTGGTGGTCCCGGACCGTCAGGACCCCGCCTCCTTGCCGGTGAAACGCGTTGACGCCCGCGACGTCGCGCGCCGAGAGCCCTTCTCCGCCGTCGACGCCCAGCAGCCACAACTCGTCGAAGGTGTCCCGATTCAGGCTCGACAACACGGGATCGTCGCCCGTCCCCGCGGCCTCGCGGTTCCGCGCGACGACGTCGGCGATCTTCTCTATCTCTTCCCGGAGCAAAGCGAACCGACCCACGTGCCAGTCGTCGGCGGCGTAGCCGATGCTGCTCTGAAGCAGGACGCGAAGTCGAGGTGCCATGGCGGTTCCGTCGGCGCCTTTCGGGTTCAGCGGTGAGCCGGGTCGCGAAGCCAGTCCGCAAAGTGCGTCTTGGCGAGGCGCACCCCGTCGCCGGGCAGCAGTGTCCGTTCGCCCAGCTCGGCCCCGAAATAGCGGGCCTTCGGATCCACCACGACCTTGCGGGGATCGTTCCGCGCCTTCAGACCCTGGTCGATGAACGCGTCGAGCCGCAGCGGCTCGGGGCCCGCCACCTCGACGGTGCCGTTGACGGGGGCGGCCACCGCGACGGCGGCAACCGCGCTCGCCACGTCGTCGGCGGCCATCGGCTGGATGAGCACGGGCGCGAGGTGCACGGTGTCGCCCTCGGTCGTGTCGCCGGCGATGCTCTTGACGAACTCGAAGAACTGCGTCGCGTGGACGATCGAGTAAGGAATCGACGACCTCTCGATCTCCCCCTCCTGGGTGGACTTCGCGCGCATGTAGCCGCTCCCGCTCTCGGACAGACGATCCGTTCCCACCACGGACAGCGCGACGTGGTGTCCCACGCCCGCGGCGGCCTCGGCGGCCAGCAGATTCCGGGAGGACGTCTGGAAGAACTTCATGGCGGCGGCGCCGTCGAGGGACGGCGCGTTCGACACGTCCACGACCACCGATGCGCCCGGCATCACCTCGGCCAGCCCCGCGCCCGTGATGGTGTCGACGCCTGAGTTGGGTGAAGCCGCGACCGCCTCGTGACCTTGCGCGCGCAGCGTGCTCACGACCTTCGATCCGATGAGCCCGGTGCCGCCGATGACGACGATCTTCATGTGAGCCCTCCCCGTCTTAAGGGTGGCCACCGCTCCGACGAGAACCACCCGTCGGGGGCAACGTTCTGGCGAGCGCATCCGTCGCCCTCGACGCACGGCCGAGGAACGAACGCGCGCCGGCTACCCGCCGAGCGCGGTCAGGTCGCAGCGGCCGTGACGCAGGGGCGGACAGAAGTAGTAAGCGCCGGACACGGCGCGGGTGAACCCGAGGATACCGTCGCGTACGCCGTCCTCGCGGCCCGACATCCGGCGCAGCTGACGCTCGAAGCGGTCGAGCGACTCGCCGAACGCGACGAAGTTCAGGCCGTGCTCGCGGATGCCGCCGTAGGGCATCGATCGGCGAAGGATGTGGGCCGGCGGATCGAAGCTCTCCTGCGCGGTGCGCTTGACGTGCGCGGACACGGGCGCGTCGGGCAGCTCCACGTCGGTCTCGGGATCGCGCCCGACGGCGTCGGCGCGCGCGGCGGCGGTCATGCGATCGACGGCGTCGAGATCGTGCACCCAGCGCTGGACCGCGACGAAGCTGCCACCGTCGAGACCGGCGCCACGCCCGGCGATGATCGCGGCCGCCACGGCGTCGTCGCCCTTCGGGTTCTCGGTCCCGTCGACGAAGCCGCTGAGATCGCGGCCCTCCCGGTAAGCGAAGGCGTCGATCTCGTCGACGACGTCGAGCAGGCCGCGGAGGCGCAGCGACAACGCCCGCCCTGCGTCGAACAGGTGCGTCGAGTCGCCGTGCGCCAGAAAGATCCAGGCCGCGTGCGGCGTCGACGGAAACGGCGGCACGTCCGCCGGGAACGCGCGCAAGCCGGCGACGGGCCGCCCCAGTCGCTCGACGAGCGGCGTTCCGACGCCGACCACCGTCTTCGGATCGTGCTCGGCGCCCGCGAGCGCGCGCAGCGCCGCCGCTGGATCGGCCGCCGCGTGCAGATCGAACGTCACGAAGCGGGCGACCGAAGGTGGCGGCGCGAGGATGGCGGGCTGGGACTGGGCGGTCATGGCGCCGCCATTATGTCAGCGCTGGCCGCTTAACCAATCCGCGAATCGCGCTGCTACATCTCGAAGCCGAAGTAGCTGCGCGCGTTCTTGAAGCAGACATCCTCGACGACGCGCCCGAGCAGCGCGGTGTCGTCGGGCAGTCGGCCCGCCTGGACGTCGTTGCCCAGCAGGTTGCACAGCAGCCGCCGGAAGTAGTCGTGCCGCGAGTACGACAGGAAGCTCCGCGAATCGGTCAGCATGCCGACGAACCGCGACAGCAGGCCCATGTTCGACAGCGCGTTCATCTGCTTCTCCATGCCGTCGAGCTGGTCCAGGAACCACCAGGCGCTACCGAACTGCATCTTGCCCGGCACCGACCCGTCCTGGAACGACCCGATGATCGTCGTCAGCAGCTCGTTGTCGCGCGGGTTCAGGTTGTAGACGATCGTCTTCGCGAGCTGCCCCTCCGAATCCAGGCGGTCGAGGAAGCGCACCAGCGCCTCGCCCTGCGGGAAGTCGCCGACCGCGTCGTAGCCCGTGTCCGGCCCCAGCACGCGCATCGCGCGCGTGCTGTTGTTGCGCATCGCCCCCAGGTGGAACTGCTGCGCCCAGCCGCGCTTGTGGTCCATCACCGCGAAGTCGTAGGTCAGCGCCGACCGGAACTTCTCCATCTCGTCCGGCGCCAGCGCCTTGCCGACGCGCGCCTTCGCGAAGATCGCCTCCACCTCGCGCTCGGTGTACGCCGCCGCGTAGATCCGCTCCAGGCCGTGGTCGGAGGCGCGGCAGCCGGCCGCGTGGAAGAAGTCGTGCCGCTTCTGCAGCGCCTCGCGCAGGCTGGCCAGCTTGTCGATCGTCATGTTCGCCGCGGCGCCCAGCTTGTCGACCCAGCCGTTCCACAGCGTCAGGTCGTGCACCGCCAGCGCCTTGTCGGGCCGCCAGGTCGGATAGAGGCGCGTGCGCGCCCTGGCGCTCTTCGCGTGCCGCTGGTGCGGCTCGAGATCGTCGACGGGATCGTCGGTGCTGCAGACGACCTTCACGTCGTACTGCGCGAGCAGCCCCTGCGCCGAGAACGTCGCGTCGGCGAGCTTGCGGTTGCAGTGCTCGTAGATCTCCTTGGCGGTGTCGGGCGCCAGCAGCTTGCCCTTCACGCCGAACGGGAACGCCAGCTCGAGGTGCGTCCAGTGGTACAGGGGGTTGCGGACCGTCTGCGGCACCGTCGCGGCCCACGCGGCGAACTTGTCCCAGTCCGACGCGTCGCCCGTGATGTTGCGCTCCGGGACGCCGGCCGTGCGCATCGCGCGCCACTTGTAGTGGTCGCCCGCCAGCCAGATCTCGGTGATCGACCGCCATTTGTAATCGTCCGCGACCTGATGCGGCGACAGGTGACAGTGGTAATCGATGATCGGCTGCCGCCGCGCGAACTTCTCGTAGAGGTCGATCGCGGTCTTGCTGTCGAGGAGGAAATCGTCGTCGAGGAAGCGTTTCATGGTCAGAACACGAAGCCGACGCCGGCGTTGACGTCGAAGTTGAGGGTGAACTTGGGCGCCGCAACCTGCGCGTTGGTGGACAAGATTAGATCGACGCTCTCGCCGAGCTTGTAGAAAATGCCGCCGCCCACCTCGGCCAGCAGCGGTCCGGCCACGACCGAGTCCTTGCAGGTTTGCGCGCCGGTCGGGCCGCAGTCGTTGAGGTTGCCGAACGTGACGACGTGGCGAATCTGTCCGCCGCCGAGGCCGCCCGACAGGAACGGCCGCAGGCTGCCGGTGGTCCAGGTCAACCAGGTCGCCTTCGCGAACACCGCCAGCGCGGCCGGAACCGGATCGTGCTGGCGACCGTCCTGCGAGTATCCGGTCGTCCCGGTGACCAGCTGGAACCGCCCCTGCAGCGACAGCATGACGTCCGGCTTCCACCAGTAGCCGACCTCGGGAGCGACGTGTCCCAGCAGCGCGCCCGAGAACGCCCCCGACACCGGCGTGTCCGCGTTCACCTCGCCGTTGCCCGACACGTAGCCGAAGCCGCTGCCGACCAGCAGGCTGACGAAGATCTTGCCGGCGCCCTCTCCTTCATCTTCCTCGTGCTTGCGCGGCGGCGCCTTGCGCTCGACGGTCGCGTCGGCGTGGCCGCTGGACGCCTTGGCGGTCGACGCGAACGCGATCACCAGCGGCCGCGTCTCGGTGCCGCGCGAGGCGACCGGGTTGCCGTCGTCGTCCTGCGCCTCCATGTAGTACGCGACCGACGAACCGCCCGTCGCCGACGCGGGGATCTCCGCGCGGTACGCGCCGTCGCCCACCGGCTCCATCTCACGTCCCAGGAAGTCGCTGGTTCCCTGCTCGCGGTAGGCGAGCACCAGCTTCCGGAACTTCAGGCTCTCCTCGACGGTGACCGTCACGATGATGCTGGAGCCCTGCTTCACCTCGCTGACGGTGTGGTAGCTGAACCCCGACGACGACGGCGCGTCGGTGCGCGTCGCCGTCTCTCGCGGCGCCGGTCGCGTGGGCGCGGGAGGCGGCGCTACGGGGGCGCCCTCCCCTTCACCGCCGGCCAGCGCGCCGTTCGCCTTCGCTTCGGCGAACGCTTCCTCCAGATCGGGCGTGGACAGCGACTTCGTGATCGTGATGTTCGGATCGATCGCCAGCGCCTTCGCGAACTGCTTCTTACCCAGCTCGGGGCTCTTGAACCCCTGGATGATGATGACGCCCATGTGAACGTGCGTGCGCGCCGCGACCGGGTGGTTCTCGAGGCCCGCGGCCTTGCACATGTCCAGCGCGCGCTTCAACAGCTCGCGCGCCTTCTCGAACTCGCGCTTGTCGACCGCAGCCAGCGCCTCGCGGTTCAGCTGCGTGATCTTCTCGGTGGCCTCGGCGGGCTGCGCCGACGCGCCGGTTTGCTGGACGCAGAACGCCAGCGCGGCGACGACGGAGATACAGACAATCCTTCGGGAAAACATCGCTTCGCTTGAGTGTCAGCCCACCGGTCGGACGGCTCAGAATCCCCACTCGACGCCGGCGGTCGCCGCCACGAAACCGACGCCCCACGTGGTGACGGTCTCCTCGGGGACGCGAAGGATGGAGATGACGGGGCGCCGGGCGGCGGTGGAGCCTCCGAGAACGTCGAGACGCACCGACCAGCTGGGGCTGATGCGGACGCGCCCCGCGGCGCGGCCGTACAGCGCGAGGCCAACGGCGTGGCCCGAACGACCGATGCCCATACCGCCGACGTCCTTCCCACTGGCCCACACGGTCGCCGCCATCGCGCCCGCGCCGATCTCGAACGACGCACGACCGGCCAGCCGCGGCGCGAACACCAGGCCGCCGCCGCCCAGCCACACCGACGTGTCGATCGGTCCATCCGAGCTCTGCACCTGCTGGGTCGTCAGCGAGGCGAGCCCGCGCAGCTCGAGGCCCAGCGGACCGACGAGCCGCACGCGCACGCTGGCGCCGACGGTCGCGAACGGCGGCACGCGCCCGGTGCTGCCGACGACGCCCGCGGACACGCCCAGCCCGACGCGCGTGTCCTCTTCTTCAGGCTGCTCCACGGGTGGCGGCGGCGGCGGTGTGGACCGGGCGCGCGCAGTCAGGCCCAGGCTCACGCGCAGGAATTCCACCGTGCGCAACGACAGCACCGACTCCATTCCGGGACTGCTCTCGGTCTCCAGCTCCTGGCGCATCGCGATCCGATCGGTGCCTTCCTCCGCGACCCAGAACTCGGTGCGCCGGCCGTCGGCGACGACGACGCCGCGCGCGCCGCCGGCGAGCGCCACACGCACCAGCTCTTCGATCGGCACGGTCGGATCGATGCGCGCGCGTGACACGTCCAGGCCCAGGCCTTCCAGCTCGGCCGCGAGGCGCGCCGCCAGCGGATCGTCGTCGGTCAGGCCCAGCAACACCACCCGCGGATGCGACGACACGCCGACGCCGGCGGTGGCGCTCACGCTGTTCGGTGCGTCAGCCTGCGCGAGCGCGAGGCCCGCGTGCGAGGCCGCTACGCCAACGATCGACGGCAGGACGAACAGAAGACAGATCAGTGACTGACGGTGTCGCGAGCCAGCTTGGCGTACGGTCCGTCTTTGAACGATCGCAGGTAGCTGTCCGCGGCGTCGCGTGCCCCCACATTGTCGCCTGCTTTGATCCGCGACACCAGCAGAAGCCCCGACGCTTCCCTGATCAGCTTGCCGTCGGGGAAACGTTTCACATAGAGACCGAACCACTTCGCCGCGGCGACGTAGTCGCGGTGCTGATCGAAAGCGATCTTGCCCAGGGCATACACCGCGGTCGGCGGCGTCGCCGACGTGAACCGGCGGTTCGCCGCCTGATACGCGTACTCGGCGCGCCGGAAATCGCCGGCGAGCCGCGCGGTCTCGCCCAGCTTGACGACGTCGTCGGCCGGCAGCCGCAGGCACCCGTCGTCGAAGCCGTCGCGGATCGCCGCGGCCAGCGCGTCCTTGAAACGGCCGCGCGCCTCCAGCGAGCGCCACTCGGCGTCGGCGAGCGCCAGCTTCGACGTCGGCATCGCCACCGGCGCGCGACGCGTGTGCACGCCACCGCGGCGCTCGATCTCCCGGGTCGGCGCGATCGTCTTCTCCGCAACCGCCTCGACCTCGGGCGCGGGCTCGGCAACGACCGGCGCCTCGGGCTCGGCCTCGACCAGCTCGGGCGCGCGCGCCGCGACCGTCGAGTCCTCGACCACCACCGTCGGCTCCTCGTCCGTCTCGCCCGTGACATCGTTCGCGCGCAGGCGCTGGCCGGTGACGACCCGCGCGGGCGCCTTCATGCCCGGACCGGTCACCTCGACCGAACCTTCGTGCATCGTGACCGTCAGAGAATCGGTGCGCCGATCCCAGCCCGCGGAGAAGCGCGTACCGGTGACGCGAATGTGATACCGCCCGGCGCGGACCTCCCAGCGGGTGCGCGCGCGGTGGATGACGGAGACCTCGACCGTGCCTTCTTCGATCGCGACCGTCGCGCCGTGCGCGTCCAGCGCATCGACGTGGGCCTGCGCCTTCGGCGGCAGCGTCACCTGCGATCCATCCGAGAACCGCATCGCGAGCGGCGCCGAGTCCGACGCCGCCAGCCGCTCGCCCACCGCGCCCGTCCGACCGGCGCCAGCGCCGTCGACCGCGAACGAGATCGCGCTCGGCCGCAGCACGAAGATCGCGATCCCCGCCGCGCACAGCGCCGCGCCGACCAGCGACAGCCGCCACGTTCCGTGCGCGCGCTGCGCCTGCTGGCTCTGAACGTCCAGCCGCTCGAGGCGGGCCTGGATCTCCGGCAGCAGATTCCTCCGGCGCGCATCGGTCTGAACCGAGCGCGAGACTTCCTTCATCAATGATTCGAGATCGCTCATGACTCGCCTTCTGTCTCCACCGTCACCGCCAGGTCGGCCATATCGGCCCAACGCCCGCCGTGTGTGAGCCGCTCGCGCAGCGCCGGATGATCCTTCGCAGCTTCCACGAACCGCTTCTCGGCGCGCGCGAGCCGTCGCTTGACCGTCGCCAGCGACACGCGGCACGCGGCCGCGACCTCGGTGAGCTGCATCTCCGAGATGAATCGCAACGAGAACGCCATGCGCTCGTCGTCCGGAAGCGTGTCGAGGACGCGATACGTGGCGCGGACCGCCTCGTGCGTCTCGCCCTGCGGGCCCGAGACGGGCACCTCGGGAACATCTTCGGGCGCCAGGAAGCGGATCCAGCGCCAGCGCCGGCGGCGGCGGATGCGCCCGCGCGCCGTGAACACGGCCAGCGTCGCGATCCAGCTGCGCAGCGCGGACGCGTCCTTCAGGCTGCGGATACCCTCGAAGACGCCGACGAAGACATCCTGGATGACGTCGGAAATCTCGGAATCGATGCCGAGCGCGCCCGCAACGAGGCGTTCCACGAGCGGTTCGTAGCGCTGCACGAGGACCGTGCGCGCCGCGCGATCGCCGCGGTGAAGGGCGGCGACCAGCTCGGCATCATCGTTGTAAGCAGTCGCCCCGCCATTGAGGACATGCGCGCCGGGGCGCATCTCACGCGGGAGGGCCATCGCGATTCCCATATTACACTGCACGATTTGTCGCCGCTGGGCCCAAAAGCGGCTCATGCGCGGAG
>Ga0070684_100002602_pt1 | contig 13325 bp, 10 predicted proteins | sample KBSC723LmetaG_FD_65653 | JGI IMG/M metagenome (GOLD analysis project Ga0070684, IMG submission 65653) | Corn rhizosphere microbial communities from Kellogg Biological Station, Michigan, USA - KBS C7.2-3L metaG | ecosystem: Host-associated > Plants > Roots > Rhizosphere ...
CACCATGACGAGCCGAGCGACGCGGAACGGCAATATCGACTCGACAACGCAAAACCGATCGATCCGGTCGCCAGCCTCCGGCGAAATTTGACCAGGGCGTTGTTGGTCGCCTCGCTGCTCGTCGGCGTGTCGCTTCACACTGCCTCCGCGCAATCCGCACCGACACCGGTCCCGGCACCGGACCCCGCGCTTCGCGCCGATACGAGCGCGCGACGGAGCAACGTGCTTCCCGTGTTCGAGACGGCGGGCTTCCTCGCGCTGCTGAGTGCGTACGATCGCGTGGCGTACGCCAACGACGTCCAGGACGGCAAGAAGGTCTACAGCGCCACGCTGTCGAGCACGTGGGATCATCTCCGCCGACAAACTTGGGTCCACGATCAGGATCCATTCAACGTCAACCAATTCGAGCATCCGTATCAAGGCGCGACGATGTACGGTCTCGCGCGAACGAGCGGCCACCGATTCTGGACGTCGCTCATCCATGCGAACGTGGGCAGCTTCATTTGGAAGATGGCCGGCGAGACGGATCCGCCATCGATCAACGACATGATCACCACGGCGCAAGCCGGAAGTCTGCTCGGCGAAGCGTTGTACCGAATGTCCGACCTCGTGCTCCGCGATATGAGCGGTGGCAAGCCGCATCGGCTGCACCAAGCGCTCGCGGCGATCATCTCTCCGCCTGCGGCGGTCAACCGTCGCGCCTTCGGTGATCGTTTCCGGAGTCAGCTCTCCGACACCACGCCGATTACGTCGTGGCAAGTACGGTTGGGCGCTGCCGCGAACGCCCTCTCGCGTGACTATTCGTCTCCCGTGTCGTTGCTTCGTCGCGATGCCACCGCAGAGTTCTGGATGTCGTACGGACTGCCGGGCCTGCCCGGCTATGACTACGCGCGCCCGCTCGACTACTTCGACTTCGAGGCATCGTTCCTCTCGAGCGCCAGCAATCCCGTCGAGAACGTGATGATCCGCGGGTTGCTGATCGGTCGAAAGACCGCCGAGCGCGCGCGCTCGCGTGGAATCTGGGGCCTCTACGGCAGCTATGATTACATCTCACCCTACTCGTTTCGTGTATCGAGCACCGCGGTATCGCTCGGCACCACGCGACAGTACTGGCTCATTCCCGGCCTCGCGCTTCAGGGCTCGATGCTCGGTGGCGTGGGCTATGGCGCGGCCGGCTCGACGACCGTGATTCCGAGCACGCCGACCAACGCCGCGATCCGTGATTATCATTTCGGCGTGACGCCGCAGGCGCTCGTCACCATGCGACTCATCGCGGGCGACCGCGCCATGCTCGATCTCGCCGCCCGCGAGTATTACGTCAGCGGGCTCGGGTCCGACGACACGCGGGGTTCGGAGACGATCTCACGCGCCAACGCCGGGATCACTGTTCGCGTCGTCGGCGGCCACGCGCTGGGCGTTCGCTTCGTCTCCTCGACGCGCGACGCGCGCTATGGCAAATTGCCCAACAAGCGCCTGTCGGAAGGCACGTTCACCTTTGCCTACTCGTTCCTCGGCGCCCACCACTTCGGCGCGGTGACGTGGTAGTCCGTTCCTAGTTGTCGAGCAGGGCACCCACGTGCGCGAGGCTCGGCACATGATCGCAGACGAGCTTGACGCACACGGTGAGCGGCACGGCGAGCACGGCGCCTGGAATTCCCCACATCCATCCAAAGAACAGCAGTCCGAGAAACATCGCGACGGTGTTCACGGGGAGATGGCGACCGAGAACGATCGGTGTGACGAGGTTGCTCTCGGTGAGATGGACGAGGAGAAACGCGGCCGGAGCCAGCAGTGCGCGTCCTGTCGAATCGATGCTCGCGAGCGAGGCGATGGCGATGATCGTGACGGTCACCATCGGCCCCACGTAGGGAACGAAGTTGAGTACCGCGGCGATTCCGCCCCATAGAAAGGGATTCGGAACGCCCACGGCCCACAGCGCGAGCGCCGTGACTGCGCCGACTGAGATGTTGATCGCCGATACGGTCACGAGGAAATGCGACGCCGCGCTTTCGATCTCCCCCAACAGATGTTCGCGTCGCTGCAGCTCGTAGCGACCGGGTAGCAGGCCGGACAGCTTTCGCCTCACGAGTGGCTCGTTCGCCAACAGAAAATACGTCAGAAACACGATGGTGAGCGCGATCGGGATGATGGTCAGCGAGTCCACGGAGAACTGTCCGAGGATTCCCGGCTTCGCGAGCTGCACGGTACGGGGCACGTCGCTCGCGGGAGGTGCCGCGGCCTGCTGCATGCGCTCGGCGGATCGCTGAAGGGCGGTGAACGGCTGCATGACGCGCCGGACTTTGGTCTCGAGCGTCTTGAATGTCTTGGGAGCCGACGCCACCCAGTCGACCGCCGGCGACGCGAGCAGTGATACGCCGCCCGCCGCGGCGCCGAGCATGCCGAAGACGACGAGCGCGGCAGCGAGGCGGCCCGGAACGCGCTTCGTCCGCAGCCATCGGACCGGGGCGCTGAGGGTGAGCGTCAAGAGCATCGCGATCACGACCGGCAGCACGAGCGCGCGGCCCAGTCGAAGCGTCGCGATGAGCATCAAGCTCACGATGACCGTCAGCATGCGCGACGACCCCCGGACAGCGTCGTCGTCGCCCGACGTGGTCGCCGGGTCGATCCGCGCGATGACCACGCGGATCTATACCAGGGTCGGCGTCGGAGGAAGCTCGACGATCTCCAGCCAGTATTTCCCGAGCACGTTCATCGCTTCGACCAATCCCGAGAATGTGACCGGCTTGGTGATGAACGAGTTCACGCCGAGCCGGTAGCTTCGGATGACGTCGGCATCCAGGCCCGAGGTCGTGAGGATGACGATTGGGATGTCGACCAGTGTCGCGTCGCCCTTGATGCGTTGCAAGGCTTCGCGTCCATCCAGCTTCGGCATGTTGAGGTCGAGCAAGATCAGCCCGGGGCGCGGGGCCGCGCCGGTCTCTCCGGCGTACTCGCCGCGTTGGTACAAGTAGTCGAGCAATTGTTCGCCGTCGTCGACGAAGCGGAGCTCGTTCGAGATGTGCGCGTCTTCGAGCGCCTGCTGCGTCAGCATCCGATCGTCTTCATCATCGTCGCAGATGAGAATCGTGATCGGGATCTTGTGCTTGTCCTGCATCATCATGGTGCGTACTCCCTTCCCGCCTGCGTGACCGGCAGCATGACGCTGAATGTCGTCCCCTGGCCGGCACTGCTCGTCGCGGCGATGGTCCCGCCGTGCCGCTCGACGATCTTTCGACAAATCGCGAGACCCATCCCCGAGCCTTCGTATTGCGCCCGTGAATTGAGTCGCTCGAACATGCGAAAGATTTTCTCTCTGTGCTCCTGTTTGAATCCGATGCCGTTATCCGTCACGGTGATCGTGCGCGTCCCGTTGAGCTGACTCGACGTGGCCACGTGGACCACGGCTGGCGCGTCGTGACGCCGGAACTTCAGTGCGTTCGCGAGCAAATTCTGAAAGAGCTGTCGCATTTGCGGCGCGTCGGCTTCGATGACCGGCAGCTCGCCGACGTCGACGCGCGCGCCCGCGTCGGCGATGGTCGTCTCGAGGTCGGCGACGACCGCATGAGCGATCACAGCAAGGTCGGTCGTCACGAAGGGCGTCTCGCTCGTCGCGATCTGCGAGTAGGCGAGCAGGTCGCTGATCAGCGTTCGCATGCGTGCCGCGGCGTCGAGCATCCGTTCGAGGTAGTGACGCGGGTTCCCTTCGAGCAGCGGACTCGCCGAGGTGCCCAGGCGTTCCCCGAACGAGAGGATCTTGCGCAGCGGCTCCTGCAGATCGTGCGAGGCGACAAAGGCGAATTCGTTGAGCGCCGTGTTCGAGCGCTCGAGCTCGAAACGTTGCGCCGCGAGACGCCGCTCCGTGAGGCGACGCTCCGTCACGTCCTCGATCGCGAGCAGGATCACGCGTGGCTCGTCCGGGCCGTGGGTCACGAGTCTGGCATTCAGCAGCATGATCTTCCGCCCGATGGCGGGAAACACGTGGTCGACGTCGACGTCATAGAGCTCGCGTTCGGCGACAAGACGGTCGCGCAGCAGCGCACGCAGCGGGGGAATGTCCCATTGGCGGTCACCCAAATCGAACAGCACCTTTCCAATCGTGCCCTCGGGTGTCACGCGAAAAGTCTGAAAGAACGCGCGATTCGTCCGCGTGACCCTGAACTCCGCGTCGAGGACGAGGAGAGGTTCGCGCACGGTATCGAAGATGTCGAGCAGCAGCCGCTCGGCCGGGGGGATGCCGGCGGCGGCGCCAGAGCTCGTGCCGGAGACTTTCTCGTCGCTCATGATAGGATGCAGGCTAGGCCTCGCACTTGGGCGACACAATCGCACGATCGGACTAGTGGACGTACTCCTCCGTCCCGACGGCGGGGGGGATGGGCGATGCCATGGCCCGGCGATAAGTTCAGTTCGATCCGGACTGTGATTCCGGTTGTCCCACCATTCGCCCACGACTACGGCATGGCGTCATGGTTCTGCACGAGATGATCACGGTCGCCGTGGTCGACGACAATCGCCTCGTGCGCGAAGCTCTCGCGGGAATGCTCGATCGCCTGCCCGACGTCCGGGCCGTTGCCGCCGGCGTCGCCGATCATGCGTTCCTGGACGCGAGCAAGCCCGACGTGGTGCTCCTCGACGTTGGTTTGCGCGACGCAGACAGCCTGCACGTCGCCGCGGAGCTGATCAAGTACGCTCCGGGCGCGAAGGTCATCGTCATGGATCTCATCCCGGTCAACGAAGACATCATGCAGTTCGTGAACGCCGGCGTGTCGGGCTTCGTGCTCAAGGACGCGACGTTCGACGAATTCGTCGCCACGATCCGCGCGGTGGGCGCCGGCGGCAAAGTGCTGCCGCCGCGCATGACCGAATCACTCTTTTCGCAAATCGTGCTCGGCGCCGACGCCCGAGGTCGCGAAGAGGTTCTTGAAGACGTGCGGATGACGCGTCGCGAGCGCGAGGTGATCGAGTTGATTGGGGAGGGGCTGAGCAATAAGGAGATCGCGCAGCGCCTCAACATCGCGACCCACACGGTCAAGAGTCACGTGCGCAACGTGATGGAGAAGCTGGCGCTGCACACCCGACTGCAGATCGCCGCCTACGTGCGCCGAGACGGCGGCGCGTAACTCCGCGGTAACGGCGCGCGACGGCCCCCGTCCGTCGCGCGGAGTACGTCGTTGTTCACCCCTTCGTGCGATGGTGTGGGCCTCAGGATCAGCGTTACCGTACGTGACGCGAAGCCCCGCCACACAGAGGAGCGAACATCGGGATGACGACCCAAGAATCAGCGGCTGCGTGTGAGTTGGCTCGCCAACTGCTGGATCGTGAGACTGTTGGCATTACGAATCCCGACCTGCTCGGCGCGGCGATGCAGCAAGCGTGGATGCGCGTATCGGAGAACCTCCGGCAGTCCGTCGGGGACGACGGATTCCACGCGCTGTCATCACGAGCTCTCGCGCGCGCCGAGGCAGACCAACCGCTACTGCGGCACATGCGCCGATCTGACTCCGCCGGCGTTCAACTCGAGGTTGTAGCAGCAGCCGAAGTGCATGGGGTTGTCGCCGTCAGCGCGGCCCTCGAATCGCTGCTGGCGGCACTCGTCGACATCCTCAGCGATCTCATTGGAGCAGACATGGTACGCAATCTTCTCAACTACGATGACGCACGGCAGGAGCTGCCCGCACGGAGGGCGCAATGACAACGCCGGCGCCGCTGGTGATTCGCAACGTTGCCACGGGCGTTCCCGGCCTCGACGCGGTGTTGGGTGGCGGCCTCTGTGAGTATTCGTTCAATCTGATCGTCGGCGCGCCAGGCTCCGGAAAGACGACGCTCGTCCACCAAATCATGTTCGCCAACGCGACGCCGGAGCGCCCCGCGCTCTATTTCACCGTGCTCGGCGAGCCGACGATCAAACTCCTGCGCTACCAGCGCCAGCTCGAGTTCTTCGACTCCAGCCGCGTGCCGTCGGCGATCCGCTTCATCAATCTCGCGGCGGAAGCGGCCGCCGGCGACCTCGATGCGGTGCTCGCGCGGATCGTCGCTGAGGTGAGCGCCGCCGGACCCGCATTCGTCGCCGTCGATTCGTTTCGGACGATCGTTGCGGACAGCCGAGCTCCAGGATCCGATGGCGGGATCGAGCTGGCGTCATTCGTCAATCGGCTCGCCCAGCAATTGACGACGTGGGAAGTCACGTCGTTCCTGATTGGCGAGTATACGCTCGAGGAACGACACCATCCGGTCTTCACGGTGGCGGACACGATCCTGTGGTTGTCCGAAGACGTCGATCGAAACTCCACGACGCGAAAGCTGCGTGTCGCGAAGGTTCGCGGTCGAGGCCCGATGCCGGGATTGCACACGTTCCGTCTCACGTCGGCGGGCATGCAGGTGTTTCCGCGGATCCCGGAACAACAGCGCCGGCGCACCCTTCGCCAACAGACGCGACTCGCGACCGGAGTGCCCGGACTCGACGCCATGACCGGCGGCGGAATTCCGGCAGGCGACGTCGTGCTGCTCACTGGACCAGCCGGCAGCGGAAAGACGACGTTCGCCACACAGTTCGTGGCCCAGGGGCTTCGCGACGGCGAGAGTTGTGTCGTGGCCGTCTTCGAGGAATATCCGGAGGCTTATCTCGCTCGCGCGAAAACCGTGGCCGTCGACTTCGGCAACATGATCGAAGAGCAACGGCTCGCCGTGACCTATTTGCGACCGCTCGATTTATCCGTCGACGAAATGTTGGCCGAAATTCAAAGCGCGGTGGATCGGGTCGGCGCCTCGCGCGTCGTCATCGATTCGCTCTCCGGGTTCGAGGTCGCGCTCGCGCCGACGTATCGCGCGGACTTTCGCGAGTCGCTCTATCGATTGGTCGGCGCGCTCACGGCAACCGGCGTCACCGTGCTCATGACTGACGAGGTGGTGGACCCAAATCCCGGCGGTCGGTTCACGCACGAGCGCGTGTCTTTCATTACAGACGACATCTTGGTACAACGGTACGTCGAGATCGACGGGTGTCTGCAAAAGGTGTTGTCGGTCGTGAAGATGCGCGGCAGCGACCACGCCACGGATTTCAGAGCGTACGCGTTGACGTCGGACGGCGCCGTCATGGGCGCGTCACTCTCCAACTATCGCGGGATCACGACGGGCGTCCCGGAGCTGGCTTCCCTCGTCGTCGCGGGGATTCCCGGTGGGTGACCTGAGCTACGACCGGCGCCCAAGCCGCGAGAGATCGGCCGGGACGGAGTTGATGCGCCAGCGAGCCATCACTGAGCGCTTGCTCCTCGCGGCCTTGAACGCCCGCGATGTCACAGTCGAGGCGATCACCGCCGGCCGCCGCGCTACGTTCCTGGCGACGGCCAGCCGCGAGCTCGCGATGTCGCTCGACAGCGAAGGCGTGCGCGAGTCGATCCGGCGGCGCACTCTATTGCGCGAAGGGAGTTGGTGCATCGTCGACATCGTCGAATTGGACGGCGCGATCGAACGCCTGCCCGTCGCACACCCGGATGCCGCCACACAAGAGCAGGCCGAGCACTTTGCCGACCGGTGGTTTCCGCTGCAGGCGCGGTTTCCGACCGACGTAACTCCAGCACTTGTCGTCGACGCCAATGCGACGATCGGCTTGGACGCGGTCCGCCAACTTGGCTTCGGCGGTCTCTTGGTGGCGCCACTCGTTGTGCGCGGCTCGGTCCTCGGTGCCATCACGTTCGTGACGCGTCACGGCGATCCAGCGTTCTCGCCGCAAGAGATCACCCTGGCGACCGACCTCGCCGACCTGTGCGCGCTCGCGCTCGACAATGAGCGCTTGCTACGGCAGGCGCGTCACCTTCGCGAAGCAGCCGACGCGGCGAGTCACGCAAAATCGGCATTCCTCGGCAACATCAGCCACGAGCTGATGACGCCCCTCAATGCGATCGGTGGCTACGTCACGCTGCTCGAGATGGGCCTGCGCGGCCCGGTCAACGACGAACAAGCGATCGATCTCGCACGAATCAGACACAACCAAACGCATCTCCTCGGGCTGATTTCCGAAATGCTCACCTTCGTTCGCGGCGAACATGGACGATTGGCGTACCAGTTCGCCGAGGTCTCGGTTCGATCCGCGTTGCACGAAGTGACCGACATGCTTCAAGGTGCGGCCGAGGAGCGCCAGCTCACCCTTGTCTGTCGAGCCGACGTGGTGGACGATGTCGTCTGGGCAGACCCAGAACGAGTGCGTCAGATCTTGTTGAATCTCGTCATGAATGCCGTGAAGTACGCCGGAGCCGGCACCGGCGAAATCTCACTTGACACAACTATGAAACCGCGCGTCGTGGAGATCCACGTCACGGACAACGGTCCCGGCATCCCGGCGGACAAACTGCAGGCGATCTTCGATCCGTTCGTGCAACTGGCGGACGGTCTGAGCGACCGCCGCGGCGGCGTCGGACTTGGCTTGGCGATCAGCCGAGACCTCGCACGCGCGATGAGTGGTGACCTCTCAGTGGAGAGCACGCTTGGCGTCGGATCGCGCTTCACGCTGGAATTACCGCGCGCTCGGCGACGGAGCTGAACGCATCGCTGACGTAACGCCGGCGCGGCGCAGTCACTTCCGACTGCCTCGCCGGCAACCGCGCGGATCATGCTCTCTTGGAGGCAAGACACATGAAGTGCACTCGAATGTTCGGTGCAACACTCGTTTTCCTGATCGCAGGTTCGAGCGCGGTCGTTCACGCGCAAGGCCGTGGGCAGGACAAGCAGGAGGAGCGCCGCCGCAAGCACGACGACAGGGACAAGAAGGCGGACGATCAGGTGTCGCCGCAGGAACAACAGCGACGCGCGCAGCAGGAGCAGCAGCGCGCGGCCGAATACAAACAGCGCCTCGATGAGCAGGTGCGTGTCGCCCAGCAGCAAGCGGCGGAGCTCCAAACGCAACGGCGCACGGCGCAGGCCCGCGCCCAGCAGCAGTACGCCGCCGAACTGCGCGAACAGCAGCAGCGCCTCGCGACGCAGCGCGATTACTCGCGCGACCCATACGTGAACGCACGCCAGACCTATCGCTACGTCATCGACGGCAACGCGCGCCAGACCAACCAGTATGGGGCCGACGTCCTGCGGCGCGCGGTGAATACCGGGTATCAGCAGGGCTTCAATGCCGGCCAAGCCGATCGCGAAGACCATCGGCGTGCGTCGTACCGAAGCTCCTTCGGTTATCGCGACGCGAATTTCGGCTATGGCGGCAACTATGTCGACCAGTCGGACTACAACTATTACTTCCGCGAAGGATTTCGCCGAGGGTACACCGACGGGTTCAATAGCCGGTCGCAGTACGGAACGTCGTCGAGTGGAAGCCCGACGATCCTGAGCAGCCTGCTCGATACCATCCTCGGCCTCCAACCGAATCGATGACCGGCGTCATGCTCCGAAGGTCGTTCGTGATCGATTGTTGACATCGCTGCTGCTGTCGATGGCGGCTTCGGCCGCCGTCGCACAGGGCGTGTCTCGTCGCGCGAGTCCGTGCGACGGGAAAGTCGTGACGTCGATCGCGATCACGCCGCACGACCCGTCGTTTCTCGCGGTGCCGCGGCAATTGCGCGCCGTCGCTCGAGCCGTTGGCGTGCTTCATACCACGTCGACGGAACAAACCATCAGCCGCTTTCTGCTCGTCAACGTCGGGCAGCCGTGCACCGAGAAGCACCGCGCGGAATCTGAACGCATCTTGCGCCTGCAACCGTTCCTCGCCGACGCAACGGTGCGCGTGGTGCCGGATGGCGATGGCGTTCACATCGACGTCGAAACGATCGACGAGATTCCGACGGTGGTCGACATGCGCGTCCGTGGTGGACGCGCGTCGCAGTTCCGGTTTGGCAATGGCAACATCGGTGGGCAAGGACTCTACCTCGCCGCCAGCGTCGAGCGAGGATTGGCGTATCGTGCGGGCTTCGGCCTGCACGGTGTCGCGAATCAAGTGCTCGGGCGCCCCTTCGTGTTTTTTGGCGCGAGCCCGACGACGTCGCGCGCGGGCGCGGCGGCGTGGCGCCTTCGACGATCTTCACGTGGCCCTGAGTCGCTCGCGTCGACGCGGCGAAGGCCAGCCGTGGCGACGTACTGCGCGCTACGAGTCGCGCGAGCTTACGGCCGACCGGCGCGCAACTGCTTGAGCACCGCACCAAGCTGGTCGATCTCGCGACCATACGCCGCCCAATCGCCGGCGCGCTGCGCGGCGATCGCGCGGTCGTAGTGTTGCTGGGCCTCCTGCAACAAGGCCGCGGACGCTCCCACGGCGCCGGGGACGCGCATCACGGCGGCTGAATCCGCGGCGGCGATCGTCGGACGAGCTGGCGCTCCCGCGCCGAACAGTGCAGCCAAACCCTCCTCCAGCGTCTCGCCCATGGCGACGCGATTCTCGTGAGCAACCACGACACGCTTCAACTCGGGAATCGTCCCACCTTCGGCGCGCAGATACAGCGGCTGCACATAGACGAGAGATTCGCCAATGGGGATCACGAGCAGCTCCCCGCGAATCACGCTCGAGCCTTTCTGGTCCCAAAGCGTAATCTGCTGTGAGATACTCGTCTCCTGATTGATGCGGTTCACGATCTGCTTTGGACCGTAGACGAGACTTTGTTTCGGAAACCGGTAGGCGACGAGCTTCCCGTAGTTCGGGCCGTCCATTCGCGCCGCCATCCATGCGGCGAGGTTGTCCTTTCCACTCGGCGTGAATGGCGTCATGTAAATGAATTCCGGACTCGTCTCACCAGGCAGGCGCAGAATGATGTGGCGCATGAAGGGGTTCACATTGGGTGTGCCCTTTTCCACGCTGGGGTACTGCCATTGATCTTCGCGATGGTAGAACGCATCGGGATCCACCATGTGATAGGTGGCGTAGAGTGCGGTCTGCTCGCGGAATAGGTCTCCTGGATACCGCAGGTGGGCGCGGATGTCGGCCGGCATGGCGGCCAGGGGTTTGAAGATCGAGCCGAAGATCGCCGCGTACGTTCGTACGACTGGATCAGCGGGATCGGCGAGATAGGCGTCCACCGTACCGTCGTACGCGTCGATCACGACCTTGACGCTGTTGCGCACGTAGTTCGTCCCGTCCGCGGTCGGTTGGGAATACGGCCACCGCTCACTCGATGTGTACGCGTCGAGAATCCACTTCAACGTGCCCGAGTCGGTCACCATCAGGTATGGCTCGGCGTCGAACGTCAGGAACGGCAGCGCCGCTTGCGCGCGCTCACTAATGTTGCGGCGGTACATGATGCGTGCGTCGTGCGAGAGATACGACGACAGTAGGATGTCCGTCGACCCGAACTGCCAGGCGTAGAGCGCGCGCCGCAACAACGAACCGACAGGCACGCCGCCTCGACCGGTGTAGTTCGTGTAGACGTTCTTGTCGCCCGCCGGATAGTCGAACTCCTTCTGGCCGGTGCCGACGAAGACATAGCTGTTCGTGAGCTGACCGTAGTAGATCTGCGGACGTGTGACCTTGAGCGAGATGGTCGACACGGGCGGCAGATCCTTGATGAACAAGACTGGTAGCCCTTCGGACGTCACCTGGTTCACGGGTGCCATCGCGACGCCCATGCCGTGCGTGAACGTGAGCCGCTCGTTGATGAAGTTCCGCGTCGGAAGCTTCGCCGTGTTGAGCTCGCGCGCCGAGATATGGATTTGCCGGTATCTGCCGTCGATCACATAGCGATCGTCGTTGACGGAGACGAAGTCATAGTACGTTCGGATTTCCTGGAGTTGTCCCAGCGTCTGCTGGAGGAGATCGCGCTCCCAGAGTCGCACGTTGTCGATCGTCGGCGCGTTGGCTCGAATGTCCGCGTTCGAGAGCTGGACGTCGCCTTCGAGGTCGCGCGTCACGACGCTGTCGAGCCGCCAAGCTCGACGCGTGGCGGCGATGTGCTGCTGGATGTACGGTCGCTCGCGCGCCAGTTCGTTCGGCGCAATCACGAACCGTTGCTCCGCCGCGGGCGCCAGGCCGCGAAAGATGATCCCCACGGCGGCGTAGCCCACGACCGCGAGCGCCGCGAACCAGAGCAGCCTCTGGCTCACCACGCCGTACAGCACGAGCGACGCAGCGACGACCGCGGCAACGGCCGAGATGCGGATGCCGATCAGCAGCACGTGGACGTCGGCGTAGCTCGCGCCCACGAGGGGGCCCGTCGTCGAATACAATAGCGAGGCGGTGTCGACGAACCAAAGCTGGCTGCCGAAGAGGAGAAAGAGTAGCGCGAGGAGCGCGCCGAGGTGTCGCCCGGCACGCGGATCGACGACGGCGCGTCTCGGCGCAAAAACGACTGCGCCACGCATCGCGTACAGCGCCGCCGCCACCACGAGCGACAGTCCCGTGACGACGACGAGCACGGTGAGCGCCGCGGAGATCGCCGGAAGACGAAAGAGATAGAACCCGATGTCCCGTCCAAACAGCGGATCGGTCTGGCCGACGGGAACAGCGTGGAGCGCCATGAGAACGGGCATCCACTGCGCAGAGGCGGCGAGCGCGATGATGAATGCGCCGAGCAACGCGCCGATGAGCAACAACTTGGGGACGACGTGCGCGACGTCCACGGTCACGCCATCGCCGCGATTCAAGTAGAGGGCGGGGAGCCCGGCCGACCCGCGGCGGGTCCACCGAACATTGCCGTATAAGAACGCGAACGCGACGAGGCCGGTGACGACGAACAGCAGCGCGCGTGCGACGAGCGACGTGACGAAGACCGATTCGAAGTGAATCTCGTTGTACCAGAGCCAGTCGGTTGCGAAGCCCGCGAGCCACGGGACCACGACGATCGCGAGGAACGCGACGGCGACGGCGACGAGCAGGATGCGGCGCAGACGTGGGTTGAGCGCCGGGTTGGGGCTTTGGTGGAAACTCGCTGGCGGGAAGGTCATAGTCCCGTCAACATGGCGCACGACCGCGCGGCTTACTAGGCTCTGGCCCCCGGCCGCGGTCCGCCGCGGGCAACGGGCGACTCACCTTGCGTCGTCGAGCCGGCAGGCTGCGTCACTCGCTCCGCAACGCCGCGTTCGGGTCGGCGCGAGTCGCCCGAATCGCCGGGACCGCGCTCGCAACGATCGCGACGAGACAAATCGCGACGCCAACCATCGCGAAGACGACCGGATCCTTCGCCGACTCCTGAAACAGCAGCGGCTGAACCCACCGTGCGGCGATCAGCGACAACGTGAGCCCGATCGCCGCTCCGGCGGACGCGAACGAGATTCCTTGTCCCACGACCAGTTTCACGATGTTCGATGCTTGAGCCCCGAGTGCGATGCGCACTCCGAGCTCGTGCATCCGTTGCGTGACGCCGTACGCGATGACGCCGTACAATCCGATCGCGGCGACCACGAGCGCC
>Ga0070684_100002603_pt1 | contig 13319 bp, 13 predicted proteins | sample KBSC723LmetaG_FD_65653 | JGI IMG/M metagenome (GOLD analysis project Ga0070684, IMG submission 65653) | Corn rhizosphere microbial communities from Kellogg Biological Station, Michigan, USA - KBS C7.2-3L metaG | ecosystem: Host-associated > Plants > Roots > Rhizosphere ...
CGCGGCTTCAGCTCCGCGATCCAGTCCGTCAGCTTCGAGGCCGGATTGAACCAGGCGGCCTGCGCGATCCGCTTCAGATGCATCACCGGCCAGAGATTGTCGCGCCACAGCGTCATCAGCTCCAGGCAGCGCGCCGTGATCGCCTCGGCATCCGAGATCACGTGGCTGCGGCCTTCGGTGAGATATTCGATCTGCAGGTCGGCGCAGACGAGGATCGGCGGATCGTCTTCCATCGGGGCCACCATGGTATTGCGGTCCGGAATCATCGGTCGGCCAGGGCGGGCGCGCGAAGCGGCGACGTCACCTCGCGGCCGGACGAGATGTCGAGCACGCCGGGCCGGTCCCAATCGCCCTCCGGTCTGATGATCACATAGGGATCGCTGTCGAGCGTGATCGCGTCGGGACCAGGCTCGAGGTCGAGCACCATCTCGGTATAGGAGAAATCGGAGAAGGTGATCTTGCGGTTGTGGCCGAGCGGCTTGGCGCCGAAATGCGACCAGAAATTCACCAGCCGGTCCTGGGCGTGGCCATAGACCTTCCTGAAGCCCTTGCGCTTGATGTATTCGAAGCTCGCCTGCACCAGCTTGAACGAGATGCGCGAACGCCGGAACTGATGGCGCACCGCGAGCCGTTCGATCTTGGCGAACTCGCCGAAGAAGCGCACCCGCAGGCAGCCCGCGGGCTCATTGCCGATGAACCCGATGAAGTGCGCGGCGACCAGGTCGTTGCCGTCGAACTCCTCCTCGATCGGACAATCCTGCTCGGCGAGATAGGTGGCCGAACGGATCGCCGTCACCAGCATCAGGTCGTTCGGATCGCGGGCGATGCGAATGGATATTTCGCGCGAATTGGACTTGCGCGGTGATGGTGTCCTAGTGCCGTGCATTTGCAAAACTCCTAGCGGGCGTCCCTGTCCGCATGTTCGAGGAAGTGCGATTCCACGGCCGCTGATAGCGCCAGAGTTCGCGCTGGGAGCTCGCGATCGGTTCAAATCCGATGGCGATCATCAGGTCGCGCCCATCCTCGCTGGAGGGCTGGGCATAGAGATCGGCGCCAGCCAAACGGGTCTTGCAGAGGTGCTCCGATACGTTGCCCAGTCCCGCCATGGCACGGCCCTGACCCGCGATCGCCCAGACATAGATGGCGCAAGCGTCCTCATTGGGGCCTGAAAGCAGCGAAAAATCGGGTTTGGTCAGCGCCATCTCGGCGCGCAGCAGCGCCTCCAGCCCGTGGCTGTTGAGGTAGATGAACGCCACGGCGCCCAGCAGTTTGCCTTGCCGGCCGAAAGTCAGAATGCTGTCCGGATCGAACGCGAAATACCGCTCGAGATCGGCTTCTCCGATGTGGACGCCGGGCACCATCCGGTTGCCCATATCGGCGATCGAGACAAGGTCGCAGCGCCGCGCCGGCCTGACCTCGACTTCCCTGATGCGGGGCAGCATGTCGAAATCGTGCTTTGCGACCAATGGGCCCCTTTCCTTAACCGGATCAGACATCTATCGTTTCTCCCGCCCGTGGTCGTCAGCTTAGCGGGTGGGGATTTTCGGTATGCAGCAACTATTGCACCGGGGTGCTGCGGCGATGCAGCACCGCTCCGACGAGATTCAGGACGCGTCCTGGGACGACCTGAAGTCGTTCCTCGCCTGCGCGCGCTACAACAGTTTCCGCAACGCCGCCGACGCGCTCGGGCTCACCAGCACCACGCTGATGCGCCGGATCGACCGCCTCGAAGAGCATATCGGCTGCAAGCTGTTCCTGCGCGATCAGAGTGGACTGACACTGAGCGAAGAAGGCTCCGCCATGATCGGCGACGTCATGGAGATGGAACGCCACGCCTTCGATTTGTTCCGCCGCGCCTCGCAATCGAGCGATACGTCAGGAACCGTTCGCGTCGCCGTCACGGAGGGACCGGGCAATTTCTGGATATTGCCGCGGTTGATCGATTTCCACAGGACCTATCGCAAGATCACCGTCGACCTGCGCTGCGCCATGGAGCAGGCCGACGTCGCGCGGCTGGAAGCCGACATCGCAATCCAGCTCGAGCCGCCGACCAATCCCGATCTGATCGTGGCCAAGCTCGGCCGGATGCACATCTATGCCTTCGTCTCCGAAGGCTACCAGAAGCTCCACGGCCTGCCGACGCTGGCCGACATCAGGAGCCACCGGCTGGTGATCCAGCACGCGCCGCAGGTCGATGATTCCGCCTACGGCCGCGTGCTGGGGCTGACCTCGCTGGACGGCATCATCGGCTTCAAGACCAACTCCTCGATCGGTGTGTTCTACGCGATTGAACGCGGCGCCGGCATGGGTTTCCTGCCGACGGCGATGGTGGCGCTGGGCGCGAATCTCGTCGCCGTCGATCTCGGCGTCTGCCATCACGCCGATCTCTGGCTTGCCTACCACAAGGAGTTCCGCAACTCCGACCGGCACAAGATCGTCATCGACTGGATCAAGAAGATCTTCGATCCCCGTACCTATCCCTGCTTCCGCGACGAGTTCATCCACCCGCACGATCTCATACCGCTGATGGCGCGATCGAGAGAGACCTTTGGCCTTGAGGGCTTTGTCTCGGCGAAACCGTTCGGATAATGCGGCTGCGGACCTGGCGCTAGAACTTCATCTCGAGCCCGAGCGTGCCCTGGTGGGACGTCAGGTTGGAGCGGAATTTCCCGTCATAATTGAGATAGAGCCGCGCCGTGTTGGAGAGGCTGAGGGAAGCCGACGCGCCGGCATCGGCGCCATACCGGCTCTCCCCGATCCCGGTCACCGCAATGCTCTCCGTTCCAAGGCTGACCAGCACCGAGCTGAAGCGCTGCGAGAAATTGTCGACGAACTTGCCGTAGGCGGAGAGGTCCAGGATCTGACGGTCGAGGATCCAGTAATGCCCGATCTCCGCGCCGGCCAGCACGCGAGCGCGTTCCATGCTGGCGCCGCTCACGATGAGCGGATCGAAGCCGCCGGCCTCCTGGAATGCGCCCGTCGTGGCGCGCACATATTCGAGCGCGACCTTGGGCACGATGCGGCTCTGCTGTAGCGACCAGTAGTAGTCGAGCTCGGTCAGCGCGCCGTCGATCTGCGCGCCGTAATGGGCGGTAGCGAAGCCAAAGCCGCCCCCGGTGTCGCGGCCCGAGGACACGTTGCCGAAGCCGTGCACGAGCGCCAGCGCCCAGGTCCACGGCCCCCTGTCGACGGAGGCGTTGAAGCCAAGCTGCGTGAGATCCAGCGTCGCCGATTGCAGCGCCAGGGGCACGTCGATCGTCGTGCGGCTCTGGTCGACCGAGAAGCCGATATTGACCCCAGGCGCGACGCGGGCGCCGATGCCGGCGACGCCGCCCATGGTCTTGCGCTTGTCGCCGACATAGTCGCCCTGCGGGCCGATTGTCATCGAAATCCCGTAGAGCTCGCCCCAGGTCCGGTAGAGCGGCCCCTCGGCCGCTTCGGAGGCGCCACCTCCAGCCGGATTGGTCCGCGCGTCGCGGACGAAACCGTTGGTCGCCTGGTTGCCGAGCCGCTCCAGGAAGTTGCTGCCGAGGTTGAGGACTTGCGAACCCGTCGAGATGTCGGAATTGATCTGGGTCGGTGAAGGGACAGGCGTTGCCGACGCTGTCGGAGTTGGGGTTGGCGACGGGGTCGGCGATTGCGCGTGAGCCGGGACGCCGCCAATCGAGGTCCCGAGCACCACGACCACCGCGACGGCAAGTCTGCGGGCGGCCCGAACCTCTCTTATTTGCGATGGCCGCAACAAGCAGCGCATGGATGCCTTTTTTGAAGGAGCGGGGCCCGATTCCCGCGAAAAATCACTGTTCAATCATGCCGATTTGCCCCCAGTTCCGGCAGGGGTCAATCGCTGTCGGGCCCGAGCCGAGGGTGATTGCCGCCCATTGTGCCCCCGTCGCCACAGGGGATTTTGAGCGATTCGGCCGTCGGGCCGATTTCTCAAGCCGCGCCAGAAGCTTGCTAACGAGCCAATTTCGTGTTGCAATCCCCGTCACAATCGGAATTTGGCCGCTCGACTGTGTGCGTTTCGCGAAGACTCGGAAATTATGCAGACTACCGGAAGCCCGTTTGTGGCGTGGCACGCGTGAAGCGTGGCCGCGTCTTTTTTCGTCCAGCTCAGGAGACAGGCGATGCCGAAGGGTACCGTCAAATGGTTCAACCCGACCAAGGGTTATGGGTTCATCAAGCCGAACGCCGGGGACAAGGACGTGTTCGTCCACATCTCCGCGGTCGAGCGCGCCGGACTCAGCACCCTCAATGAAAATCAGGTCGTGGAATATGACCTCGTGGAAAATCGCGGAAAGTCTTCCGCGGAAAACCTGAAGGTCTCCTAGACTTTTTCATCCGCGTCACGCGTCATGATTGCGACCCCCGGCCGCCCGCCGGGGGATTTTGTTTGGACGGGCGTCAGACCGAACTGCCGTCCGCGCTGGCCACCGGCGAGATCAGGAAATTGCCCGAGCCTGTGCTGTCCGGCGTCTTGCAGATATCGCCCTCGATCTGCACCGCGCCGGTCGCGAGCAGCCGCAGCGCGTCGGGATAGATGCGATGTTCGACCTCGAGGATGCGCTCGGACAACGTCTCCGCGGTGTCGTGATCGCTGACACCGACCGCGCCCTGCATCAGGATCGGGCCGGCATCGGTCTCGGCAATCACGAAGTGAACCGTCGCGCCTGAAATCTTCACTCCGGCGCGCAGCGCCTGGCCATGCGGGTCGAGCCCGGGAAAGGACGGCAGCAGCGAGGGATGGATATTGAGCATCCTGCCGTACCAGCGCCGGGTGAACTCCGGCGTGAACAACCGCATGAAACCGCCGAGGCAGATCAGCTCGATTTTGTGCTGATCGAGTGCGGCCTGCAGCTTCGCCTCGAAGCCTGCCCGATCCTTGCCGAACGGCTTGCTTTCGACGACGACGGTCGCAACGCCGCTCGCGCTCGCCCGCTCCAGCCCCGGCGCGTCGGCGCGGTTGGAGATCACGACCGCAATTTCAGCCGGATAATCTGCGGCGGAGGCAGCCTTGATCAGCGCCGCCATGTTGGAGCCGCGCCCTGAAATCAGGATGGCGACGCGGCGCTTCATGCTTTGAGATCGAGATGGCCGTTATAGACGACGCGATGCTCGCCTTTGGCCGGGATGACTTCGCCGAGCAGCGCGACAGTCTCGCCATTGGCGGTCAGGATTTCGCTGACCTTTTCGACCGCATCCGGCTTGACGATGGCGATCATGCCGATGCCGCAGTTGAAGGTGCGCAGGAGCTCGAGCTCGGCGATGCCGCCCTGCGCCGCCAGCCATTTGAACACCGGCAGCATCGGCAGCCGCGCCAGATCGATGCCGACACCAAGGTGCTTCGGCAGCACGCGCGGGATGTTGTCGGTGAAGCCGCCGCCGGTGATATGCGCGAGCCCCTTGATCGCACCGCTCTCGCGGATCGCACGCAGGCAGGATTTCACGTAAAGCCGTGTCGGCGTCAGCAGCGCGCCGCCCAGCGTCATGACCGGCGAGAACGGAGCCGGCGCGTCAAGGGGGACGCCGCTCAGTTCGACGATCTTGCGAACCAGCGAAAAACCGTTGGAGTGAACGCCCGACGACGCGAGCCCGATAACGGCGTCGCCGGCAGCGATGTCGGGGCGCGGCAACAGCGTACCGCGCTCGGCCGCGCCGACCGCAAAGCCGCCGAGATCGTAATCGCCCTCCTTGTAGAGGCCCGGCATCTCCGCGGTCTCGCCGCCGATCAGCGCGCAGCCGGATTCGCGGCAGCCTTCGGCAATGCCGGCCACGATCGCGGCCGTTGCCTCCGGATCGAGCTTGCCGCAAGCGAAGTAGTCCAGGAAGAACAGGGGCTCGGCGCCCTGCACCACGATGTCGTTGACGGACATGGCGACGAGGTCGATGCCGATGCCGTCATGGATGCCGGCTTCGATGGCGATCTTGAGCTTGGTGCCGACCCCGTCGGTCGCCGCCACCAGCACCGGGTCGGCGAAACCCGCCGCCTTCAGGTCGAACAGGCCGCCGAACCCGCCGATTTCGGCATCGGCGCCGGGGCGCGCGGTGGCGCGGACCATCGGCTTGATGAGGTCGACCAGGCGATTGCCCGCATCGATGTCGACGCCCGAATCCGCGTAAGTGAGCCCTTTTTTGCGCTCGGCCATGCACTTTTCCAAGATATTCGCGGCTGGTTACGTCGGATTGGGCCGCCGTGCAATGGCTCGCAAGCGCAGTTCCAATATACTATGTAGATAACAACCGGCTCGCCCCGCCAAGGGCCGGATGTTCTGTGAAATCAAACCGGTAGCCGGGGAAGCACCGTGTGAGTATTCCAACCAGTATCCCGAACTTCATCACCCTGGGCCGGATCCTGCTGGTGCCCATCATCGTCTGGGCGATTGCCTCGGACCAGATGGAGCTGGCGTTCGCCGTGTTCATCATTGCCGGCGTCAGCGATGCCGTCGACGGCTTCCTCGCCAAGCGCTTCAACATGACCAGCGAACTGGGCGCGCTGCTCGATCCCCTCGCCGACAAGGCGCTCCTGGTCTCGATCTACATTGCGCTCGGCATCTGGGGCGCGATCCCGCGCTGGATCGTGATCCTGGTGGTGTCGCGCGATTTCATGATCGTGGCCGCGGTGATCGTGTCGTGGCTGTTCGACAAGCCGGTGGCGATGAAGCCGTCGATGGTCTCGAAGCTCAATACGGTGGCACAGGTGGCGTTCGCCGCGCTGGTGCTTGGCGCGCTCGCCTTCAACTTCACGCCGAAACCCTACGACCTGATCCTGATGGGCCTTGTCACGATCTTTACCCTTTCTTCCGTATCGCTGTATCTGGTGGAGTGGATACGGCACATGGGTACGATCGAAGCTTGAGTGATTGCGCCGGCATCCCGGCATGGAGCAATGCGTGGCAGGCCGCGTTCAACCCCGTCAATTGGCATTCACGCTGCCGCACGCGGAAAGCCTGACGCGGGACAATTTTCTGGAGGGGCCGGCCAATGCCGCGGGCCTTGCGCTGATCGACGCGTGGCCGGAATGGCCGGGCCGCACCATGCTGCTGGCCGGACCCGAGGGTTCCGGCAAGAGCCACCTCGCCGCGATCTGGGCCGAAGATGCCGGCGCGCGTTCCACCACCGCGCACGCACTCTCGGCCGCCGATGTTCCGGCCGCGCTCGCGACCGGCGCGCTGGTGGTGGAGGACTTGAAACCGCGGGCGTTCGACGAGCGCGCGCTGTTTCATCTGCTCAATCTTGCACGCGAAGATCAGGCGTATGTCCTGATCACTGCGCGTGTTCCGCCTTCGGCCTTCGAGATCGAATTGCGCGATCTGCGCTCACGGCTGCGCGCGCTGCCCGTGGTTTCGCTGCTCGAACCCGACGACCAATTGTTCCGAGCACTGATCGTGAAATTCTGCTCGGATCGGCAGCTTGCGGTCGACGAGGCCATCGTCAGCTATCTCGCGACCCGGATCGACCGATCCTACATATCGGTGCGGCAAGCGATCGACCTGCTGGACCGCGAAGGCCTGCGCCTCGGCCGGCCCGTGACCCGGGCGCTGGCGGCGGAACTCTTTCGTAAACCTTGATTAGCCCGCCATCTTGACGCCACCCCGGAGGGGGTCATCATGGCCGGCAGCATGTCATCCCATTGTCACATTATTCGCTCGGCCTCCTGTTAAACAGGCTGCCACGGCCTTCCGATTCACGACTGGATCGATTTCTCATGGAATCTGAACAAGCTCTTGTAATCGAAGAGAAAAAAGAAGCCGTTCCCGAGACTGTTTCGTCCATTGCCGCAAGCCCCGAGCGCTTCATCAACCGCGAGCTCTCCTGGCTGCACTTCAACCGCCGTGTGCTCGAGGAATCGGTCAATGCCGGCCATCCGTTGCTCGAGCGGGTGCGGTTCCTGTCGATATCGGCCAATAACCTCGACGAGTTCTTCATGGTCCGCGTCGCCGGCATCAAGGCGCAGGTCCGCGAAGGCATCGCCGAACGCAGCCCGGACGGAATGACGCCATCGGAACAACTCACGCTGATCAACAAGACCGTCTCGCACCTCGCCACCGATCAGCAGGCGATCTGGCGCGACCTCCGCCATCTTCTCGCCGACGCCGGCATCGTCCTGGTCGATGGACGCGATGTGACCAAGAGCGAGCGCAGCTGGATCGCGGACCATTTCCTCCACAACATCTTCCCGCTGCTGACGCCGCTCGCGATCGACCCGGCCCACCCCTTCCCGTTCATTCCAAGCCTCGGCTTCACCGTGGCGCTGCAGCTTGCCCGCGTTTCCGACGGCAAGCCGATGAACGCGCTGATCCGCATGCCGGGCAAGATCGACCGCTTCATCCGCCTGCCCTCGGGCAAGGATGGAGCGGTGCGCCTGATCACGCTCGAACAGGCGACCGGCCTGTTCATCGGCCGGCTGTTCCCCGGCTATACGGTGAAGGGCCAGGGCGCCTTCCGGATTATCAGAGACTCCGAAATCGAAATCGAGGAAGAAGCCGAAGACCTCGTCCGCGTGTTCGAGACCGCGCTGAAGCGGCGCCGGCGCGGATCGGTGATCCGGCTCGAGATCGAGGCCAACATGCCCGAAGAGCTGCGCGCCTTCGTGCAGCGCGCGCTCTCGACCACCGACGACGAGATGCTGCTGGTCGACGGCGTGCTGGCCATGAACGAATTGTCGCAATTGACGCGGCTCGACCGGCCCGACCTGGAATTCGTGCCGTATGTGCCCCGCCATCCCGAACGCGTGCGCGATCACGGCGGCGACATCTTCGCGGCGATCCGCCAGAAGGACCTGATCGTCCATCATCCCTACGAATCCTTCGACGTCGTGGTGCAGTTCCTGCAGCAGGCCGCGCGCGATCCGGACGTGGTCGCGGTCAAGCAGACGCTCTATCGCACCTCGAACAACTCCCCGATCGTGCGCGCGCTTGCGGAAGCCGCGGAAGCCGGCAAGTCGGTGACGGCGCTGATTGAGCTCAAGGCGCGCTTCGACGAGGAAGCCAATATCCGCTGGGCGCGCGACCTCGAACGCGCCGGCGTGCAGGTGGTCTACGGCTTCCTCGCGCTCAAGACCCACGCCAAATTGTCGCTGGTCGTGCGCCGCGAGGGCGGCAGCCTCACCACCTATGTCCACACCGGCACCGGCAATTATCACCCGGTGACCGCGCGCATCTATACCGACCTCTCCTACTTCACGTCGGACCCGATCATCGGCCGCGACGTCGCGCGCGTCTTCAACTACATCACCGGCTATGCCGAACCGATCGACATCGAGAAGATGGCGGTCTCGCCGCTCACGCTGCGCAAACGCATCATCGAGCACATCAAGGCCGAGACCAATCATAGCCGTCACGGCCGGCCAGGCGTGATCTGGATGAAGATGAACTCGCTGGTCGATCCCGACATCATCGACGCGCTGTACGAGGCGTCCCAGGCCGGCGTTTCGATCGAACTGGTGGTGCGCGGCATTTGCTGCCTGCGGCCCGGCCTGCCCGGACTTTCCGAGAACATCCGGGTCAAATCGATCATCGGCCGCTTCCTGGAACACGGCCGAATCTACTGCTTCGGCATGGGTCAGGGCCTGCCAAGCGCCAAAGCAGCTGTGTATATCTCGTCAGCCGACATGATGCCGCGCAATCTCGACCGGCGCGTCGAGGTACTCTGCCCGCTGCAAAATCCGACGGTGCATCAGCAGGTTCTCGAACAGATCATGGTCGCGAACCTGAAGGACAATGAGCAAAGCTGGCAATTGTTGCCCGATGGGTCCTCAACGCGTATGAAGGCCGCGAAAGGCGAAGAGTCTTTCAATCTGCACAACTATTTCATGACGAATCCGAGTCTCTCAGGCCGTGGAAAGTCGCTCAAGGAATCTTCGCCGCGCCGTCTCACGCGCCGTAACGAACGCCACCATCCCGCTTAAGGGGCATTTGTGGTGAAGCGGCCGCGCAAGCGTGCCGGCAGCGTCGCAGTCATCGACATCGGCTCGAATTCGGTTCGTCTCGTCGTCTATGAAGCGATGGCGCGAAGCCTCGTCTCCGTGTTCAACGAGAAGACGCTGTGCGGTCTCGGCCGCGAGGTGCAGAGCACCGGCCTGCTTGCGCCCGACGCGGTCGACAAGGCGCTGACCTCGCTCAGGCGCTTTCACGCGCTGTGCAGGATTCAGCAAGTCGGCCGTGTTTATGCGATCGCCACCGCCGCCTGCCGCGACGCCTCCAACGGACCCGACTTCATCGCCAGGGCCGAGCGCATCTGCGGCACCAGGATCGAAATCCTGTCGGGAACGCGCGAGGCAAGACTGTCGGCGCTCGGCGTCATCTCCGGCATCCACCGGCCCGACGGCATCGTCGGCGATCTCGGCGGCGGCTCGCTCGAATTGGTCGACGTGCGCGGTCACCAGGTGCGCGGCGGCGTCACGCTGCCGCTCGGCAGCCTCGCGCTGCAGGACCTTTCGCATAAATCGCTGAAGCGCGCCGAGCGCATCGTCAAGAGCGAGCTGTCGGAGGTGCCGCGCCTGAAGGCCGGACATGGCCGCACCTTCTATGCGGTCGGCGGCACCTGGCGCGCGCTGGCGCGCATCCACATCATCCAGAGCGGCTACCCCCTGAAGGTGATGCACGGCTATTCGATATCGGCCGCCGAGGCGCTCGATTTCGCGCAACGGCTGCGCCGGCTCGCGGCGAGGCACATGCTCGCCAACATCGAAGCGGTGGCCGATGCGCGGCGGCCGCTCCTCACCTATGCGGCGCTGGTGCTCGAATACGTCATCCGCGTCGCGCGTCCGAAGACGATCACGTTCTCGACTTTCGGCGTGCGCGAAGGCCTGTTGTTCTCGATGCTGCCGGAGGCCGAGCGGAACAAGGACGGCCTGATCTGCGCGGCGCAGAAACTGAACGAGCTGCTGTCGCGCTCGGCGCGCCACGCCCAGGAACTGATCGAGTGGACCGATCGGCTGGTGCGGGTCGTGCATCTGCGCGAGACCGAGGAGGATCGCCGGCTGCGTCATGCGGCCTGCCTGTTATCCGACATCGCCTGGCGCGTGCACCCCGATCACCGCGGCGAGCAGACGCTCGAGCTCATCACCAACGGCAATTTCGGCTCGGTCAGCCACCAGGGGCGCGCGTTCATCGCGCTGTCGGTGTTCTTCCGCTATGCGGGCCTGAGCGAGGAGAACCAGCCGCCCACGATCATCCAGCAGCAGGTCACCGCGGCGATGCTGGAGCGCGCCCGTGTGCTTGGTGCGGCCTTCCGTGTGGCGCACCTGATCTCGGCCGCCCGCCCCGGCGTGTTGCCGGCGACGCAATTCCGCAGCCAGAGCCGCAAGCTGATGCTCGTATTCGAGCACCGGATGGTCGATCTCGTCGCCGATCGCGTCGGCAGCCGCTTCAAGCAGCTCGCGCGGCTCGTCGGCCGCAGCGGATCGATCGTCAGGCGTTAGTCTCGCGCCCCTGCGCGGCGAAATGCGGGCTTTGCCGGCGCCAGATCGCGCCTGCAATCAGCACCACGATGACACCGAGCACGGCGCACGCGATCTCGCCGCCATTGCCCCCGACGAACAGCGGCGCCACGCCGACGACGGTGAGCAGCGCATCGAGCTCGATGCCGAGTGCGCCCTCAAAAAGGCTCTGCAGCCGCGGATGAATCGCCGGATCGGTCGCGATCACCTCGCCCGCGATCCAGCCGAGCAAGGCTGAGCCGGCCCATACCAGGATCGGCAGCATGCCGAGCAGCGCCATGATCAGGGCGGCGCCCGCGATGATCAGCGGGATACTGCTGGCGAGCCCAAAAACCAGCAGCGGGAGGCTGCCGTCGGCGGCCGCCGCCACCGCAATCACGTTATCGAGGCTCATCACGATATCGGCGATGACGACGATCTGCACCGCCGCCCAGAGATGCGATGCGGAGCCGACGTTCTCCTGCTCCTCGCCGTTCGGCACCAGGAGTTTTGCGGCGATCACCAGCAAAGCCAGGCCGCCGACGAGCTTCAGGTAGGGCAATCCCATCACGGTGGCGATCACGACCGTGAAGATGATCCGCAGCACGACGGCGGCGAACGTGCCGAGGATCATGCCCCAAAACCGCTGCCGCGGCTCGAGCGAGCGGCACGCCATCGCGACGACCAGCGCGTTGTCGCCGGACAGCAAAATGTTGATCCAGATGATTTTCGAGAGGTTCACCCAGAACTGCGGATGGGTGATTTCGGACCGGAACTCGGTGAAGAGGGCACCGATGCCCGAGGGATCGAATAGTTCCGACAAAAAGCTCAATCCGACCTCCGAGAGCGGCTCACGCCGTCACTCGGTAACGCAAATCGACCGGCTCGTCCGGGTGGCGATTTGTCGCAAAATACGAAAAGACCAGCCTATTCGGCCGTATGCGCCTCCGCGACCTTGGCGTGCGGTTCCCCGAGCTTTCGCCGGCGCCAGACCGTCCCCACGATCAGGACCGCCACCGAGCCGAGTGCGGAAGCCGCAAAATCCATCAGGTCGCCGTCGAGGTTGAAATGCGACGCCCCGAGAATCCTGGACGTCGCGTCAATGGTGATGTGACCATCGAGCATTGTCTGGAACAGTGAATGATCGATGGGGTCACTCGCGATCACGTCGCCCGCGATCCAGCCGAGCAGCATGGCGCCGAGCCAGACCAGCACGGGATAGCGATCGAGAATCATCATGATCAGCGCCGCGCCCGCGATGATCATCGGAATGGAGATCGCAAGGCCGAGCACCAGCAGCGACATCTGGCCGTTCGCGGCGGCTGCGACCGCGATCACGTTGTCGAGACTCATGATGATGTCGGCGATGACGACGATGCGGACCGCATGCCAGAGCGTGGTGCCGGCGGCGATCTCGTCGTTCTCGTCTTCCGGCACGAGCAGCTTGGCGGCGATGATCAATAGCGCAATGCCGCCGACGAGCTTCAGGTAGGGCAGCGACATCAAGCTCGCAACAATGCCCGTGAAGGCGATCAGCAGCACCACCGCGATGCCGGCGCCGATGATCATGCCCCACAGCCGATGGGCTCCATGCAGGCCGCGGCAGGCCATCGCGATGACGAGCGCGTTGTCGCCCGACAGCAGCACGTTGATCCAGATGATCTTGCCGACCGCGAGCCAGAACGACGGCTGCTGCATATCGGCCTTGAACTGCGTGAAGAACGCGCCGATATTGGCGGGATCAAAGACCTGCAAGAACGAGTTCACGGCCTACCCCCTGATCCCGACGTCCGCTCTCCGCGGCTCTTGTTGGCCGGCGTCAGCCGACGATTTCGTTGCCCGAGAAGAACTGCGCGATCTCGATCGCGGCGGTTTCCGGCGCGTCCGAGCCGTGCACGGA
>Ga0070684_100002604_pt1 | contig 13318 bp, 3 predicted proteins | sample KBSC723LmetaG_FD_65653 | JGI IMG/M metagenome (GOLD analysis project Ga0070684, IMG submission 65653) | Corn rhizosphere microbial communities from Kellogg Biological Station, Michigan, USA - KBS C7.2-3L metaG | ecosystem: Host-associated > Plants > Roots > Rhizosphere ...
CGCACACCTGGCCCGCGCCGCAGCTCGCGGTGCAGGTTTTCAGCGTCGTGCACTTCCCGGTGCCGCTGTCGCACGTCTGCCCGGACGGGCAGGTGACGCCGGCGCATGGCTGCAGGAAGCAACCCGGAACGCACGCGCCGTTGACGCAGGTCTGATTGTTCCCGCACACGACGCCGGTGCACGGATCGCCCGTGGACACGCAGGTCGCCTTGCAGGCGGCGCCGCCGCCGCAGGCCATCTTGTTGCTCGCGCACGGATCCGGCTGGCAGGTCCCGCCCAGGCAGACCTGGCCCGCCGCGCAGGCCGTCGCGCAGCCCGTGGGCCCGCCGGAGCTGCCGGCCGTTCCCGCTCCGGTTCCCGTCGCGCCGGCGACGCCGGCGACGCCGGTCGAGCCGCCGAGGCCGCTGACGCTTCCGCCCGTTCCGGTGGTCCCGTGTCCCGCGCTGCCGCTCGGCGTGCCGGTCGCGCCGGCGCTGCCCGCGGGCGGGAGGCCCGAGGCCCCCGCGCTCCCGGAGCTGCCGCTCTTCCCTGACGGCCCGGAGCCGCATCCAGGCGCCGCAAGGCCTGCAACGCCCGAGAGCAGAGCGACCAAGACGCTCGCCCGAATTGCCGCTCTTCGAACCGATCTCTCGTACGCGGGAGTCCTGGCCATCGCGCCTCCGGACACCTCAGTGGCGGACCCGCGGCGATCGGTTAGGTGGAATCAGCAGCGACGCCAATCGCGCGTTGATGAGGACCTTGAAAGAGGACGAGGTGGTCCGCGCGCCCGCTGAACCTGCAAGAGAGCTGATCCGGCGCCCCGTTCTCGCGCCGGCGCCGGTCCGTTCACGGGGGTAGATTTTGAACGGGCGACTCCGGATCGGAACGACCAGGAACGCACGAAGGAAAGAAAGCGAGGTCGAGCGGAGGCACGGCGGAGCAGCGCACGTGAGGTAGGAAGGTGAGCAAGACGTCGTCGGCGTACGCGCTGGGAGAGCGACTGCAGAAGGATGAGAAGGCGACCCTGTACCGCGCGGTTCGCGTGGTCGACGGAACGCCGGTGGTCCTCAAGGTGCTCGATCCACGCCACAGCCACCCGCGAGACGTCGCGCGCCTCCGCAACGAGTACGAGCTCGGGCGCACGCTGAAGGGACTCGCGGTCGTAGAGCCGCTGGCGTTCTCGAGCTTCGAGGGTCTTCCGGCGCTCGAGCTGGAAGACTTTCACGGCGTGTCGCTGGATCGGCTCGACGGCGAGCTGCTGGGAATCGACGCCTTCCTGCAACTGGCGGTGCGGGTCACCCGAGCGGTTGCCGCGATCCACGAGCGCGGCCTGATCCACAAGGATCTCAAGCCGGAGAACATCCTCTTCAACCATGAGACGGGCGAGGTGAAGCTTCGTGACTTCTGCCTCGCTTCCCGCATTGCCCGCGAGCAGACCACCGCGCGGCCTGCTCGCCTGATCGAAGGGTCCCTGCCCTACGTGTCCCCCGAACAGACCGGGCGCATGAACCGGTCGATCGACAGCCGCTCCGATCTCTATTCGCTCGGCGTCACTTTTTATCAGCTCATCACCGGACGTTTGCCCTTCGAGGCGAGCGACGCCATCGGCTGGGTGCACTGCCACGTCGCGCGCAAGCCGGTCCCACCCGACCTGCTGCGCCCGTCCATCCCCCGGGCGGTGTCCGACATCGTCCTCAAGCTGCTCGCGAAGGTGCCCGACGAGCGCTATCAGAGCGCATCCGGGCTGGCCCACGATCTCGAACGCTGCCTGCAGCAGTGGCGCGCGTCCGGACAGATCGCGCGCTTCACGCTGGGAGCGGGCGATGTCTCCGATCGTTTCCTGATCCCGCAGAGGCTCTACGGTCGGACCGCCGAACGCGCCGCTCTGCAGGACGCGTTCGAGCGCGTCGTCGCGACGGGTAGCCCGGAGCTGGTTCTCGTGTCCGGCTCGTCGGGCATCGGCAAGTCGTCGGTGGTGCAAGAGCTTCACCGTCCGATCGCGGCGATGCGCGGCGTCTTCGTCTCCGGGAAGTTCGAGCAATACAAGCGCGACATCCCCTACTTCACCCTCATCCAGGCCTTCCGGGAGGTCATGCTCGACATCTGCGCGGAGAGCACCGACAGCATCGCGACGTGGCGCGAACGCATCCAGGCGACCGTCGGGTCGAACGGTCAGCTGGTCGTCGACCTGATCCCGCAGGTGAAGCTCGTCATCGGCGAGCAGCCGGCGGTGCCGGAGCTGTCGCTCGCCGACGCCGAGAATCGGCTGCGCCGCGTGCTGCGAGAGTTCGTGGGCGCGTTCGCGACCGAGGAGCATCCGCTCGCTGTCTTCCTCGACGACCTGCAGTGGGCCGACCCGGCCAGCCTGAAGCTGCTCGTCGACCTGATCGCCGACCCGAGCACACGCCACCTGCTGCTCATCGGCGCCTATCGGGACAGTGAAGTCGGTCCGGCCCATCCCCTGACCCACGCGCTCGACGGCGCGCGCGAGCAGGGGGCGCTGATCCGCGCCGTCGTGCTGCGACCGCTCTCTGCGGCCCACGTCACCGAGCTCGTCGCCGACACGGTCGGCTGCTCGCCGCTCGAGGCCGAGCCGCTCGCCGGTCTCGTCGGCGAAAAGACCGGCGGCAACCCCTTCTTCGTCATCCAGTTCCTGACCGCGCTGCATCGGCAGGGGCTGATCTTCTTCGAGCGCGAGGCACGCCGCTGGCGGTGGGACCTCGCGCGCATCCGGGCACAGCGGTACACGGACAACGTCGTCGACCTGATGGTCAGCAAGCTCCGCGATCTCCCCGGTGATACGCAAGCGGTCCTGAAGATGGCGGCCTGCCTCGGCGCCGGCATGGACGCGCGCACGCTCGAGATCGTCGTTGGGCACGATCCGGGCGCCGCGCTCCGGGTGGCGCTCGACGAGGACCTGTTGCTGCAGTTGGAGGACACCTACCAGTTCCCGCACGACCGGGTCCAGGAGGCGGCGTACGCGCTCATACCCGAACGCGACCGGGCGGCCATGCATCTGTGCATAGGGCGGCGGCTGCTCGACCGCCTTCCCGCCCCGGAGCTCGAGGAACGGGTGTTCGACGTCGCGAACCAGCTGAATCAGGGGCACGCGCTGATCACGTCGCGCGACGAGCGGGAACGGACCGCCGAGCTGAACTTGATGGCGGGCGGGCACGCGCAGCGGTCGACGGCCTACGCTTCGGCGCTCCGGTACTTCGCCGCGGGCGCCGGGTTGCTCGAGGACGACAGCTGGAGCCGCCGGTACGCGCTGACATTTGCAATCGCGCTGCATCGGGCGCAGTGCGAGTTCCTCACCGGTGAGCGCGAAGCTGCGGAACGGCGCCTCACCGACCTGACCGCGCGGGCCGCGGGTGTGACCGACGCCGCCGCCGTCGCTTGCCTGCAGGTGGACATGTACACCACCTTCGGTCAACCGCACCTCGCGGTGGAGGCCTCGCTCGCTTATCTCCGGCGGGTCGGCGTCGACTGGTCGGCGCACCCGTCGATCGCGGAGGTGAACGAAGAGTTCGCGCGGATGTGGGAGATCCTGGGCGACCGCAGGATCGAAGACCTGATCGATGCGCCGCCGATGACCGACCCCGTCTGGCGCGCGACGATGGACGTCCTCTCGATGGCTTCGGCGCCCGCCTCATTCACTGACGAGAACCTGTGTTGCCTGGCGGTCGCCCGCGCCGCGAACCTCAGTTTGCAGCACGGGAACAGCGACGCGTCGTCTCAGGCCTACGTTCTCGTCGGCGAGATCCTGGGGACGAACTACGACAACTACGAAGCGGCGTTCCGTTTCGGCAAGGTGGGCTTCGACCTGATGGAGAAGCGCGGGCCGCTCCGCTTCAAGGCCGCCGTCTACTTCTGCTTCGCGCAGATGGTCAACCCGTGGACGAAGCACTTCCGGAGCAGCATCGAGCTGCAGCGGCGCGCCTTCGAGCTCGCGCAGCATACGGGCAACCTTCAGACCGCGTCGTACACGCGCAACGGCACCGTCACCCTGCTTCTCGCGGCCGGCACGCCCCTCCGCGAGGTGGAACGGACCGCCGAGGACGGGATCGGCTTCGCGCGGCGGGCAAAGTTTGGCCTGGTCGAGGACGTCCTCGCGTCGCAGCTGAGGCTCGTCCGCATGCTTCGTGGTCTCACGCAGCGATTCGGGTCCTTCGACGGCGACGACTTCGACGAGGGCCAGTTCGAGCAGCGGCTGCGGGAACACCCGGGCCTGGCGATCGCCGCGGGCTGGTACTGGATCCGCAAGCTCCAGGCGCGGTTCTTCGCGCTCGAATTCGACGCGGCCCTCGACGCCGCCACCCGCGCCCAGGCCTTCCTCTGGACCGCGCGCTCGTTTCCCGAGGTGGCGGATTACCACTTCTACGCGGGCCTGGCGCACGCCGCGGCCGACAACCTCACCACGGTCGAGAAACGAACCGCCCACCTGCGGGCGCTCGCCCAGCACCACCGGCAACTGCAGGTCTGGGCCCGGAGCTGCCCCGAGAATTTCGAGAACCGCGCCGCCCTGATCGGCGCCGAGCTCGCGCGCATCCGTCACGACCGCGACGAGGCCGCTCGCCTTTACGAGGAAGCGATTCACTCGGCGCGCGACAACGGCTTCGTACACAACGAAGCGCTCGCCTACGAGACGGCAGCGCGCTTCTATCGGGACGACGGCTTCGCGCTGATCGCGGACACGTACCTGCGCGAAGCGCGCGACCGCTATCTGCGCTGGGGCGCCGAGGGCAAGGCGCGCGATCTGGAGGCGCGGCATCCGCAACTCGTCGAGGCCACGCCGCCCGGGCCGACGGCGACCGTGGCGCTGCAGGCCGAGCAGCTCGACGTCCTGTCGGTGGTGAAGGCCTCGCAAACCATCTCGGGTGTGATGGTCCGCGAGCAATTGCTGCGGACGCTGCTGCGCCTGGTTCTCGAGGAGAGCGGCGCCCGACGGGCGCTGGTCGTCTTGGCCCGCGAAAGCGGCCTCGAGGTCGCGTCGGAGGTCGTCTCGGACGATGCGCCATCCGCCCCGACGCCGGCGCCCGGCGGCAACCTTCCCGAATCGATCCTGACGTACGTCATGCGGACCCACGAGCGCGTGCTGCTCGATGACGCGACCGCCGACGCGGGCCGGTTCTCCGGCGACACGCACCTCGCGCGCGTCCGTCCGCGCTCGGTGCTGTGCTTGCCGATCCGGCGGCAGGCACAGGTCGTTGCCCTCCTCTACCTCGAGAACGACCTCGTGCCTGGGGCCTTCACGCCCGAGCGCCTGATCGCGCTCGAGTTGCTCGCCGCACAAGCCGCGATCTCGCTCGAGAACGCGCACCTCCTCGAGCGCGAGCGGGCCGGACGCGTGGAAGCGGAGGCGGCAGAACGGCGCGCCCGCCTGCTCGGCGAAGCCACGTCGATCATGACGTCGACCCTCGACTACGAGGGCGTGTTCAGCACGCTCACCCACGCGTGCGTGCGCGCGTTCGCGGACTGGGCGATCATCGACCTGCTGGAGGGAGAGGACACCGTGCGCCTCGCGGGCGCGCACCGCGACCCTCGAAAGGAGACGTTGCTGCGCGAGCTGGCCGAGCGCTACCCGGCAGGGTCCCGCTCGCCCGCGCCGGCGTCCGCGGTGCTCAAGAGCGGAGCGCCGCTGGTGGTCGCGGACCTGCCCGACGACGAGCTGCCCCGCTACACCGTCGATGATCGCCACACCGAGCTGGTCCGGCAGCTCGGCACGCGCTGTCTGGTCGTGGTGCCTCTGGTCGCTCGCGACACGACGCTTGGTGCGCTCACCCTGGCATCCGCGACGCCCAACTGGTTCGGGCCCGCCGACGTCGAGCTGGCTGCCGAGATCGGGCGCCGCGCGGCGCTCGCGATCGACAACTCCCGCCTGCTGCGCGAGACACAACGAGCTGTGCGTCTGCGTGACGACTTCCTCTCCGTCGCGTCGCACGAGCTGCGCACGCCCATCACCGCCCTCATGCTGACGGTCGACCGTCTCATCCACGCGCTCGCGGGCGGGCGGAGCCCTTCAGCGAGCTCGCTTGCCTCCAGCCTCGCCCGTGTCCAGCACAGCACCGAACGCTTGCGCCGCCTCACCGACGAGTTGCTCGACGTGACCCGGATCGAGCGCGGCCGCCTCGACCTCAATCCCGTCAACGTCGAGCTGGGGGCCCTCACCCGCCAGGTCGTCGATGACCTGAGGTTCGAGCTGAACAGCGCAGGCTGTTCGGTCCGGATCGACGTGGACAACGCGGTCGCGGGCGTGTGGGACCCGTCGCGCCTCGAACAGGTGGTCACCAACCTGCTGACGAACGCCCTCAAGTTCGGTGCCGGCCGACCCATCGACGTCCACGTTCATGATGCCGGCGCGGCTGCCCAGCTGATCGTCCGTGATCACGGCGTCGGCATCGAGCCAGCCCGCCAACCGTACGTCTTCGATCGCTTCGAACGTGCCGTGTCGGCGAGGCACTACGGAGGACTGGGCCTCGGCCTCTACATCGCCCGGCGGATCGTCGAGGCCCACGGCGGCGACCTGCGGGTCGACAGCAAACCCGGCCAGGGCGCCACATTCACGGTCACGCTCCCGTGGGTGGCCCCCGCACAGGCCGACGATCACGTCGCGCAGTCGCAGTAATGCGCAACGCTCGCGAGCAACGCGTCCAGGTCGAAAGGCTTCTCGATCGTCATCTCCACGCGCAGCTCGTCGATCGCCTTCGCCGCGGTGCCGGCGCCGGTCAGCAACATGACCGGGATGCTCGCCAGCGCAGGGTCGGCGAGCTGCCTGCGCCGGAACTCCCAGCCGTTCATCCGCGGCATCATGAGGTCGAGGAGGATGAGGCGGCATCCGTTCTTGCGTGCGCGGAGCCGTTCGAGCGCGCTTTGGCCGTCGTCCGCCAAGATCACCTCGTAGCCTGCAAACGTGAGAACGTCGCTCAGCACCTCGCGGATGTCGGCGTCGTCGTCGACCACGCACAGCGCGCGCCGCCCGCCGGTCATCGCGAGCCCTCCAACGCGCGCACGGTAGGCAGCGGCCACACCGGAAGCTGCACGGTGAACGTGGCGCCGTGACCGACGGAGCTGGTCACGAACACGCTGCCGCCGTGGGCCTCCACGATCGTCTTCACGATGTAGAGGCCGAGCCCCAGCCCCGCGTAGTTCCGCGCCGACACGCCTCGCCCGAAGCGTTCGAAGATGCGCTGCTGCACGTCCGGGGACATTCCGATCCCCTGATCGGCCACGGTGAGTCGAGCGATCCCGACCCCTTCGCTGACGGTGACCTCGATCGGCTTGCCGTCACCGAACTTGATGGCGTTGGTGAGGAGATTGATCGACAGCTGCTCCATGCGCGATCCGTCCCACAGGCCGATGACCGGCCCGTCGCCGCGCACGGCCAGCACGCTGCCCGAGCGCGAGAAGTCCTCGGCGAGCTGTGCGGCGCTCTCGCCGACCACGGCGCGAAGATCGATGAGTCGACGATCAAGCTCGAGCCTGCCCGCCTGGATTCGCGACACGTCGAGCAGCAAACCGATGAGCGAACCGAGGCGCCGCAGCTGCCGGCTGCAGAGGGCCAGGTTCCGTCCGACCGGCGGGGCGACGTCGCTCCCCAGGCGGCGCGTCAGCCCCTGGATGGCGAGCTGCAGGCTGGCGAGCGGCGTGCGGAGCTCGTGGGAGGCCACGGACAGGAACTCGTCGCGCATGCGCACCGCTTCCTCGGCGGCGGCGCGCGCGCGGCGCTCATCGACGAGGAGCCGATCCCGCTCGCGCTCGGCCCGCACCCGCACGGTGACGTCGCGGAAGCTCCACACCCGGCCAACGACCCGCCCGTCCATCCGCTGCGGCTGGGAGTAACTCTCGAAGATGCGCCCGTCCTCGAACTCGACGATGCCGAAGCTGTTGTCATCGGGGTGCAGCGCCAGCAGGGCCAACTGGTCGCGGAAAGCCGCCGGTCGTCGCAGCTTCTGCAGATCGAAGAGCTCGCCCCCGCGCGCCTCGGTGTACCCCCAGGTCTCCGTGAAGCGCCGATTGAGCTGCACGGCCCGCCCCGCGGTGTCGACCACCAGGATGGCGTCGCCGGTGGATTCGAGCGTCGCCTGCAGCAGCGACACGCTGCTGCGCAGTTGATCCTCGAAGCGCTTGCGCCCGGTGATGTCCGTGGAGATCCCGCACGTCGCGTAAGGGCGCCCCTCCGCGTCGTGCAGCGGGAACTTGAGCGAGAGGAACGTGCGCGTGACCCCGCCCATCGTGGCGGTCTCCTCGAACTCGATGGCGCGATCCTCGCGCAACGCCGCCATGTCATTGGCGCGGTAGGTCTCCGGCGCGTCGCTTGGCACGGCCAAGTAGTGGTCGGTCTTCCCGATCACCTCGTCCGGGCCCACGTGAAACAGCTCATTGAAGGCGCGGTTCGCGAGCAGGAACCGACCGTCGGCGTCCTTGACGAAGATCACCGCCGCGCTGTTGTCGATGATCTGCTGCAGCTTCCCGCGGCTCTCCTCCAGGAACGCTTCGGCGCGCCTCCGCTCGGTGTTCTCGCGTTCCAGCTTGGCGAACAGCTCGGCGTTGGCGAGCGCGATCGCCGCCTGCGCCGCGATCATCTCCAGCGCGATCAGGTGGTCGGGCGTGAACGCCCCCGCGACCAGGTTGTTCTCGAGGTACAGCACGGTGACGACCTCGATCTGCCGCGAGATCGGCAGGCACAAGACCGAGCGTGGCCGGTGCTCGGCGATGTAGGGATCGTTGACGAACGGCCCGCCGGCGGCCGGCTCGTCCAGCACCACACGCTGTCGGGTGCGGCACACGAACTCGGTGACTGCGGCCGGGACGACGTCGGCGGTCGCTGGCTGCGGCGGCTCCACAAGGCGGGTGGTCACCCCGCCTTGATCGACGCTGGCGCTCGCGGCGAGCGACAAGGCCCCGCCCTCCTCTCTCACCAGCAGGTAGCCGTGGTCAGCGCCTCCTTGCTCGAGGGCGACCTCCAGGAGGCGCTGCGCCACCCGCTCCCACGAGAGCTCGATCGAGATCGCCTGCGAAGCCTTGGCGACAGCCATCAGGTCCAGAGCGTCCGCCGATGCGGCGAAGGCCTGGTCGGACGGCGGCCGGCGCCTCTCCAGCTCGGGGAACAGGCGCTCGAGCTGGCTGACCTTTCCGTCCGCTCCCCACGCCTGGTAACAATTCCGTGCGTCGGTGACGTACGCCTTCGCTGCGTCGGGGAGCCCGCTCGCGCGGCACAATCGAGCCGCGAGCTCGTGGGCGATCGCTTCGTTCTGCGGCATCCCCTCGTCGCGCGCGGCGCGGATGGCACGCTCGTAGTGTCGCATCGCCTTCAGGCCCTCACCGCGCACGCGGGCGAGCTCGCCTTCGACAAGCTCCCGCTTGTGCAGGAAGTTCGCCGGGCAGCTCTCGGTCCACAGGCGGAACCACTCCAGCTCCGCCTCGACCTCCGCCACCAGCGCCGGCCTCTGGTCGGGAGGCCGCACGTCACACAGCGCCGCCACGGTCAGCCCCGTGTAGAGGTGAAACTCCGGGATCTCCATGAACGGCCTGGAGGTCCAGAGGAGCTTCCGGGCGCGCGCCGAGGCGGCATAGGCCTCCTCATAATCGCCAGAGAAGTACCGTGCCTGTAGCCTGCGGATGTAGTGCCAGCAGGCCGGGAGTGCGAGTGCCTGGATGTTCGCCTCCAGCCCGGCCGCGAACTCGCGTTCGTCGAAGCCATCTCCGTCGAAGGTCGAAAAGTGGGCGGTGGTGCCTCGGAGGTTCTGCACCAGGCGCAGCTGGCTGGTGACGACGGCCGCAACCCACTGGAAACCGATGCGGCGCACGAATTGCAGCGCCTCCTCGCACTGCCGCTGGACCTCGGAGAGGGGCGCTCCCAGCGCCAGCGACAGCGTGATCAGGTTGTTCAGCGAATAGCTGGCGACCGCGAAGTTCCCCGTCGCTCGCGCCGAGTCCAGCGCGCCCCGAAGGATCTCGTCGTTGGTGCGCAGCGGGTGCGACCAGTGATTCACCAGGGCCAGGTCGAGATAGGTCTTCGCCCGGTAAGCCGACATGCCGCGCCGATCGACCATCGCGCGGCCCGCCCGGCCGAGCGCGTCCGCCTCTCGATATCTGCCGAGGCGAGGGCCGACGGTCATTGCCACCATCACGCAAGCCGAGGCGGTCGCGTCCGTGAGCCCGTGGTGGATGCTCAGCTCCACCGCGGTCAGCGCCAGCAAGGCGGTCAGGTTCTCGTCGGTGAGCAAGGCGGGCAACAGCAACATGGCGAGCAGATCCGACAGCGCCACGATCCCAGGATCGTCCGCGCGCGGCAGATCGACGAGCGCCGCGATGGGGCGGTCGCCAAGCGCCTGCAGGAGCGTGTCGTATTTCCGGGTGACGTCCTCCCAGGCCGGATGCACGGAGAGCGCGAGGCCGTGCCGGTGCAGCGCCAGGCGGGTCACCTCCACCGCTCGCTCCATGCGACCGAGGATCGTCAGCAAATAGACTTCGACGCCGGCGATGGCCCCCTCGTCCTGGGGTCGGCGCGCGCGCGTGTGCAACTCGTCGAGCAGGCGGAGGGCCTCCTCGGCGTCGCCGGCGAAGAACGTGGCGCGAGCCAGCTCGAGGTGGAGGGCGAACGCGAGCTCGTAGCTCGTCTGCCAGGCATCGGCGGGAAGCATCTCGACACCGGCGGTCAGGTAGGTCCTGCCGGTCGCGTGGGCCGCCGCCGCCACCGCCTTGCGTCCCGCGCGCAGGTTCAAATCCGCGAAGGGGATCCGTTCGGCCGGCGCGATCAGCGCGCGTCCCTGGTCCAGCTGATTGACGATCTCGAAGATCCGATCGCCGACCTCCGCCGCGGGTGTTCCCGCGAGCAGCAACCGTCCGATCCGGAGATGGAGGACGGGCCTCTCGGCGTCCCCCACCAGCGAGTACGCCGTCTGCTGGACACGGTCATGGGCGAAGCGGTAGGTCCGCTGGCCCAGCGTGAGGATCAACAGGCCCTGCTCGACGGCCGGCAGCAGATCGCGCTGGATCGACGCTTCGTCGGTGAGCGCCACCGCCGCCAGCGTGTTGACGTCGGTCGTGTTCCCCACGCTCGCGGCGAGGCGCAGCGCCTGGCGGGTCGCCGGCGGAAGGCGCGCGATGCGCCCCACCATGAATTCCGCCACGTCGTCCGAGTAGCCGCGGGCCTCGATGCGCCGCAGATCCCAGCGCCAGCGCCAGTCACTCGGGTCGAAGAACAGCATCTCGCTCTGCACCAGCTCGGCAAACAGCTGGATCACGAAGAACGGGTTGCCCGCGGTCTTGTCGTGGACGAGGCGCGCCAGTGGACGCACCTCTTCGGCAGGGCGGCGGACGGCATCGGAAGTGAACGCCACCACGTGGTCGACGGACAGCGGACGCAAGACCAGCTCCTCGACCCTGACTCCAGCCTTGCGGACCTGCTCGATGATGCCCGGCAGCGGGTGCGCGGGGTCGACTTCGTTGTCGCGATACGCGCCGAACACCAGCAGGTGCCGCGTGTCCGGGGTGGTGAGCAGGCGCTGCAGCAGCTTGAGGCTGGCGAGATCCGCCCACTGCAGATCATCGAGGAAGAGCACCAGCGGGTGGTCGCGCGCGCCGAAGGCGGTGATGAACGCGTGAAACGCCATCCGGAAGCGCTCCTCGGCCTCGATGGGCGGAAGCGGCGCGACGGGCGGCTGCGCTCCGAGCAGTAGCTCCGTCTCCGGGATGACCTCCGCGATCAATCGCCCATTCGCGCCCACCGCCTCGGCGAGGCGCGCGCGCCACGCTTCCCGCTGTGCCTCGCCGCCGCCCAGCACATCGCGCAGCGCACGCCGAAGCGCCTGGACAAACGTCGAGTACGGGATGTCGCGCTGGTGAACGTCGAACTTCCCCGAGAGGAAGATTCCCCGGGCCCCTTCGATCGAGCGCAGCAGCTCGTGTACGAGGCCAGACTTGCCCACGCCCGAGTAGCCCGAGATCAGCGCGAGCGCCGGCTGCCCCCCCGCGGCGACCTCGTCCAGCACGGCGGAGAGTGTGGCCAGCTCGGTCTCGCGACCGTAAAGGTGCTGCGGAATCTTGAGACGGTCGGACACGTCCAGCTCACCGAGCGCGAACGGTTCGATCCGCCCGCTCGCCTCCCAGACCACGCGCGCACGCTCGAGGTCGTGTCGAAGGCCGCGCGCGCTCTGGTACCGGTTCTCCGGCATCTTCTCCATCAGTCGCTGGACGATCTCGCTGACCAGCGATGGGAGGCCGGGGATCACGTCACCTGCCGACGGGACCGGGCGCGCGACGTGCGCGTGGACCCAGCCGAGCGGATCGTGCGCCGTGAAGGGGAGCCTGCCCGTGAGCATCAGGAAGAAGAGGACACCCAGCGAGTAGAGGTCGCTGCGGCTGTCGACCGCGCGGTTCATGCGCCCTGTCTGCTCCGGCGCCATGAAGGGGAGCGTCCCCTCGATCAGCTCGGCGGGCTGGCCTACGAGCGGCTGCCGCGGGATCCGCGAGGTGAGCCCGAACCCGTACAGCCGGACGTCGTCGGTCCCCGGCTTCACGAAGATGTTCCGGGGCGTCACGTCCTTGTGCACGAGGCCGGCGCGGTGAACCTGCTCGAGCGCAGCGACGATCGATGAAGCGAGGCTCAGGAAGCGCCCGACGTCCATGGGCTGGCCGAGCAGCCGCTCGAGCGGAAACCCGGCAAAGCCTTCGCTGACCAGCGCGGGCATGCCCTCGTGCGAGGCGATGGTCAGCGGACGCAGCACGCTCGGTTGGTCGAGCGCGCCCGCCATGTCCAGCTCGTTGCGCAGGCGCTCGAGCTCCCGCGGCTGGTGCGGATTCGGCTCCAGCACCTTGAGCACGACCGGCACGCGATCGGCCTGGCGGAGCGCGCGGTAGAGTGTGGCGTTCTCGTCGTGTCCGAGCGTCTCGGTGACGGCGTAACCAGCGTCGTTCATCCGATCAAAAGGTAAATCGCGTGCGAGTGCTAACTGGCTTACTTCGCCGGAGCTCGCAATGGCTTCGGTGCCCCGGCTGATCCGACGCGCTCCCCAACCAGAGATGAACCCTCGATCAAGGGATTGACGGCGTTAGCTTTTCATTTAGGGGAAACCCTGGAGGACGCCATGACAGCTCGGATCTTCAACATCCTCATGGGCGTTTGGCTGTTTGCCTCGGCCTTCATCCTGCCGCAGGGTCGCGTCCAGTTCGCCTCGACCGCTCTGTGCGGCGCGCTCGCGGCCCTGTTCGCCGCGATGACGAACTACGACCTCAGGTCGCGATATGCGAGCATGGCCGTCGGCGCGCTCGTCGTCGTGCTCGCGCTCGCCGTTCAACCGATGGGCAGCGCGACCTTCTGGCACAACGGCATCATGGG
>Ga0070684_100002607_pt1 | contig 13316 bp, 4 predicted proteins | sample KBSC723LmetaG_FD_65653 | JGI IMG/M metagenome (GOLD analysis project Ga0070684, IMG submission 65653) | Corn rhizosphere microbial communities from Kellogg Biological Station, Michigan, USA - KBS C7.2-3L metaG | ecosystem: Host-associated > Plants > Roots > Rhizosphere ...
CCGGCTCGGCGCCGTCATCGGGGAACGACGCGACGCCGACGGAGATCGTCAGCTTGCCGCTCGGCTGCGTGCTGCCGAACTCGAACGGGAACTCGGCGACCTGCGCGCAGATTCGCTCCGCGACCTCTTTCGCGGCGCCCCTGCCGACGTCCAGCAGGATGATCGCGAACTCCTCGCCGCCGTAGCGCGCGACGACGTCGTTGGCGCGCCGCCCGTGCTGAAGGATCTTGGACACGCCGCGCAGCGCGTTGTCGCCCGCCAGGTGCCCGTGGCGATCGTTGTAGCCCTTGAAGTGATCGACGTCGATCATCAGCACCGACAGCGGCAGCCCGGTGCGGTTGCTGCGCTCCATCTCCAGCGACAGGCGCTCGCGGAAGTGACGGTGGTTGTAGAGGTCGGTGAGGCCGTCGGTGATCGCCAGCTCCGCCAGGCGCGCGTTCAGCGACTCCAGCTCCTTCGTGCGGGCGACGACCTTCTCCTCCAGCGACGAGTTCAGCGACGCGAGCTCCGCGTTCTTCGTGCGCAGCTCGCCCAGCAGCTCGGCGCGCTCGCGCTCCAGCCGGAAACGCGACAGGAAGTTCTGGATCGTCAGCCGCAGATCGGGCTCGTCCCACGGCTTCGGGATGTACTGATCCAGCCCCGCCTTGTTGATGGCGTAGACGACCGCGTCCAGGCCGGCCTGACCCGTGAGCAGGATCTTCACCGTATGCGGGCTGCGCCGGTGGACCTCCTCCAGCAGCTCGACCCCCTTCATGCCGGGCATGATCTGGTCGGCGATCACCACCGCCAGCTGCTCACCGTCCTGCTGGAGGTCCTCCATCAGATCCAGCGCCTCGCGCGCGTTCTTGGCGACCGCGATGTCGCATTCGCCGCCGAAGCGCGCCGACAGCTGCTGGCGCAGCGCCGCGAGGATGCCCTCCTCGTCGTCGACGCACAGGATGTGCTCCCGCAGGTGCGGCCGCAGCGGCGTCGTCTCAGACGGGATCAATTGGCACGTCCCTGTGTCATGTTGCTGGCGCTGTCCAGGCCGCCAGGACCATCTATCGGCAGTCTGACCTCGAAACGTGTGCGCCCGGGGCGGCTTTCCACCCGGATGGTCCCGCCGTGCTTCTCGACGATGCGCGCCGAGATCGACAGGCCCAGGCCGGTGCCCTCCCCCTTGGCCTTGGTCGTGAAGAACGGCTCGAAGATACGCGCCGCGACTTCGGCCTCGATGCCGGGACCCGTGTCCTGGATCGCAACCTCGACGTCGCCTTTCTCCACCTTGGTCTCGATCAAGATCTCACCCCGCCCGTCCATGGCCTGTATCGCGTTGTGGATGAGGTTGGTCCACACCTGGTTGAGTTCGCCGACGTACGCCGAGATCGGCGGCAAATCCCCGAATGATCTTTTCACTGTAACGCCATCGTCTCCGTACTTCAACTGATGCGAGAGGATGATCAGCGTGTCCTCGATCCCCGCGTGCACGTCGACGCGTTCGAGCGGCGCTTCGTCCAGCCGTGAGTACCGCTTGAGGGCGCCGACGATCCGCCGGATCGCGCCGATGGCCGTCCGGATGGTGCCGGCGGTGCGGGCCAGGAAGGCCAGCTCGCGCAGGTAGCCGACCAGCGGCACCAGGGTCTTGTCGCCGGCCAGCGCCCGCAGGTCCGGGGCGACGCGCTCGCCGATGGGACCGACCTCCGCCAGCAGCGCCGCGGCCTCGTTGCCGCCCTTCGAGTTCACGAACAGCGCCTTCAACCGCCGCTGCTGCTGGCGCGCCTCGATCGAGGTGAGCAGCCCCGCCGACATCATCTCGGGCACCAGGCCGTCGACCATCGTGAAGTACGCGGTGACCGCTTCGGACGGCAGGCCGAGCTGGTAGAGATCACGCGCGCACTGACTGAGGCGCCGCACTGTCTCCTGCACCGCATCGACCATGCCCTGCACGGCCGCCGCGGGCGAGTTCACCTCGTGGGCGATGCCCGCCACCAGCATGCCCAGGCCCGCCATCTTCTCCGAGTGGATGAGCTGCCCCTGGGCCGCGCCCAGCTCGAGCAGCGTCCGTTCGATCTCGGTGTTCGCCTTCTCGAGCTCGGCGGTGCGGGCCCGGACGCGCGCCTCCAGCACCTCGGAGAACGCGCGCACCTCGGTGTAGAGGCGCGCGTTCTCGATCGCGGTCGCCGTCTGATCGGCGAACGTCACCAGCAAGCGCAGGTCGGCCTCGCCGAACGGCGCCTCGCCCAGCCGGCCGACGATGATGACGCCGACCATCCGGTCCTTGATCGTGAGGGGTGCCGCGATCACCGGTCCGCGCAGGCCGGACCGCTCCGCGTGATCCATCAGCTGGGGATCGGCCTCGACGGCGGGCGTGCGCCGCGGGCGGCCGAGCGCCGCGACAGCCCCCGCCAGCCCCGCCAGCCGCTCGCCCACGGGATCGCCGGCGACCGCGCGCACCACGAACGCCGGCTGCTCGCCGACGCGTCCCTCGACGGCGAGCGCGATCGCGACGGTCTTGCCGCCGAGCACGTTCAGGATCTCCGTGATGACCGCGCGGAGCACCTGGCCCAGGTCGACGACGCTGCTGACGGCGCGGCCGACCTGGTGGACGGTGACCAGCTCGCGCACGCGCGCGGCCAGGCCCTCCTGGTTCTCGCGCAGGCTGCGCGTCATGATGCGGAACGCCTCGGCGACGTCGCCGATCTCGTCGTCGGTGTCGACGGCGAAGCTGGTGTCCAGATCGCCGCGCGCGATGGCGAGCGCGCCCGCGTGCAGGTTCTGCAGGGGCCGGGTCATGCGGCGCGCGAGCAGGTTCGAGAGCACCATCGCCAGCAGCAGCGCCGACAGCGCGCCCAGGATCAGCGCCGTGCTGGCGCGCCGGCGGGCGGCGGCCAGCGGTTCGCGATCGACGGCCACGCCCAGCAGGCCGACCGCGCGGCCGGTGACGTCCTTCAGCTGGCCGAGCGCGACGGAGTACGGGTGGCTCTCGACCTCCAGCGGAACGACCATCGGGCCGGCGCCCAGCCCTGCGGGCCTGAAGTCCGACGGCAGCAACGGCCCCGCGAGGCGCGCGCCGGTCGCCGCCATGAACGTCGACGCGTTCGGATCGTTCGCGGCGTAGACCACGACCTCGCGTCCGGCGCCCAGCGCGGCCTTCAGCTTGTCGACGACCGCCCCGTCGATCGCCTCGGTGACGACCGCCGTCCCGAGCATGCGCATCGCTGGATCCACCAGCGGCAGCGCGGCGCGCACGACCAGCCGATCGCGGGCGCGCTCGACGCTGACCGTGCGTTCGTACGCGAGCGCGTCGCGGATGACGGGCGACCGATCGGCGGGTTCCAGGGCGCCGGCCGCGGCGCTCGGCGCGTCCTCGCAGCTGCCGCGCGTGCACCGCGCGACCACGCGGCCGGTCGCATCGGTCGTCTCGAAGAGCGCGTTCGGGATGGACAGCGACAGCTCGCCGAGCCGCTGGCGCGCTGACGCGGGCGCGGCCGCCTGCGCGCGCAGCAGCGTCGCGTCGTCGCCCAGCGCCGCTGCCCCGGCCGCGAGCTGCTGCACCTGTTGCAGGAACAGGCCGCGCGCGACCTGGAGGCCGCGCATCGCCTCGAACTCGATGCCTTGCTCGACGCTGGAGAAGATCAGCAGGACCGCGACCGCGGAGACCGCGATCACCGGGCCGAGGGCCGCGATGATCAGGACCGCCGACAGACGGCGCCGCAGGCCGTGCCGCCGCATCACCGCGCTGACGGGCAGCGACCAGACGCTGGCGCCGCGGCCCAGCCACTCGGCGGCGCGGAAGATGCTCGACTGGCGCAGGCTGCCGCTGGACGACTTCATCTTGCGACCGCTGCCCGATCCGCGCGTGCCGCCGGAGGGCCTGGTGCTCTTGGCGTCGCCGGACTTGCCGTCGAGGATCTTGCCGTCGCCGGATCTGCCGTCGGGGTTCTGGCTGTCGCCGGGCTTGGCTTCGCGGCTCATCGCGCGTGCTCCGCCCAGCGGTAGAGGCCCATCGCCGACGGCTGCACGACCAGCCCGCGCAGCGCGCCACGCTGCGCGAACACGACCTTCGAGTGCGCCAGCGGCACCCACGGGACGTCGATCGCCAGGATCGCCTGCGCCTGCGAGTACAGCCGCTCGCGCTCGGTGCGCGCCGTCGGATCCTTGGGATCAGTCGTGCGCTGGGCCATCCCGATGACGTCGTGGAACCAGGCGTTGCTGTAGAACGCGATGTTCGACGGGCGCGTCCCGGTGGTGTTGTCCGAATCGAGCAGCGTGTAGAGGAAGTTGTCGGGGTCGCCGTTGTCGTTGAACCAGCCGTGCAGCGCGAGGTCGTGCTCGCCGGCCCACAGCGCGCGCTGATGATCGGCGGGCTCGCTCAGGATGACGTCGACGGCGATACCGACCTCGCCCAGGCAGCGCTTGATGATGCCGGCGACGCGCGCCGGCGCGGGCATGTACTGGCTGGCGACCGACGGCGCGAACAGCTTCAGCGGCGCCTCGCGGTCGCCCTGCCACCCCGCCTCGGCCAGCAGCTTGCGCGCGCGCGGCGGATCGTAGGGATAGGTGACGACGTCGGACCGCGCGCCCCACACGTTGGGCGGCAGCGGACCGATCGCCGGGATCCCGAGGCCCTGGTACACCAGCTTCACCAGCGCGTCGCGGTTGATCGCGTGCGCGATCGCGCGCCGGATGCGCAGGTCGTTCAGCGGGCGCCGCTGCGTGTTCATCGCCAGGTACGAGACCAGCGTCGCGGGCGCCATCCGCAGATCCAGATCGGGGTTCAGCCGGACCAGCGGCAGATCGTCGGGCGCGAGCTGCTGGATGACGTCGGCGGCGCCCGACTCCAGCGCCTGCAGGCGCATGCGCGAGTCCGGCATCGCGATGAGAACCAGGTAACGCGTGTGGGCGGGCTCGTCCCAGTAGTCCGGATTGCGCTCCAGCGTGATCCGATCGCCCGGGATCCATTCGACGAAGCGATACGGTCCCGTACCCACCGGGTGGCGCCCGAAGTCGCGCTTCCACTTGCGCACCGCCGTGGGCGACACGATCGCTGCCGGCCCCATCGCCAGGTTGGCGAGGAACGGCGCGTAAGGGCGATCGATCTCGAACTGCACGCGGTACTGCCCTGCGGCGCGCACGTGGCGAATGTTGTGGTACGCGCGCGTCCAGACGAAGTCGGCCTCGTGGGCCGGATGCTCGGGCACGATCTGGCGCTCGAACGAGAACACGACCGCATCTGCGTCGAACGGGGTGCCGTCGTGGAAGCGCACGTTCTGGCGCAGGTCGAACGTCCAGATGGTGCCGTCCGAGCTGACCGTCCACGACGTCGCCAGATCGGCCTCGGGTTCGAGGCGGCCGGGCGAGAAGCGCACCAGGCGGCCGTAGACCTGCTCGGCGACCTCCAGCGATTCGATGTCGCTCGTGCGCGCGGGGTCCAGGCTCACCGCGTCGGTCGAGCGCGCCACCACCAGCCGATCGGACGAGGCGCCCTTCCCGCCCTGACAGCCGCCCAGCACGACAACCGCGAGCAGCGCCGGCCCGATCGCCGTCTGCAGCTTCATCGCGCGCCGCCCCGCGCGGCCGAGCCGCCCAGGCGAATCCGGATCTCTTCCTGCTCGGCGCCGTCGACCCGGCGCAGATCGGCGGCGACGTCGGCGTACTCGGCCGGCGAGACGCGCATGATCGGCAGGTCGGACTCGCGCCGCAGCACCAGCACGCTGGGGTGCCCGCTGCCGCCGCTGCGCAGCTGGCGATCCTCGACGAAGCGATAGCCGCCGGCGCGCGCGATCACGACGTCCTTGCGGAGGCTCGCCTCGTCGATGCGCGCGGCGCGCGGCAATTCAACCGTCGCGGTGAAGCGCGTCGGCACGTCGTACCCCAGCATCAACGCCGTCGCCCGCTGCGGTTCGGCCGCGAAGCGGCGCCCGGGCTGGGAGCGGAAGAAGGTCGGCGCGATGCGCATCTCGTCGGCGCCCGCCCCCGACCGGCCGGTCGGGACGGCGAGGCGCGCGCTGGAGAAAGAATACCGAACCCGCGCCGTTCCGAGCTCCCCGGCGCGCGTTCTCGGGACGTCGACCTCGAGCTCGCGCAGCCGCGCGCCCGGGAACTGCACGCCCAGCCAGCGCTGCTCGAAGTCCTGGCGCAGGCGGGCGCGATCGGCGCCGAACCGCTCGACCAGCTCCGCCCACTCGAGCGCGGGCCAGCCCGCCAGCTCCTCGGTCGCGACGGCGACGCCGCCGCCCTGCTCGTCGAGGCGGATCGTCATGTCGACGGTGCGGCGATCCTGCGCGGCCGTCTTGCGCGCGAACCCGAACCCGCCGTCCGGCACGCGCAGCGTGCGCGCGCCGTCCAGCCCTGGCGGCAAGTACCCGAACGCCGCGTGGCGCAGGCGCACGTCGGCATAGACCAGGGCCGGCGCCCCCGGGGTACCCACGTCCAGCTCGAGGAGCGCGTCCGCGAAGTCGTCCAGCTCCTGCGGCGGCGTCGGCGCCGCAGCGTCGGCGACCAGCCGCGAGCGCGCCAGCGCGGCGCGCGCCGGGATGCCCAGCTCGCGCGCGAGCGCCAGCGTGAGCGCGGTGCGGCTGCCCCGGCCCCGTGCCAGCGCGAAGCTGGCCGGATCGGCGAGCTCGTCGGTCGCTTCGATGTTCTCCGTCACCCAGTCGATGAGCGCTGCGGCGACGGCGCGCCGGTCGCCCCGCCCGCGCTCCGCGAGGCGACGCGCCTGCTCGCGCAGCTCGGGCGAGGATCGAAGCGCGTCGTGCAGCTCCTCGGCCAGGTAGCGCGCCCAGCGGCGCCAATCGACGCCCGCCGACGCGCGCACCGAAGGGACGTACTCGATGGCGGGGACGGCGGCGCGCTCCGCGAACAGCTGGGGCACGTTCATCGCCTGGAAGCTGGTGATGCGCGTGCCGTCCACCGCGACGCGCGTCTGCGGCTTCGGCGCGCCGGCGCGCGCGTCCAGCTCGATGTCCTGGCCGGCGGGCGAGACCAGCAGCAGCTCGCTGCGCGCCATCGGCGCGTCGAACGACTGGAAGAAGAAGCGGTCGATCAGGAATCCGGGCGCGAACGCGGCCGACGGCGATCGCGTCTCCAGGTACTCCCATTCGATGAAGTCGCCGATCGCGACGTCCGCGGCCGAGATCGTCTCCTTGCCCGCGATCTCCTCGGGCTCGCGTGTCGATCCGTCGCGCTTGTGCGTGCGCACGCTCAGGATCTCGGCGCCGGCCGGGATCGCGATCTCCGCCCACTTGTCGACGGCGTCCTTGCTGTCGACGCGGATGATCTGGTGGGTCAGCGTCATCACCGCGCCGCTCGCGAAGACCCGCATCACCGCGCGATCCAAAACCATCACGGCAGGCGCCGTGTAGCGCACCGCCGCCTCCTGGAAGGCACGGATGATGGCGCGGCCGTCGACGCGGAAGTCGTCGAGCGGCAACGGCACGCCCAGCGCGCGCGCCGCGCGTTGCACCTCGGGGACGTCGGGGCGGCTCGCCAGCACCGCCGCGATCGTCTCGCGCGCCGCGGTCGCCTGCCCCGCCGCGGCCTGAGCGTCCGCCAGGCGCAGGCGGCGCTGCGGATCGTTCGGATCGCGCGCCACCAGCCGCGACATCTCGGCCAGCGCGGCGTCGTGGCGGCCCGACGCCGACAGCAGTGTCGCCAGATCTCCGACGAGGTCGTCGCGCTCGGGATCCAGCCGCAGCGCCTCGCGCAGCGCGGCCAGCGCGCCCGTGAAGTCGCCGCGCGCCCGCATGCGCTCCACGCGCGCCTCGACGTTCCCGCCGCAAGACTTCAGCGCCGACTCGAGGCGGGCCTCCTGCTCGAGCGCGCGCCGATCCTGCGCGCGCCGCCGCAGCGCCTCGATCACCGGACAGGGCGCGTCCGCGAGCTTGTGGTCGTCGTCGTCGGCGGGCCCGGCCGCCGCTTCGACGGCGCGGCTGGCGTCGAACTCCAGCCCGCGCGCCGTGAACGCGCGCGCGAGCAGCAGGTGCGGCGCGAACCATCCGGGCGCTGCGCGCACGGCGGCGCGCCCCGCCTCGATCGCGTCGCGCGGCCGCTCATCCTCCAGCGCGAGCGCGGCGAGATCGTGCCAGGGCCGCGCCAGCCCCGGATCGACCGCGACCGCCGTCCGCAGCGCCGCGCGCGCCGCGTCCCGGGCGATGCTGGCGGGGCGCGACGGATCGTCGTGAGCGACGGCAGCTGCCAGCGCGAGCCCGAGCGCGAAGCGGGGCCGCGCGCGCAGCCGCGCGATCGCTGCCAGCGCGTCGTCGGTGGCCTCGGTCCGCTGGGCGATCGCGGCCGCGCAGTAATCGGCCAGCGGCCTGGGCAGCGCCGCCTCGCGCTCGACGGTCGACGCCGGCAGGACATGCAGCATGAAGCTCGCGACCCCGCCGCGCGTGGCGAGGCGCAGCTCGATGTCGTGACGGCCCGCCGCGAGCGCGAGCCGCGTCGCCGAGATCCGCGGGCCGTACCGGGTCGCGGATCCGTGCGAGGTCGCCGCGCGGCCGTCGATCGACAGGCGCCCCTCGCCGGCGTAATCGACGACGACGTCGTAGCGGCCCGCCGGGACGTCGAACGACATGCGGATCATCCGCGCGCCGCCCCGACCGTCGGGCGTTGACGGCAGATCCAGGCGGCAGCCGGAGGCGCTCACCTGACGCCAGTTGCGCGGCGCGCGCGCCGACGGTGGCGCCGGCGCATCGAGGTCCGTGCTCGCGAGCGGCCCGATCACGCCGACGTCCGCGGCGGTCGTCACGCAGCCCGCGGCGCGCGCGAGCTGCGCCAGCGCGTTCGCGTCGCCGACCTCGCGCGCCGCGTGGCTCGCGAGACGCAACAGCTCGACGCGCGCCAGCCAGGGTAGCGCCGGGTTGCGCGCCAGCTCGGCGGGCGCCGTCCGCGCGATGAACCCCGCGCGCGCGTTCGGGCCCATCTCGTCGAACAGCCCGTAGAGGCGCACGGCGGCGACCGGGGCGATCTGCCCGGCGGCGCCGGATTCGGGCGCGTTCGCGAGCGCGCGCAGCGCCGCCGAGTAGCCGTCGATCGACGCGGCGGATCGGCCCGCTTCGTAGTCGATGCTGGCCCGCCCGAACAGCGCGATCGCGTCGGCCGGCGCCGCGCGCAGCCGGCGATCGAACAGCGCCTCGGCATCCGCGCGGCGGCCGTCCGCCAGCGCCTGCCACCCCGCGACCGCTTCGTCGCTGGCCGGCTGCGACGGCCGGGCCGGCGCCGTCGCGCAGCCGGTCGCCAGCGCGGCGAGCGCCGCCGCGAGCACAGCCTCTGTCACGCGACGACGCCTCATGAGCCCGCCGGCGCCGGCGGCAAGACGCCGACCGGATTGCCCAGCACCGCGTCGACCTCCATCAGAAAGGCGCGGAAACGTGGATAGTCGTCGGCGCTGATGCGCGCGCGCGACACGTTCAGCGACGACCGCACCCGGACCACGCTGCCGTCACTCTCGACGTCCAGCGAGAAGTTGCCGAACGGACTGTCGATGGTCCGCCGCGCCGGGGGCGTGCCCGACGCCAGCCGCCACCCCGGCGGGAGGCGGTAGCTCAGCTCCTCGTCGTGCTGCCACGGATAACCGAGCACCAGCTCCTGCGCGCGCGCCGACAGGCGCGCGTACGTCCGCACGAAGTCCGCGTCGCGCCCGGTGACCGGCAGGTCGAGGCCGCCCGCCCCCGACAGGCGCGCCAGCCGCGGCACCGTCACGCCCGCCCGCACGGTGACCGGCGCGTTGCGATCCTCGATCGCCGGCATCGCCACCGTGTCCAGGCGGGCGCCCGGGAAGCGGCCGCTCCAGACGCGACCGTAGCGATCCTTGCGCTCGCCTTCCGTCTGGTAGTGCTCGCGCCAGTTGGGCGCCGCCTGGCCGCGGATCACCAGCTCCTCGTCGACGCGCGCGTCGCCGGACGCCTCCAGCGCCACCTGCCAGCGGCGCTCGACGTGGTTGTCGCTGGACGGCAGCACCGGCGTCTGCGTCAGCACGCTGCCGCGCGGACCGACCCGCAGCACCTCGACGCCCTGGTCCTGGGCGGGCAGCTCCGACAGGCCCGAGAACTCCGCCGTCCCGTCCAGGTACCGATCGAGCTTCGGGATGTAAACGATCGCGTGGTCGAAGATCGCCAGAGACGCCGGCTCGCGATCCAGGTGTCCGCCCCGCCGCGTACGCACCAGGACCAGCTCGGCAGGGACGCCAACCTCGCGCAGCAGCGCGATCGTCAGCGCCGCCTTGTCCTTGCAGTCGCCGAACCGTCGCGCCAGCACCTGCGTCACCTTGTAGGGCTTGTAGCCGTGGATGCCGAACTCGAGTCCGACGTAGCGCGTGCTCTTGACGACGAAGTCGTAGACGGCGCGCGCGCGGTCCGCGTCCGACATGCCGCGCTTGACCAGCCCGCGCGCGGTCCGGCGGACCTCGTCGTCGGCGGCCAGCGATTCCTCGACGAGGTGCCAGTACCACGCGCCGACGTCGTTCCAGGATGCGTACGTGCTGACGTGCAAGTACGGCGACGTCTCGCCCACGCCGGGCATCGCCGGCTCGGCGTCGACCTTGGCGACGTCGCGCGCGGCGAAGCGGTAGACGCGATCGCTGCCTTCGACCGTCACCTGCCGGTCCAGCCGGGGCAGCCGCGGGACGTTCGAATAGATCGGCCGCGAGACGGGCGCGATCAACGTGTAGTCCCAGCGCCGCTTCGGGATGGTCTCGCCGATGAACTGTAGATCGCCGAAGTAGTCGGCCATCTGGTTGTCGCTGCCCACGTCGTCGACCAGGTACTGGATCTCGACGACGTCGCCCGGGCGCAGTCCTTCGAAGCGGACGACCTCGGCGCGGTTGTCGTAGTACAGACCGTACCACGGCTCGGACAGGTCCTCGTCGCTGCGGTCGGTCGCCTCCAGCGTCGTCACGTCGCCGCGCGCGTTCCGCCGGTAGACGCGCGCCTGGCGGATGTCGACCTCCTCGCGGCCGGGCGTGTAGTGGACGGCGAACTCCTTGTTCTCCTCGGCGCCCCGCTCCGTCAGCACCTGGACGACGCGCTGGGCGAACGTGCGCGACAGGCCGTTGCGGTGGACGCGCACCACGCGCCGGTCCAGCAGCACGACCGCGCCGCTGCCTGTCGGATCCGCGGTGGACTGCGCGGGCGGGGGCAACATCGTCGTCGCGTCCTCCGCGAAGCGGCGCGCGAGCTCGTCGGGCACGCCGACGTCGCCGTGCTCGCCGGCGGCGAGCCGATCGGCGTAGCGCTTCAATTCGGGATCCTGGGGCCGCAAGGCCAGCGCCGTGCGCAGCGGCGCCACCGCCTCGTCGCTCTTGCCCATCCGGTGCAGCAGCTTGCCCAGGGCCACCAGCGCCGCCGGCTCGTCGGGCAAGCGCGCCGCCAGCCCGCGCAGCGTCGCGAGCGCGCGCCCGCTGTCGCCCGCGCCTTCCATCAGACGCGCCAGCTCGATCTCCAGCGAAGGCGCGTCGGGCCGCAGCGCGACCACCGCCGCCAGCCGCGTGCGCGCGTCGTCGCCGTCACCGCGGCGCCGCGCCCGGATCGACAGCTGGTGCATCAGGTCCGTGTCCTGCCGCCGATCCCGCGCCAGATCCGCGAGCACGCGATCCGCCTCGCGCTGTCGGCCCGCGGCGTCGTACAGGCGCACCGCCGCGCGCCGCACACGGGGCAGCGTGCGGCTGAACGCGGGCAGCGCCTCCAGCCGCGTGACGGCCGTCAGCGGCAATCCGGCGTCCGCCTCATCCTGGGCGATCGCCAGCGCCGCCGGCCAGCAGTCGGGATCGATCGCCAGCGCCTCGCGCCACGCTTCCAGCGCCCGGACGTCGCGTCGGGCGGCGCGCGCGTTGACGCCCAGGCGCGCGAGCAACAGCGCGCGCCACAGCGGGGGCGGCTGCGCATCGATCGCCTGCTCCAGCATCCGGCGACGCTCGTCGTCGTCGTCGGTCGCATCGGCGGCGGCCAGACGGAGCGCCGGCTCCGCCACCGCCACCGGCGACCCGGCGGGCTGCAGCAGCTTCAGCGCCTGCGCGAACGCGGCGGTCGCCGCCCGGTCGTCGCGATCGCGCGGCGTTGTCCACGCGAGCACGCGCCCGACGTCGGCCCACGCGCGGCCGCCGGCCGCCCCGAGCCGCCGCGCGCGCCGCTCCAGCAGCCCGTCCAGCGTGTCGGCGCGCGACGCCGGTTGCACCGATCGACGCGCCAGCGTCCCCGCCGCCGGGGGCGCGCCGACGTCGTCGCGCAGGCCCAGCGACGTCCCGGCCGCGTCGGTGACGCGCGCGAACAGCCGCCACGCACCTTCGCTGATCACCGTCTTGATCAGGATCCGGTTCCAGCCCTTTCCCAGGCGGATATTGACGGCGTCCTGATCCAGCCAGGTCGGGCGGACCACGTCATGCGTGAACACAACCGCGCCGTTGATCCACACCTTGATCGGTCCGGGCGATCCGAGGCGCAGCACCGCAGGGCGATCCCGATCGCTGCGCACGAACGCGACGGCGTAGGCGACCGCCTGGTCCGCAGGACGCAACATGCCGTCCAGATAGAGGACGCCGTCGCGCATCGCCGCGTCCCCGGGACGCCAGCCGACCTCGTGCGTCTTGCCCGGATAGGTCTTCACGAGGTCGGGCGCCGCCGCCTCCGTCTCGGGCGGAAACGCCGCGTTCAGGCTGGCGCGCCCCTCGCCGAACGGCCCGATCACGAAGTAGTGCGACAGCAGCCCCAGCGACGCCCGCAGGGCCGCCGCCTCCGCCGTCTGACCACGCTGCTCGAGGAGATGCGCCAGCAGCCACGACGCCTGCGCCGCCACCAGGGGGTTCGCCCCCTTCGCGACGGCCGGCCGCACAGCGGCCTCCAGCGCCTGGGGGTCGACGTCTTCATCCAGCGTCGCCAGCGCCGCGAGCGCGCCCGCCGCCTCGGGCTGCGACGCGTGCGCGGCCAACCGCTCGGCCTCGACGGCGAGAACCTCCTCGTGGGGCCGGCGCGCCAGCGCCGATCCCGCGCTGATGACAACGACCGCGCAAGAGAGGAGCGCCGTGCGGAGGAACATCGGCGCCGCAATTATAACGGGAATTCGGGCGGTTACGCCCGCAGTCCGTCACCGTTTATCGAAGTAGTTGGCGATCGTGTCCCGCAGCGCGATGCGGGCCCGATGCAGGCGCGTCTTCACCGTCGGCACCGAGATCGAGAGGATCTCGCCCGTCTCCTCGGTCGAGAGGCCCTCGACGTCGCGGAGGATGAACACCGTCCGGTAGATCTCGGGGAGCGCATCGACCGCGGATTGAATGTGGCGACGCAGCTCGTCCGACTGCAGCTCGTCATCGGGGCGCTTTGCCCAGTTCTCGCCCGCGGGCGGCA
>Ga0070684_100002612_pt1 | contig 13308 bp, 8 predicted proteins | sample KBSC723LmetaG_FD_65653 | JGI IMG/M metagenome (GOLD analysis project Ga0070684, IMG submission 65653) | Corn rhizosphere microbial communities from Kellogg Biological Station, Michigan, USA - KBS C7.2-3L metaG | ecosystem: Host-associated > Plants > Roots > Rhizosphere ...
AACGCGGCGATCCAGGCGGCTTCGGCCGGCGAGGCCGGTCGCGGTTTCGCGGTCGTCGCCGACGAAGTGCAGCGCCTCGCAGAGCGCGCCGCCAACGCAACCAAGCAGATCGAAGTGCTGGTGCGCACGATTCAGGCAGACACGAACGAAGCGGTGGTCTCGATGGAGCGCAGCACGACCGACGTGGTCGGCGGCGCACTGCTGGCCGAGAACGCCGGCGCCGCGCTCGAAGAGATCGAGCAGGTGTCGAACCAGATCGCAAGCCTGGTGCAGAACATTTCCGCGAGCTCGCGTCAGCAGGCCTCGGCCGCGCAGAACATCTCGCGCACCATGGGCGTGCTGCGCGAGATCAGCTCGCAGACCGCCGAGAATTCCGCTGCAACCTCCGGCTCGGTCGGCAAGCTCGCCGAGCTGTCGGCACAGCTGCGCAAGTCGGTCGCCGGCTTCCGCCTGCCCGATACAGCGACCGGCGGCAGCGCAGTCCTGACCGAATCCGACAAGAAAGCGCCCGCGCCGCCGGTGATGACTGCCACTGCCACGCAGGTTCGTCCAGCGTCGCCGCCGTCACCGCCCAAGAAAGTCAGCGGCCTGAACGCGTAAGAAGACATGGCCGAGCTTTCATCGCAAACACTGCATATCGTCGCGCGCGAGCTCAATAGTGAGCTCAACGACGCGCGCACTGCTCTCGAAGCATTTGGGGAGCAGCAGGACAACGTCGCGCTGCTGAGAAAGTGCAGCGAGCACCTGCGCTCCGTGCACGGTGCGCTGCGCATCGCCGAAGTCTACGGCGCCGCGTTGCTCGCCGAAGAAATGGGCCAGGTCGCGCGCTATCTCATCGACAACTTCGCCGAGCGCCGCCACCTCGCCGAAGGCCTCGATGCGCTCATGCGCGCGATGGTGCAGCTCCCGACGTATCTCGAACGTGTGATGAGCGGCGGCCGCGACATGGCGCTCGTGCTGCTGCCGCTGCTGAACGACCTGCGCGCCGTGCGCGGTCATGCGCTGCTCTCCGAAGGCACGCTGCTGCTGCTGAACCTCAGCTCGGATCAGCAGGCGAGTCCCGTCGCGACACCGGGCGAAGTGCTCACGATCGGACAGTGGGCGCGCAAGCTCCGCACGCGCTTTCAGCTCGGCCTGCTCGGCTGGATCAAAGGCGAGCGCGTCGATCAGAACCTCGAAGTGCTGTCGCGCTCCGCTGAGAAGCTGGAGCAGGTAGCGACCACGCAGCCGGTGTTCCAGCTGTGGTGGGTCGTCGGCGCAGTGCTCGAAGCTCTGCGCGAAGGCGGACTCGAAGGCAGCGCTTCGATCAAGCGTCTGCTCGGTCACGCCGATCGCGAGATGAAGCGCTTGTACGAGCAGGGCGAGGGACGCTACGTCGATACGCCACCGCTCGAACTCCTCAACAATCTTCTCTACTACGTCGCGCGGGCTCGTAGCACCGGTCCGCGGGTCGCGGCAGTGCGCGCCTCGTTCCGCCTGACTGAGTTGCTGCCGGTCGACGATCACGTCGAGCAGGCTCGCGAGAGTCTGTCGGCACCGTCCGTCAAGTTGATGAAGACGGTGGCCGCTGCGATCAAGGAAGACCTCGGCCGCGTGAAGGATGCGCTCGACATTTTCGTGCGCCAGGGCGGTACCCAGGTCGACGAGCTGGCGCCGCAACTGGAGCTGCTGAAGAAGATCGCCGATACGCTCGGCGTGCTCGGCCTCGGCGACCTGCGCGACAAGGTGCAGGGCGAGACCGGCGATCTGCAGGCGATCGTGACTCAGCGCTCGGGCGCGAGCGAGGGCACGTTGCTGCGCATGGCCGCGACGCTGATCAAGGTCGAGGACAGCCTCGATGAGCAGCTCGTCGGCATGATCGTGCCGAGCGCGGACGCCACGGCCCCGGTCCGGCCCACCGGGCCGGAAGATATCGAGTTCCGCCAGGTCACCGAGGCGGTGCTGCGCGAGTGCATCGTCAACATGGCGCGCATCAAGGAAGCGGTCGCGCTGTCGTTCGAGAAGCCGCGCGAAGCGCAGGCTGCCGACCAGATTCCGCAGCTGATGCGCGGCATGATCGCCGGCCTGCTGATGCTCGGCAAAACGCGCGTCGTCGAGATCATGGAAGGCGTCGATCGCGCGCTCGGTCAGCTCTTGCGCAGCGACGGCATGACGCTGCCGCAGGAAGCAGTCGATCGTCTCGCCGATGCGATCGTCGCGGTCGAGTACTACATGGAAACGCTGCAGGCCGGTCGCACCGACCCGTGGTACATGCTCGACAACGCGGAGAATTGCCTGCGCTTCCTTGCCGATGCGCAGCCGATCCCGCGCGTCGAAGCGCTCGCGCAAGTGGGCGATCATGCGCGCACGGTGGTCATCGAGCCGCTGTCGCAGACCGTCGCCTCGCCGACTCTGGCGCCGACCGAGCACGAGCCCACTGCGGTGCTGGATCCGGCATCGGTCGTCCGCCAGACGCCGCAGAAGCCCGCGGCACCGGTCGCGCCCGCCGCGAAGGCGCTCGATCGCGAGATCGATCCGGAATTCCTCGAGCTGTTCATCGAAGAGGCGAAGGACGAGATCGCCAAGCTCAAGCGCCTGTTCCCGCTGTGGGACGAGAACCCGCAGGACCAGGACTCGCTGGTCAACGTGCGCCGCTCGTTCCATACGCTGAAGGGCAGCGGCCGCATGGTCGGCGCGCAGCGCATCGGCGAGTTCGCGTGGGCCGTCGAGAACCTGCTCAACCGCGTCATCAACAAGACGCTGGAGCGCAGCCCGGAAATGATGACGCTGCTGCGCGAAGCAGTCGCGGCCGTGCCGGAGCTGGTCGAGCAACTGGAAACCGCGCGTCCGCCGCAGTCGAACATCACGCGCATCATCGAAGGACTCAACGAGATCGCCGGCGTGCGGCCGAGCGCAGCTGCGCCGAGCGCGCCTGCTCCGCGTCCCGTCGCTGCTCCCGCGCCTGCGCCAGTCGCCGTGCCGGAGCTGGCAGTACCTTCGCATACGCAGACGACGACGGTTTTGCCCCCGCAGCCCAGTCCGCAAAAAAAAACGTCTCCGCGACCGGACGTAATCCAGCCGCCGCCGTCCCAAATGGATCCCGGTCTGCACGAAATCTACGCAAAGGAAACCGCGGGCCATCTCGCGACCATCCTTGAGTTCATTGCGGCCTGCGATCTTGCGACGGCGCCGTATCCGGTCACAGAGGATCTGCATCGCTCCTGCCACACGCTGAGCGGCACGGCCAAGACCGCCGGCGCGCGTCAGGGCATCAAGATTGCGGAGCCGCTCAACCGCTACGTCCGCAAGCTCTACGACAACTCGATCGGCATGCCCGATGCGGGGCTCGCAGTGTTGAAGGACGCGAGCGCGGCGATCCAGCAGGTGGTCGATCACATCGACGAGAACACCGGCTTCTTCCTCGACCATCCGCGCATCGCTGCGCGCCTGGGCGAGCTCGAGCGACAGCTCGATGACGAGATCGCGCGACTCGCCGAAACGATCGACGCGACGATGCAGAGCCCGGCCCCCGCGGCGGCAGCTCAGGCGGTCGCAGACGCGAGCGCGGCTGCCGACGTCGAAGTCGTGGAGATGGAGCCGACCGACGCCAACGCGCTCAGCATGCTCGACTGGAGCTACGACAACTTCCCGCCGACGCCGGCGATGTCTGAATCTGGATCGCCCTCGCATGACTCGTCGCCGACGATGATGCGGCCCGCGCCGGTGTTCCGTGACGACCTGACCGCGCGTGCCGAGGCATTGCCGGATACCGAGCCGACCAACGTCCAGAAGGCGCTGGAAGACGGCGACCCGACGAACGTGCAGCAAGCGCTGGTGGAAGGCGATTTCCTCGCCTCGCTCACGTACGAAGCGCCGCAGGAAGAGCCTGGCATCGTCGTCGAGGAAGGTCTGCCCGAGGAAGCGTCGGTCGAGATCGAAATCGACGCGGCAGCATTCGAACAGCAGCTCGAGGAGGAGCAGGAGCCCGAGCCAGAGCCCGAACTCGTGCCGGAGCTCGCTGTAGAAGATTTGCTCGCGGAAGAAGAGAGCGACACGGTTCGCAGTCCGGCGCTGGCTCCGCAGTCGCCGTCTGTCACTGTCGCTCCGCCACCGCCCGTTGCGCCGGTCGTGGCTGCAGTCGCGCCGCAACCCGTCGAGGAAGAAGACGACGGCGCCGATTTCGACGCCGAAGTCGCAGCGATCTTCAGCGAGGAAGCGACCGAGCTGCTCGAGACCGCCGATCACGCGCTGTCGTCGTGGAAACAGGATCGCGGCAACAACGCGCTGGTGTTCGAGCTCAAGCGCGTCGTGCACACGCTCAAGGGCGGCGCACGCATGGCGGGCATTCGCGCGATGGGCAATCTGAGCCATGAGCTGGAGACGCTCATGCAGGGCGTGGAAGCGGGCAATGTTCCCGCGACGACCGAAGTATTCGACGCGCTGCAATCGAGCCTCGACGAGCTGCATCGCATGCGCGACGTCGTCAATCGCGGCGAGCGCTGCAAGTCTGCGCACGAGTTGATCAATCGCATTCGCGTACTCGGCGGGCACGCTCCGGCTGCCGCGCCTGCACCTGCGCCGACGCCGGCACCTGTCGCTGTCGCTCCGACGCCGGCGCCGGTCGAGCCGCCCGCTCCGCCAGTCGTAGAGATGGAAGTCGACGAAGACTTCGGCGCCGCGACGGGCGTCGTGCCGACGCTGACCGAGTCGTTCCGTCCGGCACCGCAGCCGCAGTCCGAACCGGTTGCCGCAGCGAACGAAGAAGTGCCCGCACTCGACGACACCGAGTTCGACATCGAATTCGGCGCCGACGAGCTCGGTGCCGCCGCGCCGCGTGAAGCGGTGCGCGTTGAAGATCTCACCGGCAGCCATCCGGTTGCCGAGCAGGCGGCGCCGTTGGATGTGGCCGCGCTGCCGCCCGAGCTGCCACCGGCAGAGATGTTGCAGGCTCCTGAAGAACCGGCAATTCCGGAGCAGCCGGCCGCACCCGTATTGCCGGGCCGCGAGCAGCAAGTCCAGGAGCGCCAGGAATTCGCGCGCGTCGACGCCGATCTGCTCGACACGCTGCTCAACAACGCCGGCGAAGTCAGCATCTTCCGCTCGCGGCTCGAGCAGCAGGTCGGTTCGATCGAGTTCAACCTCGCCGAGCTCGGCCGCACCGTCACGCGCTTGAAAGAGCAGCTGCGCAAGCTGGAACTCGAGACCGAAGCGCAGATCCTGCATCGACACGAGGAAGAGCATCCGGGCCGCGCCGACTTCGATCCGCTGGAGCTCGATCGCTATTCGACCATCCAGCAGCTGTCGCGCGCGTTCGCCGAGTCGGTCAGCGACGTCCAAAGCATCGAAGGCTTGCTCGAGAATCTGACGCGCGAAGCGCAGAACCTGCTGTTGCAGCAGTCGCGCGTCGTCACCGAATTGCAGAACGGCCTGATGCGCACGCGCATGGTGCCGTTCCAGCGCCACGTGCAGCGCCTCAGCCGCCTGGTGCGGCAGGTCGCGACGGACACCGGCAAGAAGTGCGATCTCGTCGTGGTCGGCGCCTCCGGCGAGCTGGACCGCCAGGTGCTGGATCGCATGCTGCCGCCGTTCGAGCACATGCTGCGCAACTCGGTCGTGCACGGTATCGAGACGCCGGAAGAGCGCGTGGCGCGCGGCAAGTCCGAGAGCGGCACGATCCGCGTCGGCCTGCATCGCGAAGGCTCGGAGATGGTCATCATCCTCGAGGACGACGGTCGCGGCATCGACGTCAGCGCGGTTCGTGCACGGGCTCGCGAGCGCGGGCTGCTGCAGCCGGGTCGCGTGCTGTCCGATGAGGAAGCATTGCAGCTGATTCTCGAGCCGGGCTTCAGCACGGCGAGCACGGTCACGCAGCATGCCGGCCGCGGCGTCGGCATGGACGTCGTGGTCAACGAGATCAAGAAGCTCGGCGGCGCATTGTTCACCGAATCGCAGCCCGGGCAGGGCGTGAAGTTCACGATCCGGCTGCCGTTCACGCTGGCGATCACGCAGGCGTTGATCGTGCGCACGGGCGAAGAGCTGTATGCGTTGCCGCTGCCTTCGGTGGAAGGCGTCGCGCGCGTGCCGCGCTCGGAAGTGCAGAAGCATCTCGCCGAGGAATCGCCGACGTTCACGTACGGCAAGCAGGTGTATCGCTTCCAGCATCTCGGCGCGTTCATCGGCGGCGGTGCTTCGGTGCTGCCGGAGGCGGACGTGTCGATGCCGGTGATTCTGATCCGCGCGGGCGATCATTCGACGGCGGTGGTCACCGACGAACTGGTCGGCAGTCGCGAGATGGTCGTGAAGTCGGTCGGCCCGCAGATCGCCGGCATTCGCGGCATCGCCGGCGCGACGATCCTCGGCGACGGCCGCATCGTCATCATTCTCGATCTCGGCGCGCTGGTGCGCTCCGAATGGCGCGGCCGTAAGCCGCTGGTGGAAGGCCCGCAGGAAGATCGCCGCACGTTCGTGCTGGTCGTCGACGACTCGATCACCGTGCGCCGCGTGACGCAGCGCCTGCTCGAACGCCACAGCATGAAGGTCATGACAGCGAAGGACGGCGTCGATGCGCTGTCGATCCTGCAGGACCACATGCCGGACATCATCCTGCTCGACATCGAAATGCCGCGCATGGACGGCTACGAGCTGGCTACGCAGGTGCGTGCCGATGCGCGCCTTGCGGATATCCCGATCGTGATGATCACCTCGCGCGTCGGCGAGAAGCACCGCGCGCGCGCGATCGAGATTGGCGTCAACGATTACCTCGGCAAGCCCTACCAGGAAAATCAGCTGCTGGACGCCATCGAGCCGCTGGTGGAAGCACGGCGGCGTAAGGCCCCGCCGGCGCAAGGCCGCGAGTCCCGCGCATGAGTGAAGTTCTCGCCCACGAGCTCTACAGTCTCCTCGTGCCGCTGGCGCAGGAGCGCTTGATCGTGCCGCGCGCGTGCGTCGCGGAGGTCGTGACGTGGCAGGCGCCGGAGAAGATGGAAGGCGCGCCGCCGTGGTATCTCGGCACGATTCACTGGAGCGGCCGCGCGGTCCCGGTGATTTCCTTCGAGGCCGCGTGCGGTCAGTCGCCGCCGAGTCCCGGCACGCGCACGCGCATCGTGATCTTCGTGGCGCTGTCGAGTCAGATTCCCGGCGGTTATTTCGGCGTGATCACGCAGGGCTTCCCGCAGCTGGTGCGCGTGAACGCCGACGTGGTGAAGCACGACCCGAGCCGCAACTTCCCGGAGCGCGGCCCGATCCTGTGCCAGGTCCGCATGCTCAACGAGTCGCCGCTGATCCCGGACTTCGAGTGCCTGGAGCAGATGATCTCGGAAGAGACCAGAGCCGGCTGACAGCTACCGCAGATCTCCCCACAACGCCTGTAGCACCGTCAGCGCCACGACCGCCGCTGTCTCAGTTCGGAGCACGCGCGGCCCGAGGCGCACCGCCATGAAGCCCGCCTTCTGCGCGGCCTGCAGCTCATCGTCATCCAGGCCGCCCTCGGGGCCGATCAGCAGCTCCACTTTGTTCGGCAGGCTCGCCAGGCCCGCGAGCGAGCCGGGCGCTGATGGGCTCAAGACGAGCCGCAGTCCTTCCTTGCGCGCGTTCGCCAGGTGCTCGCGCAGCGTGACCGGTGCTGCAACCAGCGGGATTTTCGATCGGCCGCATTGCTCGCATGCCGCGATCACGATGCCGCGCCAATGACTCTGCTTCTTCTGCGCCTGCTTCTCGTCCAGTCGCACGACGCTGCGCGCGGTCAGCACCGGCGCGATCGCGGCGACGCCGAGCTCGGTCGCTTTCTGCAGCGTCCAATCCATGCGCTCGCTGCGCGATACGCCTTGTAGCAGCGTGATCCGCAGCGGCGATTCCGGCGCGACCGCGGTGGCTTCGTTCAATCGCACGGTCACGTCGTCGCCCGCGACGCGGACAATTTCTGCACGGAACTCCTGGCCACTGCCGTCGAATACTGAGAGCGGCGCGCCTTCGCGCATCCGCAGGACACGCGCGACGTGATAGGCGCCCGCTGGCGCGAGCGCGATCTCGGCGCCGCTCTGCAACGGTCCTTCACAGAAGATTCGATTCGTTCTCATGGAGAAGGCATCATGGCGCATCGTGACTACGATGACTATTTCAGTCGACTCGAGCACCGGGCTGATGCAACCCGCGCGCCAGGTCGCCTCGCCGAACCACGACGAGCGGCCGGGCGGCATGCTGCCCGAGCTGATCCTCGTCCACAGCATCAGTCTGCCGCCGGACGAGTACGGCGGGCCGTGGATCGATCGCCTGTTCACCAACACGCTGCCGCCGGACGCACCTGAGGTGCATCCGTTCTTCGCGACGGTGATGACCCTGGAAGTTTCTGCGCATCTGCTGATCCGTCGCGACGGCGCGTCCGTGCAGTACGTGCCGTTCCATTTGCGCGCGTGGCACGCCGGCGCATCGAACTATTGCGGGCGCGAGCGCTGCAACGATTTCTCGATCGGCATCGAACTGGAAGGCAGCGATGAGCTGCCGTACGAACCGATCCAGTATCGTGCGCTGAGCAGCGCCATTCACGCGCTGTGTCGCGCGTATTCATCGCTTTCGCTCGAGCGCGTCGTTGGGCATAGCGACGTCGCGCCGGGCCGCAAGACCGATCCCGGCCCCGCATTCGATTGGCCGCGGCTGCGCGCGCTGCTGCGTTTGCCACGCGGATGAAACCGCGCCGTCTCTGTGGGTCAGGCTGCAGCCTGACTCTTTTCTTCGCTCTGGTGGCAGGCGCTCACGCCGCGCCGCCTCAGCGCATCGTCAGTCTCGCTCCGCATCTCACCGAGCTTGCGTTCACCGCCGGCGCTGGCGATCGCATCGTCGCGACCGTCGAATACAGCAATCATCCCGACGCTGCGCGCTCGATTCCCCGCATCGGCGATGCTTTCCGCGTCGATCTGGAGCGCCTGGTCGCACTGCGGCCTGATGTGGTCCTCGTCTGGCAAACAGGCATGCCCGAGCCCACCATCGAACGCATTCGTGCGCTGCAGCTGCGCGTCGTGCCATTCCAGACGCAGCGCCTCGCCGACGTCGCGACGGTACTGCGCGAGATCGGCCGCATCGCGGGAACGAGCGAGATTGCCGAGCGCGCGGCCGCTGACTACGAGCGCCACATCCAGCAGCTGCGGGACACATATCGCGATCGCGCACCGCTGCGGGTGTTCATCGAAGTGGACGACCGGCCGCTGTACACAGTGAACGGTCAGCAGATCATCAGCGAGATCGTCGAGCTCTGCGGCGGTCGCAACGTGTTCGCCGATCTCAACGCGCTGGCGCCGGCGATCAGCATCGAAGCGGTGATTGCGGCCAATCCGCAAGCGATCATCTCCACCGACGACACGGTCCCGGACGCCGCCGCGGAGTGGGCCCGCTGGCGCCACATCGAGGCGGTGCGTACGGGAAATGTCTATACGCTGCGCTCGGACGACATTGCGCGCGCCACGACGCGTCTCACAGTGGCGGCCGAGGCCGTCTGTCGCACGCTGGATACTGCACGGCAGCGGCTGCAGGCGCGCTGAATTTCGTTCTCGTGTAGCATCGCCCCTCCCATGACGCGATCCGCTACAGCTCTGCTGACCTTGCTCGCGTTGCTGGCGGCGCTGCTGTCGATCATGGCGTGGGCCGCCCGGCGCACGCACAACGCTGCGGATTTCGCCATCGCCAATCGCCGTCTCGGTCCCTGGCTGGTCACGCTCAGCTATGCGGCGACCGGCGTGAATGCCTGGATGCTGATGACCGTGGCCGCGGCCGCTTTTCTCTGGGGCCTGTCGGCTGCGTGGATCTGGGCTGCGGTCGTCCTCGGTTGCATAGTCAACATGTGGTTCGTCGCGCCGCGCCTGCGCGCTGCCTCGATCGGATCCGGCGGCATCACGGTCATACACCTGCTGGGCGTCGACGCCGGCGATCGGCTGCAGCCGCTGGTCGTGCGCTCGGCTGTCTTCATCATGATGCTGACGCTGGCGCTGCAGATCGCGGCGATCCTGCAGTTCGCGGGCGTGATGCTCGCCGACGTCGGGCTCAGCACGACCAACGTACTGATCCTGTCGCTGGCCGTGATGACTGCGACTGTGTTCGCGGGCGGCATGCGCGCGGCGAGCATGATCGACACGATGCAATCCGTCGTGGTGATTGCGGTTGCGCTGTTCCTGCCGCTGCCAGCGCTGATCGCTGCTGGCGGGCTTACCGAGCTGAAGATGGCATTCACGACCATCGGCCCCGAGGCGATGAACTGGTTCGACGGTAAAAGCGGCGTCGCCGCGATCGCGTTCGCTGCCGGTGTCGTCGGACTGGGCCTCGCGATGTGCGGTCAACCGCATGCCCTGAGCCGCTTCATGACAGCCAAGGATGAGTCGACGCTGCGCATCGCGCGTTGGGTTGCGCCGCTGTGGATCGCTGTTCTTCTTGCCGCGGTCGTGTTCTGCGGCTGGTGCGCGCGCGTGCTCTATTCGGGGCTGGAACATCCGGAGCAATCGCTCGCGGTGATTGCGAGTCGCTTGCTGCCGCCCTGGCTCGCGACGCTCATCGTCGTCGGCCTTGCCGCTGCAGTGATCTCGGCGATTGCCAGCCAGCTCCTGGTGATGGCGAGCGCGCTGGGAGTGGATCTGCGACGCCCGACGTCGCCGCCTTCGCTGCAATGGCTGCGCGGCATGTTGCTCGTCGCGGCGGTACTCATCTGCATCGTGTTGCTGTACGCGCCGAGCTCGCTCGTCGGGCACGCGATGTTTGCATTCACTGCACTCGGTGCATCGCTCGGGCCGCTGGTGCTCGTGCGACTCAGCGGCAAGCGCATTCGGCCGGGCTCAACGCTCGGAGCGATGTGGGCAGGCTTTCTGTTGTCGCTGATCTTCCATCTGTTGCCCGATTCACCCGGCGATTTTCTGGAGCGCGTGCTGCCGTTCATCGCCGCGCTCGGTATCGCACTGACGGGCGGCGAGCGCCGACGCAACCCCGATCGCGCTGACCGGTCGCAGGAGACCATGCACGACCGGGTGCCGATTTGAAGAAGAGGGCGAAGAAGAAGACGCCGAAGAAGCCGGCGCGAGCGAAACCGGCGCCGGCAATGCCGAGCCAGTCGGTGCCGGCAATGATCCTCGCAGCAGTACGCCGCATTCCGCGCGGCAAGGTCTGCACGTACGGCAACGTCGCCGAAGTGGCGGGATTGCCGCGACGTGCGCGACTCGTCGGGACCGTGCTGCGGCAGACGTCGGGCCGCGGCTTGCCGTGGTATCGCGTGATCAATGCGGGCGGGCGGATTTCCTTCCCGACGGGCAGCGCTGCGTACGCGCGGCAGCGACATAAGCTGGAGGCGGAGGGAGTCGTGTTCGCGGGCGGAAGGGTGGATTTACGGCGGTATGGCTGGCCGGCCAGGGATGAGCAGCTCGACGAGCTGCTGTGGAAGCTGCCTTAACCCCTTTCCACGGGGTCCTCGTTAGTAACGACAGGGCGCGGCTGGCGCCTGTAACGAGGAACGTCCATGAACCGTGTTGTGCGCGGCAGCTCGCTGATGCTGATGACTGCCATCGTCGCCGCTTGTGCGGCCCATCGCGATGAGAATCAGGGCGCCGCAGACAAGCAGGCTGCACAGCAGCGGCAAGGGCCGGCGCCGCAACCGGCGACCCATGAGATCGACTCCAAGCTCGTGAAGTCTGAGCCCGAAGAGCGCACGCGCGATCTGCTCGAGGACGTCACTGTCGCGGCCCGGCGCAGCGATCAATCAACGGTGCAGACAACGCCGGTCACCGTTGTGTCCCAGGAAATGGTGGCCGGAACGGCGATCGCGGTCCCGACAGCTCCTGCCAAAGTGGCCGGCAACTTTGCCGCTGTAGCGCCGCCGTATCAGCAGATCCAGAACACCGAGCGTTACCAGCACCTCGACGACAACGCGGTCCATCTCGTCGCCGACCAGCCGATCTCGACGTTCTCGATCGACGTCGACACCGGCGCGTACGCCAACGTGCGTCGCTTCCTCAACGCCGGCCAGTTGCCGCCGCAGGACGCCGTGCGCGTGGAAGAGATGGTCAACTACTTCGACTACAGCTATGTGCCGCCGGCGAGCCGCGACGTGCCGTTCCGCGTAGCCACGGAAGTGGCGCCGGCGCCATGGAATCCGCAGGCGCTGCTCATGAAGATCGGCATCAAGGGATTCGAAGTCGCGGCCGCCGAGCGGCCGCCGGCCAACCTGGTGTTCCTGATCGACGTGTCGGGTTCGATGCAGTCGCCCGACAAGCTGCCGCTGCTCAAGAACGCGTTCCGCATGCTCACCGATCAGCTCACCGCCCGCGATCGCGTGTCGATGGTCGTGTACGCGGGCAGCTCCGGCGTCGTGCTGGAGCCGACGCCTGGCGATCAGAAGACCAAGATCCGCGAAGCGATCGATCGCCTCGAAGCCGGCGGCTCGACCAACGGCGCGGAAGGCATCGAGCGCGCTTACCAGCTTGCGCACGACGCGCAAGTGAAGGGCGGGATCAATCGCGTCGTGCTTGCAACCGATGGCGACTTCAACGTCGGCGTCGTGAACTACGAAGCGCTCGTCGACATGGCAGAGCGGCAGCGCTCCAGCGGCGTTGCGCTCACGACGCTCGGCTTCGGCACCGGCAACTACAACGATCAGTTGCTGGAGCGGCTCGCCGATGCAGGCAACGGCAACTACTCGTACGTCGACACGCTGGCGGAAGCGCGCAAGGTGCTCGTGTCCGAGCTTTCGTCGACGCTGTTCACGATCGCCAAGGACGTGAAGATCCAGGTCGAGTTCAATCCCGCGCAGGTGCTCGAGTACCGGTTGATCGGCTACGAGAACCGCATGCTCCAGCGCGAAGACTTCAACAACGACAAGGTGGACGCCGGCGAAATCGGCGCCGGTCACCGGGTCACTGCGCTCTATGAGGTCGTGCCGGTCGGTAAGTCGGGTCACGTTGACCCGCTGCGCTACGGGCAGAAGCCGGCCGCGAGCGACGCGCGCGCCAGCAACGAGCTCGCGTTCGTCCGCCTGCGCTACAAGAAGCCGGACGCAGACAAGAGCCAGCTGCTCGAATATCCGATTGCCAAGAGTTCGGTCGCCACGCTCGAACGGCTATCCCCTGACTTTCGCTTTGCCGCGAGCGTGGCGGCCTTCGGTCAGCTGTTACGCGGTGGCAAGTATGTCGGCAATTTCGGCTACGGCGACGTCGAACAGTTGGCGCGCGGCGCGCTCGGCGAGGACACGGAAGGCTACCGTCGCGAATTCGTGTCGCTGGTGAAGCTTGCGGACTCGCTGACGCCAAAGCCGAAGGCTGAGGCGCAAGTCAGCGATATCGCACACTGAACGAGAGGGCTGAACTC
>Ga0070684_100002614_pt1 | contig 13308 bp, 8 predicted proteins | sample KBSC723LmetaG_FD_65653 | JGI IMG/M metagenome (GOLD analysis project Ga0070684, IMG submission 65653) | Corn rhizosphere microbial communities from Kellogg Biological Station, Michigan, USA - KBS C7.2-3L metaG | ecosystem: Host-associated > Plants > Roots > Rhizosphere ...
GAAGTCGCTCGGGATGGCGAACACTCATTCACCTTCATTGATGGGGCATTCAGCCACGCGACGTTGAAGCGGGCCGCGCCCGGCGAGTTTCGGGTGCAGACGGAGCATGGAGGAAGCGTCGAGCCTGTCATCGCCGCACCATCGCTCGTGGAGCAAGCCACCCATGTGCTGCGCGTGCTGCCCGAGACGCCGCTCTACGCGCGCGTCGACGGTGTTGCGCGCGGAGACGCGTTTCTGCTGATGGAGCTCGAATTGATCGAGCCGAATCTTTTTCTCACCGCTGCCGATGACGCGGCGGAGCGGCTGGCCCGCGCGATCAATCGTCGGCTCAGTCGCTCACGCTCGCCCATCTGACCACGGAATCACTCGGCGCGCATGGCAATGACCGGATCGACACGCGATGCTCGTCGCGCCGGCAGATAGCTCGCCAGCCACGCAACGCCGAGGAGCACGACCGAAACGCCGACAAACGTCGTCCGATCCGTTGGGGTGACTCCGTACAAAAGTGTCGCGAGCAAATGTGCGAGCCAGTACGCGCCGATGATTCCCACCGCGACACCGACGAACGTGAGCGCCATGCCTTGGCCAATCACGAGTCGAACGACGCGATCCTGCGTTGCACCGAGCGCAATGCGGATCCCGAGCTCACGCGTGCGTTGACTCACCGAATACGAGACGACGCCGTAGATGCCGAGCCCCGCGAGGATCAGCGCAAGCCCAGCGAAACCCGACAAGAGCACGGTATAGAACCGCGGCTGCGCAACCGATTCGGCCACGGCGTGCTCCATCGTTTGAATGTCATAGATCGGCATCGTCGGATCGACGGCGTGCACGCGATCACGGATCGCCGCGGTAAGCTGGCCGAGATCCGAGCGCGAACGGACGACGAACGTCATGTCGTTGATCGGAAACGTTCCCCATCCGAGATACACCGCCGGAGATGGATCCTCGCGCAAGCCGAACTGGCGAACGTTGCCGACCACGCCGATGATCTCTCCCTTGGACTCGACAGGGCTTGGCGTGGACAGCGTATCATGCGTCACGCCAAGCGTGATGTGCTTGCCCAGCGGATCTTCGCCGGGAAAGTACTTCGCAACAAATGCCTTGTTGACAACGACGACAGGCGGCGGACCCCAGTTCTCCTCTGCGCCGGTGAACGTTCTACCGCGGACGACGGGGATTCCCGCTGTCGCGAAAAAGTTCGACGTCGCGGGGAGCACGTCGGCGATCAGCCGGTTGTCGTCGGGAGCCTTCGGGCGGCCGTCGACGTCGAAGCTGACGCGCATGCCGATGCTCGATATTGGCGGCGACATTGCCACCGCGACGGACTGCACGCCTGGAACTTGAGAGAGGTTCGCGGCGACGTCCGCACTGAAGCGGCGAAGATCGCGATCGTTCGGATATTTCATCGATGGCGCGGAGACGCTGAAGCTCGCCACGTTCTCGGTACGGAAGCCTGGATCGACTCTGACCAGCCTCGCGAAACTCTTGATGAGCAAACCTGCGCCGATGAGCAGCACAACCGCGAGCGCCATCTCGGTCATCACCAGCGCACTTCGCGTGCGCTGGGCGCTGCGCCGGCCACTCGAACCGCGCACGCTTTCTTTGAGCATCTGACCGATGTCGGCGCGCGCAGCGTGAAATGCCGGAACTAGGCCAAACAACAGCCCGGTGAGCACGGCAATCGCCACGGCGAATGCGAGCACGCGTCCGTCGATTGCAATGTTCTCGAGACGCGGTAGCCCCTTGGGGCCAAATGCCACGATCGCGTCGACGATCCATGCGGCGAGCGCACCACCGATGACCGCACCAGCGAGCGAGAGGAGAACGCTCTCAGTCACCAGCTGTCGGACGATTCGCCCACGGCCCGCGCCGAGTGCAGTGCGGACGGCGATCTCGGTCTCGCGACCCGCAGCGCGAACGAGCAGCAGGTTGGCGACGTTCGCACATGCGATCAACAACACGAACGCGACGGCGCCGAACATCGTGAGTAGCGTGCCGCGGACGTCACCAACGAGCGAGCGCTGTAGATTCTCCGCCGTCCCTCCGAAGGTCGCGTTCGATTTGGGGTATTCCTTCTGTAGCCGCGCTCCGACGGTGGCCATGTCACGTTTTGCGGCGTCTTCGAATACGCCGGGGCGGACACGCGCGATGGCCATCATGAAGTGCGCGCCGCGGTTCTCGGGATCTGTCATCCACGGCTCGAACTTGAACGGGACCCAGACATCGGGCGACGACGGATACGTCAGTGACGGAGGAGCGACGCCGATGACGGTGAAGTCCTTTCCGTTCAGTGAAACCGGTCGTCCGATCACGCGCGCGTCAGCGCCGAAGTCGTTCCGCCAAAGCTTGTCCGACAGGACCACGACGGGCGCCGCGCTGGTCGAATCCTCGCCCTTCGAGAACCCGCGACCGATCTGCATCCGCACGCCGAGCAGATCGAAGAATCGTGCGCCGACAGACGCGGAGTTGAGACGTTTCGGCTCGGCGCCAGCGATGCTCAGGTTCGCGCTGTTGCGGTCCTGGATCTGCGCCATGCCGACGAAGCTGTGCGTTTGATCGCGATAATCGATGAAGTCGGGCACCGACATGTGGACGAGCTTCCCCTCTCTGCTCATCGACCCGATCTTCATGAGCTCATCGGGCTGCCGGAAAGGAAGCGGTTTGAGCAGCACCCCGTTGACGATGCTGAAGATTGCGGTCGTCGCGCCGATCGCGAGCGCGAGCGTGGCTACGGCGACGATCGTGAAGCTCGGCGTATGCATAAGCTTGCGCGCCGCGTAACGAATGTCTTGAAACAGGATATCCATGTGGGAGAGCCGGGCGTTGAGCGAAATGTGACGGCGACACAAGGAACATTCGTGCCGAAGAACGCTGACCTGAAGTCATTGCGGAACAACGAGTTCGCGAATGACCGCGCATTGATCGCCGCGGCGACGCGTCCGCCTATGGGAACCGGCGTCCCAAGAACGAACGCCGGTCACGAACGCCCGCTATCTTCGGTGACATGACGGACTCCGGACGTTCGGTCATCGTGCTCGGCGCAACCGGCCTGGTTGGGCGTGAATGTCTGCGCCTGTTGCTCGACGATCCGGGTGTCGCGCATGTCGTCGCGGTCGTGCGTCGGCCACTGGCCGATGATCTCGCGTCGCCGAAGTTGCGGGTCGAAGTTATCGACTTCGATCGATTGCCCGAGTATGGCGAATTATTCGCCGTCGATCAGATTTTCTGCGCGCTGGGCACGACGATCAAACAAGCAGGGTCTCAAGAGGCATTTCGTCGTGTCGATCTCGAGTATCCGCTTGCTGCGGCGCAACTCGGCGCGGAGCGTGGTGTGCGGCACTTCTTGTTGGTCAGCGCGGTCGGAGCGTCGGCGAAGTCGCGGATCTTTTACAATCGCATCAAGGGTGAGCTCGAGGACGCGTTGCGCACTCTTCCGTTTCGAAGCGTCACGATCGTGCGCCCATCACTGCTCGTGGGCGAACGCAGTGAATTTCGTTTGGGTGAGCAGATCGGCAAACGATTTGGCTGGCTTGCGCCGGCGAAGTACAAACCCGTCTCCGCGACGCGAGTGGCCGCAGCGCTCGTGAGCGCCGCGCGAGAAGATCAGCCGGGCATGCAGATTATCGAATCGAAAGAGATCTCGCGCGCGGCGATCGCCGCCGTCTGATTCCCACCGCAACATCCTCATCAGGTTCCGTGACTCCTCCCAACGATCAATCGACGCCACGCCGCGAATTCCTTGGTCAGATCGCCGCGTCCGCCGTCGTTCTCGCCAGCGCCGCGTGCTCGACGCCGATCAGTGCTGGACAAGCCAACACCGCGCCGGCGCCCGCGCCGTCTCCAGCCCCGCCGGTTCCCGTCCATTGGGACGACTCGTGGTTCACGCGACTCACGGCGAAGCACAAAGCCGTTTTCGACTCCCCGGCGATCGAGGACGGGCTCGCCGTCGCCCAAGCCGCCGGCTACATCCGGGGCATGCGCGACGCGGTTGCCGCAGCTGCCGACGACGTGCAGACCGTGGTCGTCATGCGACATGCGGCGATTCCGATGGTCTTCAACGACGCCATATGGGCCAAGTACTCGCTCGGCAAGGAGCTCAAAGTGAAGGATTATCCGTCGGAGAAGTGGGCGACGCGCAATCCCTGGCTCACTGCCGCGACGCCGAGCAAGGCGCCGCCCGACCGTCCACAATCGACGTTGGCCTGGTTGTCGTCGCACGGACACATGCTACTGGGCTGCGATCTCGCGACGCGCGGCTACGCTGGAGAAATCGCTGAGCGCACCAAAGTGGATTCGCACGTCGTGTATGAAGAATTGAAAGCGAACTTGGTGCCGGGCGTGATTCTACAGCCGACCGGCGTTTACGCCGTGCATCGCGCGCAAGAGGCTGGGTGCTCGTACATACGGTCGACGTGATGCGTTGTCGTTCTGGCTCGCGACTCGCTGGCTTTCGCTGCTGTGAGCGGCGGGCAGTTTACGGCTCGGCGCCTCATCACAATGCGCGCAGCGGCTTCCCTGTATGGCGCTCGCCTCGCTGTCCATCGCGCAGAGCAATCGCGCCGTTCACGATCACCGCGGTGATCCCGACCGGATACTGAAACGGTTCGGCGTAGGTCGCAGTGTCGTGAATCGTGGCGGGGTCGAACACAACGACGTCGGCGGCCATCTTGGGTGCGATGCGTCCGCGATCGTGAAGATGGATTCGCGATGCCGGGAGCGCCGTCATCTTGTTGATCGCCTGGGTGAGCGTGAGCGCCTTTCGCTCGCGCACGTAACGACCCAAGACGCGTGGGAAGGTGCCAAGGCCGCGGGGGTGCGGATGGCCGCGATGTGCGGGACCATCGATGGCGAATGCACCGCCGTCGCTGCACACCATGCCCTGTGGGTGCGCGAGGATCCGATCGAGATTCTCTTCGCTCATCGCGAACCCGACCATGCCCACGTTGCCATGACTTCGTCGAAGCAGCGCAACGGCCATGTCGTACGCGTCCACGCCGTGGCTCGACGCATACGCTCCAAGCCGCGCACCCTCGGCCGCCCGATCTGTCGGGTCGACCACGTTCGCGATCATCACATTGTCCCAGCCCCCGATCAATTCCACTTTGGCGAGAGCTTCCTGCTTGATGCGCGGTGCGGTCGACGAATCATCGAGGCGCGCGAGAAACGCGTCGGTGCTTCCGTCACGACTCCAGACCGGAAAGAGATTCGTCAGCCCCGTTTGATACGCGATGTACGGATAGCGATCGAACTGGGCGTCGCAGCCGGCCGCGCGAGCTGCCGCCACGCGCGCGAACGCCGTGTCGAGCTTGTTCCAGTTGTGCGGACCCTGCGTCTTGAGATGAGAGATCTGTAACGGACATGCGGCGCCGCGCGCGACGGCAATCGCTTCGTCGATTGCCTCGATGAGCCTGTCGTCCTCGTTCCGCATGTGTGTGGCGTACGGAAGCTTGCGTCCCGCCAACGGCTTGCAGAGTGTGATCAGCTCAGCCAATGGCGCGAATGCGCCCGGTGTGTACTCGAGCCCTGACGATGCGCCGCATGCCCCATCAGCGAGCGCCGCCTTCACGAGCTGCTCCATGCGCGCCATCTCGTCTGCGGTCGCCGGACGATCCTTCCCGCCGACGACTACGCCGCGAATCGTTCCGAGTCCGACCATTGACGCGACGTTCACAGCTGGCTGCAGCCGCTCGAGCGCGGACCACAACTCGGCGAAGGTCGCGAACTGCGTCGCACCTTCATCGTCGCTTGCTTGGCCGGTCGATCGCGGCGCGCGTGACGAGCCATCCTGCCCGACGACGATCGTCGTCACGCCTTGGCGCACCAACGACTCGGCGCGCGGATCAGCCCACAGCGTTCCATCGCCGTGCGAATGGATGTCGATGAATCCCGGAGCGACGGCCATTCCCCGTGCGTCGATCTCGACGGTGCCGCGGTCTGAGGCTCGTCGCGTGAGGGAGGCAATCTTGCCGCCCGTAATCACGACGTCGAGCTCTTTGCCCGGCGTCGCCAGCCCGTCGAAGACGGTGCCGTTGCGGACCACGATGTCGGCACCTGCGCGAGAGCGCAGAAGCAGCGATGGAGCGCCGACCATGAGTGCGGCGGCGCTCGAAGTCGAGCGAAGAAAATCCCGGCGTGTTGTCATTTGTGCATAGGAAGCGACGCGGGACATTGCTTCCCGCGCAGCGTCCTCGCAACCGCCGGCTTCGGACCAGGGCTACTAGGGTTGGAAGTCGGGACTCTCGGGCGAGGTCGGATCGATGTTGCCGGCGATCGGGTCCGAGAAGCTCACGCGATCGTGGGTCGGCGACGTTCCAGCTGGCGGCATTCCAATTACGCGGCCTTGTCGCGCGCCGTCGGCAAGGTCCGCGTCGACGTCAGGTGTCGCGGCCCAGTCACCTTTGCCGACGCGCACGTTCAACCACCCATGTTCCAAGTCCTTCTCGATCTCGTCGGACGGCCGAGGATCCACACTGTCAGCTAGGCGATTTACATGCTGAAAGTGCGACCGATACAATCGGTCGCTCGGGTTCGTAAACCCCGCGCTTCGCGGATCATTTTCGCGGGCGTCGCCCGTCGCCGCGCCGGTCTCGTCGACCCAATCATGGGAATCGTACAGGCGTTCGTCGGACATGTGAGTTCCTCCGAACATTCATGAGCGCAAGAGCGGGACCGCGGCCAGCGAAGCGGCCGAGTCCGCTCGAGCTTCACGTCTCATTCGTCGCGCAACGCCACGACCGGATCGACACGCGTTGCACGCATTGCCGGGAGCAATGTCGCAAGAAGCGCGATCGCCACGAGCAAAGCCGACACCAGTGTGAATGTCACAGGATCCGTTGCGCCGACGCCATACAGCTGGCTCGTTAGAAATCGCGTCAGCACGCCCGCCGCGACGAGCCCTATCGCGACGCCGGCGCCCGCAAGAGCCATCCCCTGGCCGACGACGAGCACCAGCACGCGACTCCTTGCCGCGCCAAGAGCCATGCGAATGCCGAGCTCCCGCGACCGCTGCGTCACCGAGTAGCTCATGACGCCATAGATGCCGATGGACGCGAGGAGCATCGCGATCACCGAGAACACGCCCAGCAGAATCATCGACAGCTTGCGCTGCCCGACCGATGACTCGACGAGCTTGTCCATAGTGTTCACGGCGGCGAGCGGCAAGTTGCGATCGATGCTGTGCACTGCTTCGCGCGCCGCCGGCAGTAGCGAGAGCGGATTGCCGGCACTGCGGATGGCCACCGTCATCCCCCGAAGCCCGCTTTGCGTCGTCGGAAAGTAGTACTGGATTCGCGGCTCGGCGTCGAGCCCTTCATGCGCCGCGTGTCCGACGACGCCGACGATGGTGATCCACGTCGAATCCGTTTGCCCTCGACGCGCACCGAAGGTAATGCGCTTCCCAATCGGATCGGTGTTGGAGAAATACTTCTTCACAAATTGTTCGTCGATCACCGTCACCGGCGGCGACGAAGCGATGTCCTGCTCGTTGAAGAGCCGCCCTTTTTTCAGAGGAATGCGTAGCGCGCCGAAGAATTGCGGCGAGACGATGCGAACGTCTCCCCACGGTCCGTTCTGCCCCGGCGGAACAACGAAATTCTCGATGTTGAAGCTCGCCGTCGACCAGCCGCCGCCAAACGGAATGACCGACGTCACGCCGGCCGCGCGCACGCCGGGCAGGGCATTCAGTCGCGGCATCAGTTGCTCGAGGAAGAGCCGTTGTGCCGTATCGGTCGGGTACTTTATCTCCGGCAAGGACAGATTGAACACGAGCACGTTGTGTGGATCGAATCCAGGATCAACCCCCTGAAGACGCGCCACACTCTTGATCAACAACCCGGCTCCGATCAGCAGCGTGAGCGACAACGCCACTTCGGCGACCACAAGCCCGCGGCGCAGGCTGCGTCCAGCGAAGTCCGCCGCACCGCTTCGGCTGCCATCCTTGAGTGTTTCTTGAAGATTGGTGTGCGACGTCTGGAGCGCCGGCGCGAGCCCAAACAACAAGCCGGTCAGCACCGACACGAGCAGAGTGAAGATCATCACGTTCGTGTCGATGCCGACCTCTGACGCGCGTGGCAGATTCGGATTGAGCGCGACGAGGGATTTCACGCTCCACTGTGCCAACACCAAGCCAAGCACGCCTCCGGTCATGGCGAGGATGACGCTCTCGGTCAGTAGCTGTCGAATGAGCGACGCGCGATCCGCGCCGAGGGCAGATCGAATCGCGATCTCCTTGATGCGAATGGCGGCCCGCGCGAGCAACAGGTTCGCCACGTTCGCACAGGCAATGAGAAGCACGAATCCAACCGCGCCAAGCAGCACGAGCAATACGGGACGGATGCGGCCCGTCGAGAGATCGTCGAGCGACCGAACCTTGAGCGTCCATGTCGGCGCGAAGTTGTTCGGATTTTCCTTCTTGAGATTCTCGGCGAACAGCTTCATCTCGGCCTGTGCCTGCTCGAGTCTGATGCCAGGCTTCAGACGCGCGACGAGATTCAGGTATTCATTGGTGTAGCCATTGGTGAAGGCCGTCGGTGCGAGCGCGAGCGGCGTGAAGATATCCGCCGTCCGCGCAAAAAAGCTGCGGAATTCCGGCGGCATCACGCCTACGACCTGGTATGTCTCGCCGTTGAGCTCGACGTTCTTGCCAATCGCGGACGGACTGCCGGCGAACAGCCGCGTCCAAAGACCGTAGCTCAGAACGACGACGTGCTCGCGACCCGGCTGATCGTCGTCGCGCTGGAGGGGTCGGCCAAGCATTGGAGCGACGCCAAGTACGTGGAACCAGTCGCCGGACACGCGCGTCGCCGGGACGCGCTCGGGGTCGCCGGTGCCCGTGAGGTTCGCCGCGGTCTGATTCTCGACGGCAACCGACTCGAAGCTCTTCGTCTTGTCTCGGTAGTCACGGAAGCCGCGCGCCGAAACGGGCGCCTCCATGTTGTTCAGCGACGGATAGAAATGCTCGATGGAGACGAGTTGTTCGGGCGCACGGTATGGCAGTGGACGCAACAGCACCGTGTTGACGACACTGAAGATCGCCGTGTTGGCGCCGATTCCGAGCGCGAGCGTCAGAATCACGATCGCCGTGAAGGCGGGAGTCTTCCGGAGACGGCGGAGACTGTACTTGATGTCGCGGAGCAGCGCGTCCATGAACAACCTCGCTTGGGACGGGGACCGACGATCGATGTCGATGATTGGGGTTGGACATCGCGAATCTACTGGACAGTTCGAACCGTCCCCAAGAAAAGTTGCACGGAAATGGAAAGCGCCCGGTCATCCAAGAGATGACCGGGCGCTTTCTTGCTCGAGGTTCTACGAACGACTATGGTCGACCGCGACCGTAGATACGCCCACCACTAATCCCGGTGCCACCATAGATGATCACGTCACCGCCAATGGGCCGACCGGCGCGCCGCGTGCCGGGGCGCGGATCGCAATGGTCGTCGTCGCCGATGCCGCCACGAAGTACCGCGCCGAAGATTCCGCCGAGTATGCCACCAGCGCCGCCGCTCGCCGCTGGGATGCGCGCTGTTGAGGGATACCCCTGCGTCGGAATCGGCGCCGGGCGAGCCATTGGCGGCGCGTCAGGCGTCGGGGTCTCGGACGGGGCCGGAGCGGACGCCATCACCTGCACCTGCGGGATGTCGTTCTTCACCTCTGCAGCCTCCGCGGGCTTGGCCGACGCGAGAACGGTCGGATGCTCGCTCCGTATCACCTTGGGTCCCTGAGGAGCGCGCTTCGGCTTGAGCGCGATCTCCTGATGGCTCTGCGGTGACACTTCATCCGGGCTGATCTGGATGTTCTGCGTGTGAGACGCGAGCTCCAAATCGCGCTTGAGATCGGCGGACATACTCGCGGTCGAACGCGGAGCGCCTTTCCCGCACGCCACCGCGACGAGTGCTGTCGACGCCAACGTCCATTTCATGAGCTTACGCACGTTTCCTCCGAGGGCGAGACCGACCAGTTTCGAGCGCCCGCGCGCCTGATAACCAAGTAGTGGAACTGGCACGCCGCGGGCCACAGCTAAACGCGCAATCTGTGATGTTAATCCTACAAAGCGTCACTCCGATGAGAATCGACCGTCCGTTGCTGAGGACAGAATCGGATCGCCTGTCTGTTGAACACTACAGTGTTAGACACCGAATGCCAGCCATCACCCTCAAGGAATCGCAGCCGCAGAACCAGCTCGGCGTGGATCTGCGCCAGCCGTCACGCGTCCTTTGTCGATGCGAACCGCCGCTCCGTACCCTTCCCGCACTTCCCCCGGCAGCGAGACGATCTGCGTCCGATAACCGAGCGCTACGAGGCGTTTCATGACGTCAGGCGAAAATCCGTCCTCGAGTTGAATGGTCGCACCGGCTGGCGGGGTGGCTGCACCACCGCCGCCGCGCCCACCGCCGCCGAATCCTCCGCCAATGAGGAATCGGGGCTGCTCGAGCGCCGCCTGCGGATCGAGATGTTGGTCGATCATTCCGACCAGCGTCTCATACACCGCCGAGGTGATCCAAGCGTTACCTGCGGCACCGAGTGCCATCACCGGATGCTGCGACTTGCCGGCGCCCTCGAACACAATCGTTGGGGCGATCGTGCTGCCGTGTCGCGCAAACGGCAGCCGCGCGCCATAGGCGCTCGGATCGGATCCGTACGAGGTCAGCTTGTCGTTATACAGGAACCCCAATCCCGGAGTCACGTAGAAATTTCCGCCCCAGGTGCCGAGTGTTTGCGTCGCCGCGACGACGTTGCCGTCGGCATCCGCGACGGTGAACGCCGTCGTCCCCGCGGCACGGCACGATGCGGCTTGCGTTGCACCGTAGCCGTGGGCATAGCATTCCGGCGGCGTCGCGAGCTCGATGCTCGCCGTCTTGGAGTTGGGGAGTGCGCATGACAGCGTGTCGCCGCGAAGCTGAGCGGGATTCACCGCCTTGTTCGGATCGAAGCAGCGCCACCGGGCCCGCGCCGTGTCCTTGTTGGTGAACGGCTCGGTGTTCGTTGGCCAGAGGCCCGGATCAGCAATCCGATTTCGCGTCGAGGGAGTGAGCTGCCACGCGGCGATCATCGCGTGCAATGTCCCCGCATCGTCGGAGTATGGTCTCGGATTCTGGTATTGCTCGAGCAGATTGAGCTTTGCCGCGAGCTCCGCGCCACCGGACACCGGCGGCGCGCTCGAGAAAATCGTATAGCCGCGATACGTCCCGCTCACCGGCTCACGCTCGGCGGCGAAGTAGCGCGCCATATCGGAGAGCTTCATCGCGTTGCCGTGCGCGTGGAGATCGTTCACCATGCGCTTGGCAATCTCGCCTTTGTAGAACGCGTCAGCCCCGCCCGCGGCGATCTGCTCGAGTGTCCACGCGAGATCCGGGTTCTTGAGCGTATCGCCAGCGTGGAGCGGTTGATCGCCTCGGAAGAAGAGCGCGCGACTTCCTTCGTATTTGGCGAACTGCTCGCGCTCGGTGGCGAGCGTCGTCGCCAACCCTTCGCTCACGATGTACCCGTCGCGCGCCGCGTGGATCGCCGGCTGAAGCAAATCGGCCCACGGAATCTTCTTACTGCCGAACTTCTGCCACGCGAGGTGCATGGCGGCCACGGTGCCCGGCACATTCACCAACACCGGTCCGCCATCGGGGAGCCTCACCGTCTGCGCAAATGCCGGATTGCCGAGTCCCGCATCTTCCGGGACACGGGACATGAATTCTATGAGCTGCGGCCGATCCATATTCTTCTGATAGATGAGCATTTGCCCATAGCCGCCAGGCCCGCTCGCGTCCGGCTCGACGACGGCGAGCGCGAACGAAACCGCCACCGCGGCGTCGACGACATTGCCGCCTTTGGCGAGCATCTCGATGCCCGCCGCGGTCGCAACCGGGTGCGCGCTCGACACCGCCGCGCGTCCCGTTGCCGATTGGCGATACGGTGGATGCACGCGCAGCATGTCATGCAGCACCATCTTGAGCTCGTCGTCGCTTTTCGCCGCGATGGCGCGCGGACGATACGTCGCCTTGAGCGATTCCCATTTTGTGCGTCGCGCTGCCGCGTCCGGCGTCGAGTAGTACAACGCGGCCGTTCGATTCCAAAGTTGATCGAACGCGTCGGCGTTTCGCTGTGCGCGATCGACCATCGGCGTTCCGGCTTGTTCGGCCAACTGCTGATCGGGTGACGAGGGGGCGTCGACCGTCCAGAGCTTGCCGCTCGACGCAGCGAGCAAATTTGCCTCGCGATCGCCTGTGCGATCGGGATCGCCGTTATAGCCAACTGGCGGAATAGCGTCGGTCGCAATTTCGGCCAGCGCGATCGTTTTCCCGTCAGGACTCCACGCAGACTCGGCATGATGGGCGCTGACGAGATTGACGTAGCGTCCATCGAGCGGCGAGACGTACACAGAGCCGCGAGATCCGGTTGCGGTCCATGTGAGCCTGTCGCCGGTTGGAGACCACGCCGGATGCTCGACGCGCGCGTCAGTGAGCACGACGGTGTCGCGGCCAGAGTCGAGCGCTCGCACGTGCAGCTTGCGTGTGCCGTCCGCGATCGACACATACGCCAGCCGCAGTCCGTCCGACGAGATCGCCGGCCACTGCTCGGCGACGCGGTCTTTGGTGACGCGCGCTTCGCTGCCATTTGACTGATGCTCCCACAGTTCGGCCGCGCCGAGCCGTCCGCGTACAAAGATGATCTGCCCGTCGTGCGTGACGACCGGTTGGCCGTCCGGCAGCGGAGAATTCGTGACGCGCTCGGCCTCGCCGTTCGCGCCTGTCGGACCGACGCGGACGCGCCAGAGGCTGAAATTGCCGGAGCGGTCCGACGAAAATACGATGGCCGAGCCGTCGGGCGTCCACGCTGGCTCGCGGTCCCAGGCTGGCCCCGACGTGACGCGGGTCCACTCTCCGCGCGGCGACACGATCCACAGATCGCCTTCGACGCTCACCGCGAGCCGACCGTCGTGCGCATACGAAGGATTGCGAGCGGCCGCGCCTGGTGCCATCTGGAGCAGCAGCGTGGCGATGGAAAGAATCAGCATGTGGTGAGTGTTCTGATGTGGGGGTGTTCTTGTCGGCGTGCGTGTCAAAGGACTACTCGCTCTCAGCTAGCGGCTCGGCTGATCGACATCAACAAATTTGGACACGGATTTGACGGATTGAACGGGTTGGTGCAGGTGGGGCATTTGGCGTTGGGAACGCGCCTCTGCGGTAGGCCAGTACAGCAGTTACAGATCTAATTGGCGTCTGACCCCAATTCTTTTGCTCGAGCAGCAAACCAGGCTGTATTAGAATTGACTCATTCCGTGAAATCCGCGCCATCCGTGGCAATGTAGTTCTG
>Ga0070684_100002615_pt1 | contig 13304 bp, 11 predicted proteins | sample KBSC723LmetaG_FD_65653 | JGI IMG/M metagenome (GOLD analysis project Ga0070684, IMG submission 65653) | Corn rhizosphere microbial communities from Kellogg Biological Station, Michigan, USA - KBS C7.2-3L metaG | ecosystem: Host-associated > Plants > Roots > Rhizosphere ...
CGCGTTCGCGATCTTGGAAGTTTGGGGCTCGTTTTCGAGCCCAAAATTCCAAGATCGCGGGAAAGTGGAACTACGCGGTGCGGGCGGCCAGCCTTGCCAGGACGGCGTCGAGGGCGGGGACGCCGGTGCCGCCGTCCGGGGTGTAGGTCCAGGTCAGGCCGACCCAGGGGTCTCCGATGTGGTCGTCGGGCACGGCCGACAGGCGCAGCATCGAGCGCCACAGCGTCGACACCAGCGGCCCGAGGGTCGACGCGTCGGACGGATCGGCCACGAACACGATGTGTACCCCGGCCGACGGGCCCTCCTCGATGAGAAACCGCAGCTGGGCCACGGCCCGGTCGTCGAAGCCGTACGGGAAGTCATGCAGCACGAGCAGTTGGCGGGCCTTGTCGAAGGTGCCGTCGAGGGTGTCCAGCGCGTCGGCCCGGGCGGCCATCTGCATCAGGTCGACCCGCTCGGCGAGCCGGCCCAGCATCTCGGACAGCTGCTGCGGCGTGGTCGCCGCGGGGAACACCACGCCGCCGCCGAGCGGCTGCAGCGCCTGGGCCGCCGCCCCGCCGCCGACCAGGTCGGCCACGTGCACCTTCAGCTGCCCGGGCGGGAACGACGCGAGCATCCGCACCACGAGGCCGCGGGCGAGCGCCGTCGCCTCGGTGCGCCGGCCCTCGGACGAGTCGATCCACAGCGGTGTGCGGGTGGGCATCCGCACCACCATCGGCACCCGCAGCTCGGGCGCCTCGGCCACCTGCAGGTCGCCGATGCGGATCGCCACGGCCGCCTCGTCCGGCGGCGTCCAGGTCTGCCAGGACGGGCTGGTCCACGCCGCCATGGGCGCGGGCAGCTGCACCGACAGCTGGTTCAGCTCGGCCACCAGGGAACTGATGTCGCGCTTGAAGTCGGCGGTGGCCCGGGCCACCAGTTCGTCGTGCTTGCGCTCGGCCGCCGCCCGGGCCGCGTCGGTCTCCGGGGAGTTGCGCATGCGCGGGTCGTCGAGCAGCGCCGACATCTCCTTGTCGCGCCGCTGCTCGGCGTACTCGGTGGCCGAGCGCAGCGCGGCGGTGGCGCGCGCCGCGTCCTCGAAGATCTTCCACAGGACGTCGTACATCCGCTCCTCGGCGCGGATGCCGAAGCCGCCGGCCGGCCCCACCGGCGTCCCGTCGATCGGCACCGACGGCGGCCGGATCGTCATCTCCGGGATCGTCGCCGGCGGCACCGACGACGGCCAGGCGGTGCCGGCCGGCTGCGCCGGCGGGGTCAGCCCGCGGTGGGCCCGCGAGGACCGCGCGGGTTCGGCGGCCGGAGCGGCCGCCGAAGAAGCCGGAGCCGACGCCGGGACCGCCGTTGCCGTGACGCCGTGCGCCGACGCCAGTTGGGCGAGCCCGCCCGAGTACCCCTGGCCGACGGCGCGGAACTTCCACGTACCGGCGCGGCGGTAGACCTCCCACGCGATGAGCGCCCGCTCGTCACCCAGGCCGGAGATCTCGAACGTGCCGAGTTCCGCCCCGCCGGGGTCGAGGAGCCGGGCGGTCGGCGCCGGGACGGCACCGAACGCCCGGTCGTCGACGCTGACCACCGCGATGACGCGCTCGACGGTCGGCGGCACCGCAGTCAGGTCGAGGGCCAGTTCCTGCTGACCCGCCCGCACCCACGCCACCCCGTCGGACCTGGGCTGCTGGGCATGGGCGAAGTCGGCGTCGGACCGCACCCGTCCGGCCCCCGTGAGCAGCAGGGCGGAGAGGTTGGCCGGCGCCGCGACGTCGACAGTGATGCGGATCCGTTCGGCGGCCAGCGGGGCGTTCTGCCCCTTGACCAGCGCCACCATCGGGGAAGTCCTTTCGGTGCGGGGGCGTGGGGTTACGCGCGTCAGACGAGGCGCTGCAGCGTCCCGACGAGGTCGAGGGCGGTCCGGCCGGCTGCCGCCTCGCCGATGGCCTGCATGCCCCAGCCGCCGCCGTGGCGGACGAGCTTGGCCATCACCATCGCCTGCGCCGGGTAGCCGCCGGACAGCGTGTAGCGGGCCAGCTCCTGGCCGTTGGTCTCGTCGACGAGTCGGCAGAACGCGTTCTCGATCTGCTCGAACGTGTGGCCCTCGTACGAGGTCACGGTCAGGAAGATCGTGTTGATGTGCGCCGGCACCCGGGGCAGGTCGATCATGATGGACTCGTCGTCGCCGTCGCCCGCGCCGGTGCGGTTGTCACCGGTGTGCCGGATCGAGCCGTCGTTGCTGGCCAGGTGGTTGAAGAACGCGACGTCGACGGGCTGCTGGTCGGCGAACATCACGGCTGAGGCGTCCAGGTCGACTTCCAGTTCACGGCTGCCGAACAGGCCCCGCTTCTTGATCGGGTCCCAGCCCAGGCCCATCCGGACGAGGGTGAGCTGGGAGCCGTCGCGCTTCTGCAGCGAGACGCCCTGCCCCTTTTGCAGCGAAACAGACATCCGTGCGTTCTCCTTTGCGATTACGGGTAGTCGGTGGGATGTGACCGGCGTCAGTGGGTGAGCCGGACCAGATGGGGTACCAGGTCCAGCGCGGTGCGCCCCTGGGCGCCTTCGCCGATGGCCTGCATCTTCCAGGCCCCGCCGTCGCGGTAGACCTTGGCCATGACCATGGCCGTGTACGGCGCGCCGCCGGAGAGCGTGTAGCGCGCCAGTTCGCCCCGGGTGGACTCGTCGACGAGCCGGCAGAACGCGTTCTCGATCTGCTGGAACGTCTGCCCCTCGTACGAGGTGACCACGAAGAAGATCGTGTTGACGTGGGCCGGCACCCGGGCCAGCTCCACCATGATCGACTCATCGTCGCCGTCGCCCGCGCCGGTGCGGTTGTCGCCGGTGTGCATGACCGAGCCGTCGTTGCTGCGCAGGTGGTTGAAGAACGCGATGTCGACGGGCTGGTGGTCGGCGAACATGACGGCCGACGCGTCGAGGTCGATCTCCTGCTCGCGGCTGCCGAACAGGCCCCGCTTCTTGATCGGGTCCCAGCCCAGGCCCATCCGGACCAGGGTGAGCTGGCTGCCGTCGTTCTTCTGCAGCGAGATCCGCTGGCCCTTGGTGAGGTTGACCGGGCGTCCGGGCTGGGCCACGGTCTCGGCCGGTGGACCGGGCGGCTGCCCCGGCGCCGGGAACTGTCCGGTGGGCGGCGGCGTGAACTGTCCGGTGGGCGGCTGTGCCGGCATCTGTCCGGTGGGCGGCGGCTGGTACTGCTGGCCGCCCGGCGGCGGGGCCGGGTATGGCGGCTGCGGCGGCGGGTACTGACCGGGCGGCGGCGGGTACTGGCCCGGTGGCGGCGGATACTGCGGCGCGGCCGGCATCTGCCCGGTGGGCGGCGCGGCCGGCATCTGCCCGGTCGGCGGCGCGGCCGGCGCCTGGTACGCGGGCGGCGCCTGGTACGCGGGCGGCGCCTGCTGCCCGGGCGGCGCCTGGTACGCCGGCCCGGCCTGGTAGGCCGGCGGCTGCGGCGCGGCCGGCGGCGCCTGCGGTGCGAACGGCGGGGTCGGCGGCGGTGGCGTCACGGGCGGGCGCGGCGACGGCGCGGGCTGCGCCGGCGCCGGCTGGCTCGCGGCCGGGCCGGGGTCGTCGACGCTGACGCCGTGGTCGGTGACCAGGTCGGCCAGGCCGCCGGCGTACCCCTGGCCGACGGCGCGCAGCTTCCACTGCCCCTGCCGGCGGTACGCCTCGACGACGATCACGATGCTCTCGGTGTCGAGCCCGGTCATCGTGTACTCGGCGACCGGCGTGCCGGCCTGGTCGGCCACCCGGGCCACCGGCGGGGCGAACTGCCCGAACCGGACGTTGTTGCCGTCGAGGCTGCTGACCACCCGCACCTTGTCGATGTCGGCGGGAACCCGGTCGAGGTCGAGGTCGATCCGCCACGGCTGCCCGCCGGCGGGCTGGTGGCAGCTCACGCCGGGGCCGTTCGGCTGGTTGAAGAAGATGAAGTCGGCGTCGGAGCGGACCTTGCCGCTCGCCGTGACGAGCAGCGCGGAGAGGTCGGCCGCGTGCGCGATCTGCACGGTCACCCGCAACTGCCGCGTCGCCAGCGACATGTTCTGGCCCTTGACGAGCGCAGTGCTCAACGTGCCCCCCTCGGCTCATCGGGACGGTCGGTGCGAAAACCCTACTGCCCCCGCCGCACTCACCGACCGACCGATGCGGATGTGCAGCCTAGGCGATGTCCGCAACCTCGTGTGTACCTACCTGCTCCGCGTACCACTCCATGATCTCCTCGCCGGCGGCGGCGTCGCGTCCGGCGGTCGTGCGACAGTTCGGCGCCGAGAATCCGGTGACGTGTAGCTCACCGTGCGCCGGTCGGATGGCGGCGTGGGCGGCGCGCAGCATCTCCGCGTCGAGGAGCGAGTCGCCACCGGCGACGACGCGCGCCGCGCCGGTCCGGGCCGCAACCGACGCGACGGCCGGCGCCTTGTCCAGGGCCTCCGGCAGCAGGTAGAGCTTTCGACCCTGCAGTGACGCCCGCCAGCCCCGCTCGCGGCACCAGTCGGCGACCTCGCGGGCGAACGTCGCGAGCCACCGTTCACGCGTGCGCACCGTGAAGTACATGAAGAAGTCTTCGACGGTTCGCAGCGAGGCGAAGTCGTGCTCCTCCCGCCAGGCCGTGCACTGCCGCATGACCTCGTCGTATCCGGCGCCGCGGGCGGCCAGCGCCGCGCGCACGGTGCGTTCCCACGCCGGGTCGGCCGCGCCGTCGACGAGCACCCGGCCGCCGTTGCACACCACCGCGAAGCGGGGCGGCGGCCCGGGCAGGCGCAGCCGGGTGTACTGCGGCACCGAGCGGGTGGTGGCCGGCACGAGCGCGCCGAGCGCGGCGAGCCGGGTCCAGGCGGCGATCACCGGGGCGGTCATGTACGCGTAGACCCGTTCGTCCACGACATCCACCGGGACGAGTTCGGCGGGCCGGGGATCGCCGAGCGTCCGCTCCGAGAACAGCACGGTCCCGTCGAGGTCCGTGGCGACGAGGACACTCACGACCCGGCCCCGCGACGAGTGCTCGTTCCCGTCACGGGGCGGCCGCCTCCTGCAGCGAACCGCCGGCGGCGCGGTAGCCCGGGCGGATCAGCCCGACGCACGAGTAGGGCAGGTCGGGCACCTCCACCACGTCGACGCCGCGCTGGCGCGCCAGAAGGAGCACGTGAGCGAGGTCCGGCGTCCCGGCGCGGATCAGCACCTTCCACGGCACCCGGCGCAGCAGCACCCGCGTCGTCTCGCCGACGCCCGGCTTGACCAGGTTCACGTCGGTGATGCCGTACCGGGCGGCGACCTCGTCGCAGGCCCGCCAGCCCCGCCAGTCGGGCTCGCCGCCGGTCGCGAGGTGCGGCCAGTCGGCCGCGACCCGGTCGGCCACCGCCGGGAAGCGCGCGCAGATCGCGTCGATGAAGACCATCGAGACATCCGACGGCGTGAGCTCGCGGTAGAACTTCGCCCCGTGGAAGTCGGTCGGCCCGATGTACGCGTCGTTCAGGACGGTGCGGGAGACCAGGCCGGACACCGTCGAGTTCAGGCACGCCGACGGGATGAGGAAATCGTCGCGGGTGCCGAACAGCGGCACGCAGCCGCCCGGATCGGCGAGCACCGCGAGCGTGCGGTCGAAGTGCAGGCCGTCGTCGCGCGCGACGCCGGCGACGGCCGCGGCCAGTTCGCGGGTGATCGCGCCCTTGCCGGTCCAGCCGTCGACGAACGCGACGTCGCCGGGCGCGTGCCGCCCGGCCAGCCAGCGCAGCGCCACCCTGTCGATGCCGCGGCCGCGCACGATGGAGATCGTGTAGTGCGGCAGGTCCAGCCCGTGGACGGCCGCCGCCCAGCGCCGCATGAGAATGCCGATCGGCGTGCCGGCCCGGGCCAGCGTCACCAGCACGGGGGTGCGGCCCGGGTGGCGGGCCAGCACCAGCTCGGTCACCACGCCGACGGCGTGCGCCACCCGCTCGGCCGAGTCGGCCAGCGCGGCGCGGAACAGGTCCTGGTACTCGGCCGACGGCTGGTACTCGATCGGCAGGGACTCGGCGTAGTGCGCGGTGCCGGCCTGCACCGCCGTCTCGCGCTCCTCCGTCGCCGCCTCCAGTGCGACGGCGGACAGGTCCTTCAGCAGCCAGGTGACATCGCCGGCCGGGTAGCTTCCGAACGCCGGCCCGACCAACGGGATCATGCGGTCACTGTAGGGATCACCGCAACGGTCAGCGCATCGCACACCGTCTGGTCGAGGCGCAGGGCCTCGACCAGCCCGTCCGGCGCCCAGAGCGCCGGGGTGTCGGCCGCGTCGTCGACCACCAGGACGACGCCGTCGAAGTCGCGACCCTCGACGTTGTAGGCGAACCGGGGCTTGCCGGCCGGATCGGGCTCCGGGGCGGTGAACTGCAGCCGGGTGCGGATCGCGTAGCCGTCGGCGTCCACGGGCAGCACGGGGGAGCGCGTGGTGGAGGAGAAGCGGACGCCGTCGCGGTACTCGGTGAGCGCCACCGCCAGCCGCAGCGGCAGGTACATCAGCTCCTCGGTGCCGAGCACGAGGATCCGCCCGGCCGGCAGGCCGGCCGCCACCTCGGCGGCGAGGTCGTCGACGGCCTCGGCAAGCCCCGGCCGGTGCTGCGGCGCGAACCCGTGCCGCCCACCCTCGGGGAGCGCGCCGGGCCACGTCGCGTCGACGCGGGTCACGGCCGCGCGCGCCGCGTGCCGGCCGCGCGCCGGCGCCGCGGCCGGTGCGGCCGGCTCGAGGTCCGCGACGAGGTCGGCGGCCGCCCTGAGCACGTCCGGCGGGAGCGCGACCTCGCCGCCGGCCAGCGACACCACGTCGATCCGGACGCCCAGCTCCGCGCCGAGGTCGTCGAGAACCGTGCGTTCGGCCGCGGTGCGCAGGTCGAGCAGGGCCGCCACCACGTAGTGCGCGCGCGGGCAGAGCCGGTGCAGGGCGCGGATCGTGGCCGCCGCGGTGCGGCCCGTGGTCAACTCGTCGTCGACAAGGACGACCGGCGCCGCCTGCGCCAGCCACGACGGGTCGGCCGGCAGCAGCAGGTGCTCGGTGGCGTGGCTGTGCGCCTCGTCGAACGTCCCGGCCGGGGTGAAGCCGGGCACCGCGCGGCGGGTGGAGTGCAGGTACCGCGCGCCCGCGAAGGCGTCGGCGACGGCGTGGCCGAGCGCGGTGGCGGTCTCCGCGTAGCCGACCACCAGCGGCGCGGCCGGCACCGCCACCCCGGGATCGGCCGGCGTGGCCAACTTGGCCGGCTCTTCCGCGTCGCCCCGCAGCGCCGCGAGGAACGCGGCCGGAAGGTCCGGACGGCCCGGACCGCCCAGGGCCGCCGCGGCCCGCTCGCCGAGGAGGCGGCCGGCCGCGTAACACAACCGCGGGGCGACGGGGATGTGCTTGCCGAGCACGGTGGAGACCACCAGGTGGGCGCGCCGGGGGTTGCGCCGCACCGCGAGGCCGGCGAGGTCCGTGAGCGCGATGTCGCCGGGCCGGTCGACGAGCCGCACGCCGAGCCGCTCGCCGACCCAACCCGCGATGTCGTTCACGCGACGAGCTCCCGATCGACGCAGGCGTCCAGGAAGTCGACGAACGTGACGCCCTCGGCGGCCACGCCGAACATCTGCGCCCGGGTCAGCGTGATCTCGGCCCAGGCCTGGTGCGGCCGGACCTCGTTCATCTTGTTCGCGTACGCGCTGCGCAGGACGCCGCCGGCGCTGCTGTCGGCCGCGATCACCACCGCGTCGCTGTACTCCTCGTGGCTCACGACGCTCAGCGCGTGGACGGCGGCGGCGTGGCTCGGGTGGATGATCGTCTTGCCGATGAGGCCGTTGGCCCGGTCGAGCAGGATCTCCCGGATCAGCCCGTCCAGCGAGTCGCGGACCAACTTGCGACGCAGGACCCGGCCATTCGGGTCGTGCTCGGCGAACGGGCTCTCCCGCAGAAGCGGCTTGAGCACCCGCTCGCCGCCGGTGAAGTACTCCCAGACCGGGCCGGAGATGACGTAGCCGCCGCGGTCGCGCCGGGCCATCACGTTCACGATGTCGGTGAGCGTGTGCGAGATCAGCCCGAGGTCCCACGCCGTCAGTTCGGCCGGGCGGCGCAGCCCGTACCACCCGCACAGGTCGGTGACGCCGACGCGCACCGCGAGCACCCGGTCGCGGAACAGGTCCAGCAGTTGGCGGATCTCGAGGAGGGTGGACAGCCGGCTCTCGGCGTGCGCGACCTCCGGGCTCTCCAGCACCGGCATCACGTAGATGGGCAGCGCCGTCGCGGCCGCGATGTCGTGCACCGCCTGGACGCCGGCACGGCCGGACTCGTCGGGGCGGAACTTGGGCAGCACGAAGCCGCTGACCACGCGCAGCGCGTCGCCGAGCCGTTCGGCCATGCGGTAGACCTGGTCGGGGGTGCGCACCCGGATGAACAGCAGCGGTCCGTCGGGCGCAATGTCCGCGTAGCGACGCAACTGGTAGGCGAGGTTGACCTCGGCCGCGTCGACCTCGTCGTCGCGGATCGCGTCTTCGAGGCAGCACACCAGGCTCATCAGGCCGTCGGCGTGGCAGCGGGCCAGGTCATCGGCGAGGTTGGGCCGGATGGCCGGCGCGTAGAGGGTGGCGCCGAGCGCGACGGCGAGCCGGTCGGGCGGGCTGTCCCTGGTGAACTCGGCGGGGAGCCGGTGGAACAGCATCGCTGCCTGTCCGTCGGGCAACTGCTGGAAATGACGCATCGGCCACCTCGTTGGTGAGGAGGGATGGCGCGCGGCGGGCACCGCGGCGGTGGGCCGGGTGCCGCCGAGCGGCTCGGTAGGGGTGGTGCGCCGCCGTCCTTCCGTGAACCGGCCAACGGCCGTCTGGCCATCGTCGCGTCGGGCCGCCGCCGCAGTCGCCGGCTCGAAGGTGAAGGTGCGATGACATTTGCTCTGCAACATGCACCTTCCGAACCGACGATATCGCGGGGTTCCGATGGGTGCGGCCCGGTAACTACCTGTAACGGACCGTGGACTCCCGTACCGCCGGTACGGGAGCCCACTTGTCGTTGCTTGTGCGGTTCAGACCTTGGCCAACTCGCGATCCTCGTCGTCGGAGTCCGCGCTGAGCTGTCCGGCCGCGACCTTGCGGTTGCGGCGCACGGAACTCCACAGCGAGGCGGCGATGAACCCGACGCCGATGAGGCCGGTGACGACCTCCGGGATGTGGAACCTCATCGTGAACACCAGGATCACGGCCAGCGCGCCGATCGCCCAGTGCGCGCCGTGCTCCAGGTACACGTAGTTGTCCAGCGTCCCGCGGTTGACCAGGAACACGGTGAGGGACCGCACGTACATGGCGCCCACGCCAAGACCGATCGCGATGATGAACGGGTCGAGCGTGATCGCGAATGCGCCGACGACGCCGTCGAAGCTGAACGACGCGTCGAGCACTTCCAGGTAGAGGAACAGGAAGAAGGCCGCCCGGCCGGTGGCCAGCGCGACCTGGGCCGTGGCGCGCCCGGACGAGCCCTGCACCGCCGGGGTGGGTTCGGCCTCCGCCTCTTCCTCGTCTTCCTCGTCGTCGTCCTCGTCCTCCTCGATGGAGAAGAGGTCGCTCAGCCCGTTGACGAGCAGGTAGGTCATCAGTCCCAGGACGCCGGCCAGCAGTACCCGGGTGCGGTCCTCGTCGGAAGCCAGGAACTCGGCGGATGCCGCGATCACCGCGAGGGAGATGACCACTGACAGCTGGTCCAGGCTGCCGATCTTCGCCAGCGGCCGCTCCAGCCACTGCAGCCAGACGAAGTCGCGCTCCTCGAAGATGAAGTCGAGGAAGATCATCAGCAGGAAGATGCCGCCGAACGCGGCGATGGTGGGGTGAGCGGCGACGAGCAGGTCGGCGAAGTGCTGCTGGTCTGCCTCGTTGCCGGTGGCCAGTTCGACGGCCGACAACGGGCTGATCCCGGCGCTGGCGCTGACCAGCAGGAACGGGAAGATCAACCGCATGCCGAAGACGGCGATGAGGATGCCGACGGTCAGGAAGATCGTCTGCCAGAACCTCGACATCCGGCGCAGGATGGTCGCGTTGATCACCGCGTTGTCGAACGAGAACGAGATCTCGAGGACGCTCAGGATCGCCACGAGGAAAAGCGCCGTGAGGCCGGCGGTGGCCGCCGACTCGTTCTCGGTCGCCTTGCCGGTGCCATACCAGAACCCGCCCGCGAGACCGGCAACGGTCACCACGAACGACCAGAAGAACGTGCGTATAACGGACAAGAAGGCCCTTCCCTCACGGCTCGGTGCCCCGGCGTGGACGCCGCTGACCGCGTCAGGAGCGGGCGGCGGTGCCGTGCGCCGGGCTAAAAGCCCGGCTCACGGCCCTGATCCACGTCAGAAGACCTCAGACGTTGACACCGTAGTCGAGTGCGATTCCCCGCAGGCCCGAGGCGTAACCCTGCCCGATGGCGCGGAACTTCCACTCGGCCTGGTTGCGGTACAGCTCGCCGAAGACCATGGCGGTCTCGGTCGAGGCGTCCTCGGTGAGGTCGAAGCGCGCAAGCTCGTTGTTGTCGGCCGAGTTGACCACCCGGATGAAGGCGTTCTGGACCTGGCCGAAGGACTGGTTGCGGGTCTCCGCGTCGTAGATCGAGACGGTGAACACCACCTTGTCGGCCTCGCCGGGCAGGCCCACGAGGTTGACCTTGACCTGCTCGTCGTCACCCTCGCCGGAACCGGTGAGGTTGTCGCCCTGGTGTTCCACCGCGCCGTCGGGGGAGCGGAGGTTGTTGAAGAACACGAAGTGCTGATCCGAGATGACCTTGCCCGAGGCGTTGCAGATGATCGCGCTCGCGTCGAGGTCGAAGTCGGCGCCGGTCGTGGTACGCACGTCCCAACCGAGACCCACCGTTACCGCGGTCAGATTCGGCGCCGCCTTGGTGAGGCTGACGTTGCCACCCTTGCTGAGGCTGACTCCCACGAACTCCTCCATCGTTGCGACTAGCGGCGGGACGCCGTCCCGCGGAGCGACTGCATAGTGAAGTGTGCCAGGTCGTTGCGAGAACGGTGACCCGGTGTGGGCGGTCGCGGAAATTGGGTCCTGATCTTCTCAGCCGCTGCCGCTAGGGTGTGTGTCAGGTGTGCCGGGAAGGCTGGTCGGCGTTGCTTTTGCCGTCCGGTCTTCAGGAGAGTCGAATGCCAACGCTGTTCGGTCGGATCAGCTGGCCGGAGACCCGCCGCATCGGCGATGTCCTGCGCACCGAGACCGTCGGCGGGCTGCTGCTCCTGGCCGCCGCGCTGGTCGCGCTCGGGTGGGCCAACTCGCCCTGGTCCGCCGTCTACCGACGGCTCTCGGGTGTCGTCGTGGGCCCCGCCGCGCTGCACCTCGACCTGACCCTGGCGCAATGGGCCTCCGACGGGCTGCTGGCCATCTTCTTCTTCGTCGCCGGCCTGGAGCTCAAGCGCGAGTTCGTGGTCGGCGACGTGCGCAACCGGCTGCTCCCGGTGGCCGCCGCGGTGGGCGGGATGATCGCACCGGCGCTGGTGTACGTGGCTGTCAACGTCGGTCTTTCGGGCGGCGACCTGGGCGGGTGGGCGGTGCCGATGGCCACCGACATCGCGTTCGCGCTGGCGGTGCTCGGCCTCATCGGCGCGGCCCTGCCGCCGGCCCTGCGCACGTTCCTGCTGACCCTGGCCGTGGTCGACGACCTGCTGGCGATCCTGGTCATCGCGCTTGTCTTCACGTCGGGGCTGATGCTCGGCCTGCTGGCGCTGGCACTGGTGCCGCTGGGCCTGTTCGCGCTGCTGGTGCGGCGCGGGGTACGGGCCGGGTGGGCGCTGGTTCCGCTCGCGGTGGCGACGTGGGCACTCGTGCACGCGTCCGGAGTGCACGCGACGATCGCCGGGGTGCTGCTGGCGTTCGTGGTGCCGATCCGGTCCATCGCGCCGTTCGAGCACCGCTGGCGGCCGGTGTCGGCCGGGGTGGCGGTGCCGGTGTTCGCGTTCTTCGCGGCCGGCGTCTCGGTGGCCGGCGCAGGTGGCGTGGCGGACATCCTGCGCGACCCGGTGACGATCGGGATCGTGGCCGGGCTCGTCGTCGGCAAGACGGTCGGGATCGGTGCGGCGGCCTGGCTCGTCCAGCGGTTCACCCGCGCCGAACTGGACGACGGACTGAGCTGGTGGGACGTCCTCGGGCTGGCGCTGCTCGGCGGGATCGGGTTCACCGTGGCGCTGCTGCTGGGGGAGTTGGCGTTCGGCGTCGGCACGGTGCGCGACGCGCACGCCAAGGCCGGCGTTTTGATGGGCTCCCTGCTGGCGGCACTGCTGGCGACGGTGGTCCTGCGGATCCGCAACCGCGTGTACCGCCGCGACGCGCGGTCCTGAGCGGAGCGGGCCCGCCGGGGCGGTTACCAGTCGATGCCTTGTTGGGGACGGGCGCCGGCGTCGGCCGGGTGCTTGACGTTGGTCATGTCGGTCACCAGGTCGGCCGCCTCAAGCAGTGGCGGCGGCGCGTACCGGCCGGTGATCACCACGTGCTGGACGCCGGGGCGGGCGCGCAGCGTCCGGACGACGTCGTCGACGTCGACCCAGCCCGCCTGCAACGGGAGGGTGAACTCGTCGAGCACGTAGAAGCCGTACGACTCGACCGCCAGGTCGCGCTTCACCTGCGCCCAGCCCTCGACGCACTCGGCCGCGTGGTCGCGCGGCTCCCCCGGCCGGGGTCGCCAGGACCAGCCCTCGCCCATCTTGTGCCACGTCACCGGCCCGCCCTTGGCGCTCTCGCCGAGCAGGCGCAGTGCCGCCTCCTCGCCGATGCGCCACGACGGGCTCTTCACGAACTGGTACACCACGACCGGCCAGCCCACGCTCCAGGCGCGCAGCGCCAGGCCCAGCGCCGCCGTCGTCTTGCCCTTGCCGGAACCGGTGTGCACGGCCAGCACGGGCCGGCCGCGCCGGGTACCGGCGGCCGGATCGGTCTGGGCGCGCTGGGTCGGGATTGCGGCGCCCGAGCCCGGGTACTCGGCCAGCGACGGCGACTGGGCGGCCGGCGGGCCGGCTACCGCGGCCGGCGGGCCGGCTACTGCGGCCGGTGCCGGCGGGGCCGGCGGGCCGGGCACCGCGGCGGTCCCGCGCGCCGGCCGGGGCTCGTGGGCCGGCCGGGACTCGTGGGCCGGCCGGGGCTCACGGGCCGGGTCCGGGTGACCTGACGCCATCGGCTGATCCTCCGGGTCGTGAGTGATGCCTCGATGCTGCCTCACAATCCATCGATCTTGCAGTTGTGGCGGGAGCAAAACGGAACAATAGGTGATGAAAGTACCTGCGAATTCCGCCACAACTGCAGGATCATCGTGATCATGGGGGCCAGCGGACGTCCACGTCGGT
>Ga0070684_100002617_pt1 | contig 13300 bp, 16 predicted proteins | sample KBSC723LmetaG_FD_65653 | JGI IMG/M metagenome (GOLD analysis project Ga0070684, IMG submission 65653) | Corn rhizosphere microbial communities from Kellogg Biological Station, Michigan, USA - KBS C7.2-3L metaG | ecosystem: Host-associated > Plants > Roots > Rhizosphere ...
GTCGAGCCGGAGTATTCGTCGAGCTTCGGCACCAGCCCCCGCTCCTCGGCGGGGAACTGAATGCCGGTCGGACGGCCGAAGCCGAAACGATCGATCCAGTGGCTGAACAGCCTGGAGCCGAGCTCGAGCCCGATCGTGACGGCGCCGACGTTCGACGAGTGGGCGAGGATTTCCGCGACGCTCAGGGTCACCGTCGGGCGCGGCTCGGCGTCTTCGATCGTGCGGTCCGCAACCTGGAGCTGCGGCCGCAGGGTGAAGGTCGTTTCCGGCGTGACCAGGCCTTCTTCCAGCGCCGCCGACACAGTGAAGGCCTTGAAGGTCGAGCCCGGCTCGTAGGTGAAGCCCGTGGCACGGTTGAGGAGGTCTTCTGGACTGGCGCCTGAGAGGTCGGCCGGATCGACTGGCGGCCAGTTCGCCATCGCCAGGATCTGCGAGCTGCGCGGGTCCATCACGATCGCCGTCGCTCCCTTCGGCGAGTACGTTTCGCCCACTTCGGCCAGGACCTGCTCGGTTTTCGCCTCGATCGCAGGGTCGAGCGTCAGCTTGACGTCTTCCCCGTTCTTGGCTTCGCTCACCGTTTCCAAGCGGATCGGTTCGCCCTTGGCGTCGGTGACGATGCGGCGTTCGCCATCGCTGCCGTGCAGGACGGAGTCCTCACTGGCCTCCAGCCCGGTCAGGCCCTGGTTTTCGGAGCCCACCGCACCGATCACCTGGGCGGCGAGCTCCCCCTGCGGGTAGGTCCGCCTGCTGTCCGGGTCCTGGCCGATGCCGGGAAGTTCGAGCCGGGCGATCCGCTTTGCGGTCGGCAGCTCGACCTCGTGGGCGAGGGCCGAGTAGGTCGTTTCAGCCGTTATCTCCCCTAGGACCTTGGCCTCCGGCAGGTTCAGGATCGGCGCCAGCTTTTCGGCCGTGTGCGCCGGGTTCGTCACTTCCGGCGGTACGGCGAAGACCGTGGCGGCGTCTTCCGATGCGGCGATCGGATTGCCACGCCGGTCGAGCAGGCTGCCGCGCAAGCTCGGCAGGGGCACCGATTGCGTCTGCTGGCTGACCGCCTCGGAGGCGAGCTTCGAGCCCTGCACGCCCTGCAGCCAGAAGGCGCGCCCGACGATGACGAGGAAGCAGAGAAGGAAGGCGGCGAAGAGAAGCCCGATCCTCCGCTCGATCGTCCGCATCCGTGTCCTCAGCCCGAGCCCGCGGCGGCGAGGCGCTGGGCGGCGACGGCTACGTCACGCGGCCCCGCCTGCACGTAGCCGATCCGGTCGGAGCTCGGCATCGTGAGGCCGAGCGCGCCGGCGTCGTGGCGGACGCGAGCCGAGCCGGAGCGCTGCGCGACGCGGCCGCGCAGCAGCGAGCTCTCCTGTTCGAGGGCTTCGACGTTCTGCTCGATATGGCCGAGCCCGGCGGCGAGGCTGAGGGTGACGACGTTGACCGCGACGATGCCGGTGAGAAGAACGCCGAGCACGGCGATCCAGGCGCGGCCGCGGGTCATCCGCACCATCAGGCTGGAATCGGGCAGGCGGCGGACCGCGCCGGCGGTGCCAACCGCGAGCGGGATCAGCTGGCCGCCGGGACGCCGGGCCGGCGCGGTCCTCGGCGCCGGCTTCCTTCGCGGCGGGGCCTTGCGGCTCGGCACGCGCGCCGGCGCTGCCCCGCGCGCCGCTACGGTGGCCGCCTCCATCAGGCCGCCTCCTCCACGTTCTCGGCGATCTTGACAGCGCCGCGCAGGTGGGCCGACTTTGCGCGTGGGTTGGCCGCGACCTCCTCGGCGCCGGGGGCGATCGCGCGCCGGGTCAAGAGCTCGGCTTCGGGCTCGCGACCGCAGACGCAGACCGGCAGCTCGGGCGGGCAGACGCAGCCGCGTGCGCGTTCGGCAAGGAAGCGCTTGACGCGCCGGTCCTCGAGCGAGTGAAAGGAGATGGCGGCGAGGCGACCGCCGAGCGGCAGCATCCGCCATGCGGTCGGCAGGGCGTCGTCGAGCGAGTCCAGCTCGCCGTTGACGGCGATCCGGATCGCCTGGAAGGTCCGCTTTGCCGGGTGGCCGCCGCCAAAGCGGGCGGACGCTGGCATTCCGGCCTTGGCCGCATCGACCAGCTCCGCGGTCGTCTCGAGCGGGCGGCGCCGGACGATCTGGCGGGCGATTCCGCCCGCGTAACGCTCCTCCCCGAAGCGCCGCAGCACCTGGGCCAGGCGCGACTCCGGCCACTCGTTGACGATGTCGGCGGCGGTGAGCTGCTGGCGGGGATCCATGCGCATGTCGAGCGGCGCGTCATAGGAATAGGAGAACCCCCGCTCCCAGGCGTCGACCTGCATCGAGGACATTCCGAGGTCCAGGTAGACCATGTCTGGGCGTAGCCCTTCGCCGTGCAGGGTGCGAAGACCTGCTGCGAAGTCGGTGCCGAGGAAGCGGGTCGCGGAGGGCGCTTCGGCCGCGAACCGCTCGAAGCGCTCCTCCGCCACGGGGTCGCGATCGATGCAGACGAGCGTTCCCGACGGCCCGATCGCCCCGGCGAGGAGGCGAGCGTGGCCACCGCCGCCAAAGGTGCAATCGACCGCGGTCTCGCCCGGCGCCGGCGCCAACAGCTCGCTCAGCTCGGGGGCAAGGACCGGTTTGTGCTCAGCGGCCATACGGATAAGGGTTGCGCGGCTCAGGCGCCGGTCGCCCGCAGGGTCGATGCGCTCCGCTGGGAGGGCCATCTCACTCCGCTGCTCCGGTCGTGGCCAAGCCCTCTGCGATCTCGGGGGCGGAGGCATCGAGCTCCTCCTCCTGCTTCGCCCATGCCTCGGCGTTCCAGATCTCCAGGTACTCGCCGGCGCCGATGACGACGCAGGGTCCGTTCAGCGCAGCGTGCTCGATCAGTGGCCTGGGCACGCGGATGCGGCCGGCCGAGTCGAGCTTCTCGTCGAAGGAGCCGCCGTGGAAGCGGCGCCGAAGCTGGCGGGCGTCGCGGCCGAAGGGACTGTGGGGCGAGAGGAAGCGGTCGGAGAGCTGCTCGAACTCCTCGGTCGTGTGCACCCAGACGCAGGGGTCGAAGCCCTTTGAGAGAACAACTCCGTCGGAAAGCGCGGCCCTGAACCTGGAGGGAACCGTGAGCCGATCCTTGGAATCGAGGCTGTGCTCGTAGATGCCCCGGAATGCCACCGCTGCGAATTCCTTTCTTTGCGGGCGGAGCTGGGAAGAGAGTTAGGACCGAGGTGATGAGGTGGGAGGAACCTCACCACCCCGGCCCTGGGCTTCAACTCGGGCGCCACACTACCCCACTTTCCCCCACTTTGCAACACGGCCCTGTCGTGCAAGCCCATTTGCACCCCCGCGCCCCCGACCTGCGTGAGCTTCAGCATCCATGCGGAGGTCAAGCTCGCGAACGCCCGGGGGACGCCGCGGAGCGCGGGCGTGGCACCCGGCTTACAGGCCGGCGACGAGGGTGCCGACGTTGCGGCGCGAGAAGTAGGGCCCGAAGGTCTGCGAGAAGTCGCGGCGGTAGCCGTAGGTGGTCATGCCGCCGATCTCGGTCCCCCCTTCGACCAGCCAGGGCCCGCCGCTGGCGCCCTCGCCCATGAAGCAGCCGACGCTGAGCGAGGGCGGCCCGGCGAGCGGATAGGTGTTGCGGTCGTTGCCGCTGAAGCCGGCGTCGCACTCCTGCATCCGCTGCTGGAGATGGCCGGGGTAGCCGAGCACCTGGTATTCGCGGTCGCGGGCTTTGTCGACCGCGATCGACAGCCCGCCGCCGACGGCGTCGGCAACGGCGAGGCCCGCTTCGTTCGGTTCGGTCAGGACCGCACCCATGTCGAAGTTCTCGTTGCCGCGGCGCAACCACGGCTGCGGCAGAAACGCCTTGCGCCCGGCGAAGATGCCGAACGGCGCTTTGCCGTCCGTGTATCCGGGCACGAAGGCAAAGCGCCGGGCGAGCGTCGGGAAGCGGTGCAGAGGAAGCAGGTTGTAGATGCAGTGGCCGGCGGTGAGGACGAGCCGCCGGCTTTCGCTGTTGACCGCGGCGCCCGAGCAGAAGCCGTCGAACTTGCCGATCTTCACGAAGACCCGACCGACCATGCTGAAGGGGGGCACGGTGGTGTCGGGCACGCCGGCGAAGCTTGCGCTCGCGATCGGGTTTCCGGCCGCGCTGCCCGCCGCACGCCCGAGCGCGTCAAGCGGCTTCGCCTGCTTCATCCGCGCCGCCGTCCAGTAGCGGTCGACCGCGGCGCCCCGGCTCGCGCGGACTTCGGCCAGCGGCGCCAGGGCGATGCCCGCGCGGCCCGCCGCCCCCGGCTGAGCGAGCGCTGCGGCCGGCGCTGCGGCCGCCAACACGCCGAGGAAAAAAACCGATCGACGCAGGGTGGAGCACGGCGGGTGGAGGCAACGCATCGTCCGAGGGTAAAGCAGCGCCGTGCTCGCGCTAGAGGCCGGCGAGGAGGACGTCGGCGTTGGCGATCAGGGCGGCGGCGATCATCAGCAGGACAGACGGCACGAGGACGAGGGCGACCACGAGCTGGATCTTCGGTGCCGCCCGGGCCGCGCGTTCCTCCACCGCCCGGCGCTGGTTGCGGCGCAGGGCCGCTGCCTGGCGCCGAAGCTGATCCGCCAGCGGCGAGCCGAAGCGGCGCGAGCGCTCGATTGCGGCGCAGACGGCGGCGACCTCGGCCCCGGCGACGCGTGAGCGCAGCGAGCCGAGCGCCGCCGATATGGGCACGCCGGAGGAGAGCTCGGCCACCGTCATCCTCAGCTCGTCCGCGAGCGGGCCGGCGCCGGCCTCCGCCAGCTCGGCGAAACCGGCAGCCACGCTGCGCCCGGAGGTCGCTCCGACGGCGAGCAGGTCGAGGGCGTCTGGAAGCGCCCCGACGAGCCGGCGCCGGCGGAGCCGCGCCCGGCGCTCGCGCAGCGCGTCAGGGATGAAGAACGCGGCAGCCGGCAGGCCGAGCATGATCAGCGGCGGCAGCCTTCCCGGCGCGGCGGGCGCCACCGCGAACGCCGGCAGGGTGCCTGCCACGGCGCAGGCCGACTTCGCCAGGAGGCGGTTGACCGGCGGCAGGCCGATGGCGCGGCGGCCGGGGAACAGCTCGCGGCCGGCGGCGAAGGCGAGCAGAGTCGCCACCCCGGCGAGCAGGCCTGCGGCGCTCACTCGATTACCTCGGAGAGGTGGCGGATGGCGAGGAAGCCGACCACCTGCAGCGCAGCGGCCAGCCCAAGGAGGACGGTCGACGCCGGGGCCCCCAGCAGCTTGGCGAAGAAGCCGGGCTGCAGGAGCTCGGCGAAGACGGCGCCCCCACTCGGCATCGCCACGACGAGCAGTCCGGTGAAGCGAGCCTGCGAGGTGGCGGCCCTGGCGTCTTCGGCGACGCGGTCGCGCTCGGCCGCCGCCTCGGCGAAGCGGCGCAGGAGGCCGGCCAGGTCGCCGCCGGCGAGGCGCTGGCTGAGCACGGCCGCGGCGAAGGCATCGACCCGCGGCGAGCGCATCCGTCTCCGCCAGGCGCCGATCGCGGCACCGGTCGGCTCACCGAGGTCGAGCTCGGCGCCGAGGCGGGCGAGCTCGATCGCGGCCGGCCCGTCAAGCGAGGCGGCCGCGGCCGGCAGGGATGAGCGCAGCGAGCGGCCGGCGCTGAGCGAGTCCGCGACCGCGGCGGCGACGTCGGGCAGGGCGCGCTCGACCGCGGACCGGTAGCGCCGCTGGCGATTGGCGATCGCCCAGGCAGCCAGTCCGGGACCGGCGACGGCGAGTGGCAGCGCCGCCGCCGGTCCCGCCAGGAACCAGCCCGAGACGCCGGCAGCCGCTGTTCCTAGCGCGGCCAGGCGGCGGCGCTCCGGCGTAGACGGCACGTAGCCCTCGCGGCCGGCGCGGCGCAGCGGCTCCAGCGCGAGGCGCAACCACCCTGCCAGCGCGGGGCTCGCCAGCACAGCCTCGCGCGCGCCGACCGCGAGGAGGCCTCCAGCCGTCGCACCGGCAAAGGCGATCAGCGCCGGCGAACCGACGCTCATGCCAGCGCCGGGGACACGAGCGTGCGAACGGCGGTTGCCCCGGCCGCGCGCACCACCTCGGCAATCTCGCTCACCCGCCGCGAGCCGTCGGGCCGCCGCTCCAGATGGACGACGAGATCGATCCCGCGCTGCACCTGGTCGGCGACGGCTTCGTGTGGAAGACCGAGGCCGGCCATCAGCGCCAGCGTCTCCAAACGGGCGAGAGCATCCGCTGGTGAGTTCGCATGAACCGTCGAGAGGGCGCCGTCGTGACCGGTGTTGAGCGCCGTCAAGAGGTCCAGCGCCTCGGCGCCGCGCACCTCGCCGATCACGATCCGGTCGGGGCGCATTCGCAGGGCGTTGCGGAGCAGGTCGCGGATCGTCACCTCCCCCCTGCCCTCGACGCCGGCCGGCCTGCCCTCGAGCCGCACAACATGCGGCTGCTGCAGACGCAGCTCCGCGGCGTCCTCGATCGTCACCACCCGTTCATCCGCCGCGATGAAGCCGGAGAGGGCGTTGAGCAGGGTCGTCTTCCCGGAGCCGGTGCCGCCGCTGATCAGGATGCTGCGCCGCTCGCCGACCGCTTCCCGCAGCAGCTCGCACTGGGCCGGGGCGAGCGTCGCCGACTCGACCAGCTCGTCGGGCCCGGGCCTGCGCGCGCCGAAGCGACGAATCGAGAGCACCGGGCCGTCGATCGCGAGCGGCGGGATCACCACGTTGACCCGCGAGCCGTCGGCCAGGCGCGCATCGACCATTGGGCTGAGCTCGTCGATGCGGCGCCCGAGTGGCGCCAGGATCCGCTCGATCGCGTCGCGCAGCTCCTCTTCGTCGCCGAACCGAACCGCGACTGGCTCGATCCGCCCGCCGCGCTCGACGTAGACGCTGCTCGGCCCGTTGACCATCACCTCCTCCACCGAGGGATCGGCGAGCAGGTCCTCGAGTGGGCCGAGACCGACCGTGTCGCGCACGATCCGCGCCTCGACCGCCGCCCGATTCTCGGCGCCGAGCAGCGCCGCCTCCTCTTCAACCAGCTCGCGGACCTCATCCGGAAGGTCCAGCGTTGATGATCGGCCAGCCGCTGCCCGCAGCCTACGGCGCTCGATCAGCCGCAGCCGCAGGGAGTCGGCGAGCTCCTCGATATGCCGCTCTCGTGCTGCCACCGAGTCACCCCTCCGGCAACAGGGTCAGCTTGCGAGCGAAGCTTTCCGCTGCGATCAGGCGCAGGGCCTGGCGCTTGGTCAAGGCCAGGGTGGCGGCCGAGGTGCCGCCTGGGCCGGGGCCGTCGGCCCCCGGGCCCAGCGCAAGGAGCGGCACCCCGGCCGCAGCCACATACGTCCGCCCCGGACCGGGTCCACCGGGTTCCGTCGTCACCACGACGTCCACCTTCGCGCCGCCGCGCGTTGGGCCGGCGGCGAGCAGGGCCCGGGCACCGGTGACGGTGATTTCGACGGGGTTGCGATCGGGGCCGAGCTCGGGATGAGCCGCCGGGCGCGTCCGCGGAGGGCGAAGCTGTGTCGCCATCAGATAGGAGCCGGCGGGGATCGGTGACACCGCGACCAGGCCGAGCGCTTCCGCCGGCTCCGCGAGCGCGCCCGGCGGAACGAAGCGCGAGGGAACACGCCGCACTTCGAGCGCCCTGCCGACCTCTTTCGCATCGAGCGGGTCCGCCGAGCGCAGGCCCCGCTCGGCCACCACGACCGGGCGCAGGGGACCGAAGCTGCGGCTGACGCTCGCCCCGTAGCCGTTCGCGATGCCGGCCGCCAGCGCCGCTGCGAGCAGTGCCAGCAGCAGGAAGCCGGCTGCCCTCGCCCGGCGAGTCATGCCGCCAGGCCAGTCTCGTCGTCGGCAAGGGGCAGCTCGAGCACGGCAAGCGAGCCTCGCTCGGAGCGACGCAGGGCGAAACGACCTTCATGCGCGCTCGCGACTCCCCGCACGACCGCGAGCCCGTGGCCGTGGCGGCGCTTGCCAGAGAGGCGGGCGATCGATTCGGCCGGGCTCTCCCGCCGGGAGCCGGAGCGCGAGGCCCGTCCGGAATCGGCGACGGCGATTCGCAGCCTTCCGTCGCGCAGCCTCGCGGCGACGACGATCGAGGAACCGCCGTGCTCGATCGCGTTGACGATCAGGTTGTCCAGAGCCTGCGCAAGGGCGAAGCGATCGCCGTGGACCGTGGCCTGACCGGCGTTCCAGCGCAGCTCGAGCGAGCACTCGGCGATCCTCGCCCGCGCCTGCCAGCGGCCGACCGCGGCCCTGAGCAGGGAGCGGCACTCGACCCGGCCCCAGACGGGAGCGGTCTGGTCGCCATTGATCTCCCGATCGAGCCGCTCGAGCGCGGCCGCCGCGAGCTGCACCGGATCGTCGGAGGCGGTGACGGCGAGGGGGCGCGTCCCGGAGCCGAGAGCGAGCACCTGCAGCGGACGGCGCAGCTCGTGCACGGCACGGTTGAGAGCGGTGCGGCGCCTTTCCGCCCGCAGGCTCTGGCCGAGCACCGTCGCGGCCATCGAGAGAGCGAGCGGCCAGCCGGCCAGTGCCTGGGCCAGCGCGGTCATCCGTCGAGCAGGCGGTAGCCGTAGCCCCAGCAGTTGACCACGTAGCGCCCATCCTCGGGGTCGAGTTTGCGCCGCAGGCGGCTGGCGTGCGAGTCGAGTGTCCGCGTACGCGCGGGTGTGTTGTATCCCCAGACCGCCTCCAGCAGCTCCCGCTTGGCGAAGACCCGTGCGGGATCGCTCGCCAGCCGCCGCAGGAGCCCGAACTCCTTGTTCGAGAGCACGACCTCACGCTCGCCGACCCAGGCCTTGCGCCGGGCCGCGTCGACCACGATCTCGCCGACGCGGCTGGGTCCCTCGTGCTCTGCGCCCCGTCGCAGCACGGCGCCGATCCGCGCCCGCAGCTCCTGGTAGTGGAACGGCTTGACCAGGTAGTCGTCGGCGCCGAACTCGAGACCGCGAACCCGATCGTCGTCGGCGCCACGGCCGCTGAGGACGATCACCGGCAGGCCCGGATCGAAGCGCGACGTCACCCCGTCGGCCTCCCGGATCTCCCGCAGTACGTCGAGCCCGGAAGCATCGGGCAGCGTCAAGTCGAGCAGGAGCAGATCCGGCCGGTTGTAGCGGCACAGCCGCAGAGCGTCGGAAGCGCTCGGGGCCGGGAGAACGCCGAAGCGGTCGGCGGTGAGGTGATCGCAGAGCAGCTCCAGTGTTGGCGTGTCGTCCTCACAGACGACCAGGCTGGCGATCTCTCGGCGCTGGGGCAACATCTTGCCGCTCTAAGGCGACAGCGATGAATTCTCTCCCCCTCACCCCTCGAATTCACACAAATTGCGAAGAGTGCGTTAAGTCTTACCCCCTGGTACGTCACCGTCACTTTCACGGGAAGCGTCAAGTGCTGTGTACACCCAGTCCGTCCACCCGTAGAGGGTGAGTCGGTAAAAATGCTCTGCTCCCCGCCCCACACGAGTTTCGGCCAGCTCCAACGCACCTGCTTTCGCCAGCACCGTGATGTGATAGTTGACTTTGCTCAGCGGGAGATCAAGCGCTCTTGCGAATTTGCTGGGACTTTCCAGGCGGCGTTCGTCACCGTCGAAGATTCGGAGAATGCGCCGACGCATCACATGGTTGAGCGCGGCAAACAGCTGGGCTGGGTCCGGATTCATCCTGGCCGGGGGTTGTGTTACCTCAAAAAGCTGACTGGAAATGAGTATTGAAGTATATATGCTCTAACAATAAATGCGCGAGTTCGGCAGTGTGGGCGCCGCAATGCCTCCCCGACGCAGGGCTAAACCGCGCTCACCGGAGCACGCCGCGCTTGGCGCGGCAATTCAGCGCCTGCGAAACGAGGCGGGCTTAAGCCAGGAAGCGCTTGCCGACATCTCCGGGATTCACCTGACGCACATCGGTGGTCTCGAGCGAGGCGTTCGCAATCCCAGCTACGCCACTCTCGTTCGCCTCGCCGTCGCCCTGGAGATACGAGTCGGCAGGCTCACGCTCCTCGCCGACGAGATCCGCGAAGAGGCCGGTTAGCTGCCCTGTCTCCTTCGGGGCTCGGAAACTCGAGCACCGCAGCGGCTCTCGGGCAGGAGACGATGCGCCGGGGGTGGACCCGGAGATGGATCTCGACCGCCCCCGTCTCGTCAAGGAAGACGAGATCGAGCGGAAAGCGCATGCCGAAGGTGTGAACGCTCGAGCAGCGCGGGATCAGCAGCCCGGCGCCAGCCTGGTCGCGATCGAGCAATGCGAGCCCGAGCAGGCGGCCACGGAGCCCACGGGCAACGTGAACCTCACATCCGAAAACGGTCCTCCGCGGGAGGCGTCGCAGCCGCGCGCTGAGTGTCCGCTCTTCCATCGAACACCTAAGAGCCACCGCCGGCGATCTCTCCCCCGCGCCGGTTAGCCTCTGGGCTGTGAGCGCCAACGGAAGGGTCGCGGTCTTCGGCCCCCACCCGATGCTCTCGATCACGATCGAGGCGCTGACCGCCGCGGGTGGGGACGATATCCACGTGCACGCCGCCGGGCAGGGCGTCTGGGTGGCGCGGATGGCCGCGGAGCTGGGTGCCGACCCGGTCCTCTGCGGCTTCATCGGTGGCGAGACGGGCACGGTGTTGCGGCCGCTGCTGGAGCAGATGGAGGTCGAGCTGCGACTGATCGAGACGGTGGAGGGAAGCGGCTCCTACCTGCACGATCGGCGCGGCGGCGAGCGCGAGCCGATCGCCCAGAGCGCCTCCCTGCCGCCGTCCCGCCACGAGGTCGACGAGCTCTTCTCGACCACCGTGGCCGCCGGGCTCGACGCGGACGTCCTGGCGCTCTGCGGTCCCTACCCGGGCGAGGCGCTGCCGCTGGAGATCTACGGCAACCTCGTTACCGACGTCCGCGCAAACGGCACTCCGGTCGTCGTCGACCTCTCGCCACCGCGGCTCGACAGTGCCCTCGAGGGCGGGCCGGAGCTGGTCAAGATCAACGACTGGGAGCTGGCCAAGTACGTCACCGGGCCGGTCGACACCGAAGAGCGGATGCTCGCGGCGGCGCGGCGACTGCTGGAGAAGGGCGCCGGCGCCGCGATCATCACGCGCGCCGGGGAGCCGGCGGTGGTGGTCCGCGACGGCGATGCCTGGGAGCTGATCCCCCCGCGCTTCGAGCGCGGGGCGCGCGAGGGCTGCGGCGACTCGATGATGGGCGCGCTCGCGGCCGGCATGGCGCAGGGCCTGGAGTGGGAGGAGACGCTGCGCAGCGCAGCCGCCGCCGGCGCTGCCAACTTCCTCCGCCGCGGCCTCGGCAGCGGCTCCCGCTCGGTGATCGAGGACCTCGCGCGCAAGGTCGAGCTGCGCGAGCTTTAACAGGGCGCCGCCTCCTCTGCTCTCGCGCGACCGCGCTAATGACACCCGGCGATCTCGCGGTCGCGCTCCCGCGTCCGGGGGCGGCTAAACCGCGGGCCCGAACGGAACGGCCAGATCCTCGCCGCCGACGATCGCCCCTGGTGCCGTGTCCCGCATCCACTCGAGATGGGACGCCAGGGGCTCGACCTCGGCGGCGCACTGGAAGGCCTCGGCGAGGTGGAGCGGGCGACCGCCGTGCGAGGAGTGGGCATCGCTGCTGAGGATGTGGATCAGGCCCGCTTCGGCGAGGCCGCGCATGCCGGCCGCGGTCCGCTCGCGCAGGAAGAAGTCGGCGGTCCCCTGCACCAGGGCGCCGTCGCCGACCAGGCCGGCGAGCCGCTCGTACATGTCAGCGGAGATGTGGCGCTCGGGATGGGCGATCAGCGTCCGGTGCCCCCGTTCGGCGAGGTGCTCGACCCGGCGCGCGAGGCTGTCCCCGAGCGGTCCCGACGCCGGCTCGAGCAGGATCCAGTTGCCGTCGCCGAGCGCCACCCGCGCCAGCTCCTCCTCGCTCAGCCCCTCGACCGCAGTCTCCGCCACCTCGCCGCCCTGCAGGACGAAGACCGGCACGCCCTCCTCGCGCAGGTGGGCGTTGAGATCGTCGACGCGGTCGCTCACCTCCTCGATCCGCACGTCGTGGTCGTGCCGGATGTGCGGCGTCGCGCAGACCAGCTCGATCCCGTCGATCGCCGCCTGCCGGGCCATGCCGACGCTGTCGCGGATGTCGAGCGCCCCATCGTCCAAGCCGGGCAGGATGTGGCAGTGCAGGTCGATCATCGCGGCTCGGGGCAGCGTATCCCGCCGCGACCGGCGCGCCGGTGCAAACCGCGTTTCAGGCACGGCCACGCAGCGGCATGGGACTACGATGATCGGCATGATCCAGCACCTGCTCCCACAGGGCTTGTGGGCGCGGATGGGCTTCAACCGTGGATAAGAAAACGACCCGCAGAGGGAACTACGAGTCTGGCTCGGACTACGTGCTCGAGTACGGCGAGCTCCGCTTCGCCTTCAACGAGGAGGACTTCGGGCAGCGGGTCGAGCAGGCCGCGGTCAAGCTCGGCTTCGTCGACCAGGGACTCAGCCAGGAGGAGCTCGACGACCTGCTCGACCTAGCCGTCAGCGGTGAGATCGCCGAGCCCAGCTCGCGGCTCGGCGAGCACATCAACGAGAACTGGGACGACCTGGTCGGCCCGGCCAACCGCAGCCTCGTCCACTGGCTGCGCCGGCTCGTCTTCCGCGGCGCCTGGCTCGACCAGCGGGTGAAGGAGGGTGAGCTCGACGTCGTCTTCGACGAGCGCACCCAGACCTTCGGCTACGTGCAGCCTGATCGCAGCTCCGAGCTGATCGAGCTCTCCAAGGAGCCGAGCTGGCGCCGCATCGCCTACCGGCGCTAGCCGCCGCTAAGCAGCGCGCTCGAGCGCCGCGACCACGGTGAGCGAGCCCTTGACCTGGAGCTCGAGGCCGGCGTCGAAGATCTCCCGCGCCGTATCGGCATCGTCGAGTTTGGTCAGCGAGTCGACGAGGAGGATCACGTCTTCGCCGCCCTCGGCGCGGCGCACCGCCTGCGCCAGGGCATCGGTCGCGTGCCGCGCCTTGCCGGCGGCGACGAGCTCGGCCTCGGGCGTCTCGCGCTTCCACTCGGCCAGTTCCTCCGGGCTCGGATCGACGAGCAGGGCGATCGGGTCGGGGCCCTTCGACGCCCCCGAAAGCTCAGCGGCGATCTCGCGCAGCAGCGAGGTGCAGGCTTCGCTGCTCTCGCCGTAGACGAGAGCCTGCCGGCCGGGCGGCGGCAGCAACAGGTCGTGAGGGCGAAGGCCCTTGGGGCGGCGCCCGAAGCGGCGGCGACGGCGACGGCCGGGCCGGCTTGGCTCCGCCGGCTGCGACGCCGGCTGCTCCTGAGCGGCCGGCTTCCGCTCGGCCGGTTCCTCCCTGGCCGGACGTCTTGGCTCCGTCCGCTCGCGCCGGGGACGCTCACCTTGGGTGCGTTC
>Ga0070684_100002623_pt1 | contig 13284 bp, 12 predicted proteins | sample KBSC723LmetaG_FD_65653 | JGI IMG/M metagenome (GOLD analysis project Ga0070684, IMG submission 65653) | Corn rhizosphere microbial communities from Kellogg Biological Station, Michigan, USA - KBS C7.2-3L metaG | ecosystem: Host-associated > Plants > Roots > Rhizosphere ...
GTGTCGGACGCGGCGACCGCAAACCATCGCGTGCCTAACGTCGCGAGCGCAATGCCGAGCGCGCCGCCGATGAGAAACGGGGCGAGGGCCTCGGTCGCGAGCTGACGGACGAGACGCGCCCGCCCGGCGCCGAGCGCGGTACGAACGGCCAGCTCGCCGTCGCGCCCGGCCGCGCGGACGAGCAGCAGATTGGCCACGTTCGCGCAGGCGATGAGCAGCAGCACGCCCGCCGCGCCCAGGAGAATGAGCAACGGCCTGCGGTATGTGCCGACCGTCTCTTCGAGCAACGGGGTCACGCGCACCGACACCCCTTCGTCCGCCTGCGGGTGTGCCGACGCGATGCGCGACGTGATCGTGCGCATCTCCGCGCGAGCCTGCTCGATCGTCGTGCCCGGCGCGAGCCGGGCCACGACATCGTAATACCGAGCTCCGCGATTCCCTTCGTCGAGGTCCCCGGTCGGGAACACGAGTGGCAAATAGATCTCCGCGGCGGCCGGATACGTCACGCGAGTTGGAAGCACGCCAACCACCGTGTACGGATTGCCGTCGAGTCTCACGGTCTCGCCAACGATGCCTGGATCGCTCGAGAATCGGCGCCGCCAGATCGCCTCGCCGAGGATCACGACCCGCGCGGCGCCGACCGAGTCCTCGCCTGCGCGGAACACACGGCCGGCGAGCGGGCGGACGCGAAGCATGGAGAGCAGACCCGCACTCACGGTTGCCGCGTACATCCGCTCGGGATCGCCGCGGCCCGTCAACGTCATGGCGTCCGTGGCGATCGCCACCATGCCCGTCAGAGTCTTTGATTCTCGTCTCCAGTCGACAAAGTCGAGCGCCGACGCAGCGTCATCCTTGCCGCGATACGTCGTCACGACCGCGACCAGCGACGCGGGATCGTGGAACGGCAGCGGACGCAGCACCGCCTGGACGACCGAATAGATCGTCGTCGCAGCGCCCACGCCGAGCGCGATCGTCAGAACCGCTACCGCCGTGAATGCGGGTGCGCGCCAGAGCGCGCGCAGACCATAGCGCGCATCGCGTGATAGCTCGTCCATCACGCGGGTGCCCCACGCGTCGCGGCACTCTTCCTTGAACCGGGAGACACCGCCGAAGTCTCGCAGCGCAGATGTGCGCGCCGCGTCGGGTGTCATGCCACGTCGGATTCTCTCGGCAATCTCGGCGTCGAGGTGAAACCGCATCTCCTCGTCGAGCTCGGCCTCCGCATCGCGCCGAGACAGGAGTGGCCGGAGGAACCCGCGAGCTCGTCGCGCGAGCAGGTGCAACGCATCCATTGGTGGTCTCGGTCAGGTCGTCTGGAGCACCCGCTCGACCGCCAGCGTGAAGCGCTGCCAGCTCGCACGCTCCTCGGCCAGCTGCTTCTTACCCACGGACGTGAGCCGGTAGTACTTGGCGCGGCGGTTGTTCTCAGACGTCCCCCAGTCGGAATCGATCCACGCGCGGCGCTCGAGCCGGTGGAGGGCCGGGTAGAGCGAGCCCTGGTTGATCTGCAGGACGTCGCGCGAGATCTGCTGGATGCGCTGGGAGATGCCCCAGCCATGCATGGGCTCGAGCGAGAGCGCCTTGAGAATAAGCATGTCCAGCGTCCCTTGCAGGACGTCGGTGTTGTCGGTCGCCACGCCGGCTCCTGTCGCATGTCTACAGGAGAATGCGATCGTTCCTGTAGAATGTCAAGAGGAGCGTCGTCAGACAAAAATACGGGACGCTCGTACGAGCGTCCCGTTTGGTTCTTTATCTCCCGGTGCCGTTGCCGGTTCCGGTCAGATGGTGATGGATCGTGCTCGGTTACTGCTTCTTCCAGTAGTACAGGATGACCTTGTTGTCCGCGCTGACATCGGCCGCCACGATATCCTTGGCCGACGGCTTGGCCATGCCCGGCATGGGCGCTGCTGCCGGAGGGGTGACCTTCGCCGCAGCGGTATCCGAGGAGGCCAGGAGCAAGCCGAGCGCCGGGTTGCTGCCTAACGCTGATTGCAGGGCATCGACGCCATCCTTGTTCTTCGACAGCGCGTCGTTGAGCGCCTGCGGATCGTTACCCTTGAGGAGGTCTTCGACGTTCACGAACTGCACGTCCGCGGCATTGACCGTCGTCAGCGATTTGATCTTGTCTGAGCTGGCCGTGCCCGAGTTGATGGCGGAGATGAGCGAGTTGAAGCTCGGCGCCATCGCGACTTCGCCCTTGGAGACCGTCGGCTTCTTCACCGTCGTATCCTGGGCGTTCGAGAGAGATGGGGTGACCATCGCGGCGATGGCCGCGGTAGCGACTGCGGCAAGGAGGGTGCGGGTTTGCATCGGTGACTCCTTTTAACTTCTTGTGACGCGCGGCGGCGCAGCCCGGACGCCGCTCGTCAGCACGTCGTGATTCTCTTACGGGCCAAGCCCCTGACGTTGGCAGGATCGGGGCCAGTTCAGTCGCAATTCCCGAATCACCCTGCGATTTGACCGAACTTCTTTCGATGTGTGATGTGCATCACATCAGTGGGGTGCGTTAGGCTACTGCGACGCTACGCACCAGCCGCCGGGGAGCGGGTTCGTCCCTAGCCCGGCGTTCGCCGCGGGCGTCAGGGAATCACGATAAGCCCAACCGTACCGCCCAGCTCATCGTCTATTCGGGGAAGGTTCGCTGGCACGATCCAGGCGCCGCCATCGATCCGCACCCTGACGTGATGCGATCCCGGCTGAGTCGTTAGGCGAATCTCCCACCGGCCGCTCCGTCGATCGAGGGCCCTCGCCTCCCAGCCGGTGAGATCGCTCATGAGCTCCACGCGCTGCGCGCCGGGCGCGTACACGAGCACCACCGTCTCGCCCTTGTCCATCGGCGTCGCGATCAGCGATGCCGACCCTGGCGAGACCATCGGCGGCTTGCGCAGCGGGACTATCGGACCGTGCCGCTCCGCCGACAGCCGGAGCGCCACCGTTGCATAACGAGCCCGGACCGTCCCGCGGATCGGATCGGCGAGCTGGCGCCCTATCGCTGCCGCGATGGCGACGTTCGGCATCATCCACCACGCGGCAGCGACCGAGGCCGCCGGCACGGACTCGAGCTCCCCCTTCCACGCCTGCCGTGTCAACGCGATCGCATCCACCTCGAGGCGGCGCCATGAGCCGTGACCGATGAGCGAGATATCGGCGTAGTGCACGGGGTCCTGCACGCGGACCACGGCCTGATCACTGTAGATCAGGGTCGATACGGTCGATGTGTTGACGGTGACCGCGCTCAGCGTGACGCGCTGCCCCCCGCGTCGATACCACGCGCCAAGCTCGCCGGTCGTCGCGGGGAACGTCGTGCGCTCGAGATGCACGTTGCCGCCGCTTCCACCGAGCCACGCTCCCCACCCCGCGCCAAGCAGATGCGCGCGCCCAAACGCCATCCAGCTCGACGACGGTGCGTAATCGGTGGTGCCGAGGATGGTCCCGGTCGCACCGGCCTCGAGCCGCACGCGCTTCACGGGAACCGTGTATGAGGCCGAGCCCAGCGCGATGGCCGTGGATTGGCCGTCGGACACGCGGGTTGCCGCGCCGCTCGCGACCAGGGAGACGCGTTCGCTCCACCGGCTCCACAGCGCGGCGATGGTGCCACCGTCGGAATCTGCGAAGTCGTCTCTCGTCAGGCGCGTGGCACCGACGTCGAAGGTCGTTTGCCGGGCCCATTGCGCGTTCGCCGTCTTCGCGCAGGTGAAACACGCGAAGACGGCGAACGCAACGAGGTAGCCCGGCCAGGAGAATGTGTGCTGCAGACTGCCTGGTTGGTGTTTAGTGCGGGCGCCTGGGACTCCCAGTCAGCGCAGCGGCATCCGCGTTTGCCGATTGAGGAAGATTGGGGATGATCCCCTTCAATCGCAAATCGAGACTTTCGTCCGGACGCCGGCCAGCCAGGACATCCTGCCGGACACTCTCCTCGAGAGCAATGAAGTTTTTCGCGACAGCTCCCTTTTTCAGTAGCGCGACGACCTCCATCGAGGCACGCTCCACCGGAACCCCACGGGCAATCAGCTGGGTCAGCACGCCGATCGGCACCGCGAGCGATCCATCCCCACCCGCCTCCCGCATCGCCCGAAGCGTTTCCGGGCCAACCCCGCTCTTGATGGCGTCGGCGGCGGCATGCAGCTCCTGCTCACTCGCGCCGGGCTTGAGCGCCTCGTTCGCCGTGCGCATGCGATCGGCGAGCGTGCGCACCACGGCTTCGATTTTCGCAACCGGGACGCGTTGCACCTGGCCTTCGCGGGCCTTCGCGTAGAGCAAAGTCACCGGAAGGTTCGCAGCGCGCGCCTGCTGCACGATTGGCGCGATGGCCGCTGCGGTCGCCGAGTCGAGGCCTTCGGATGCCTGGCCTGACGCGGCGCGCGCGGTCACGAGCAGCGCGATGGACAGTGTCCAGCGCATGCGGCGCACGAGACGGTCCGCTCGCATCACGGCATTCCCGCCATCAGCACCGATTGCTGGGTGCCGTAGTCGAGATCCTTCGTGCGCGGAGCGTTCGGATCGAGCGTCCACGTTTTCCCGTCCACCAGGAACGCGTAGACGTGACGTCCGGGATGCACGTCCACCAGTGCGCTCCACACACCGCTGGCCGAATCACGCTCGAGCGGCGTCTTGCTCCCATCCCAGGCATTGAAGTCGCCGACCACCGTCACGCTCTTCGCGCGCGGCGCATCGAGGACGAACTGCCACTTGATCGGTGCCTCCTGCAGCGCGCGCGTGTTGGCGGCCGCGGGCACGAGCGTCGTCCTGGTGCCTAACGTCTGACTGACCGCAGCGTTCGGACTCTGCGCCACGACCGGCGCGGACGGCTGTCGCGGCACGGCGCCGCGAATCAGGAAGCCGGCCAGCGTCGCGGCCACCGCATAGCCGATCGCGGCTGGCAGCGAGACGATGAACCGACGGCTGAATCTGCCGGGGCCTTCGTCGTGGCGCGCGGCATCCACCCGCGCGAGCACGCGCGCCGTCGCGTCCGCCGGCACCGGCGGCAGCGTCTTGAGCTCGCGGACGATCCGCCCGATCAACTCGTCGCCTTCTTCGTTGATGTCATGCACGTTCCACCTCCGCGAGGCGCAGCCGAAGGAACTCGCAGGCGCGCTTCACTCGCATTTTCAACGCCGATACGCCGGCGCCCGTAATTCGTCCCATTTCCTCGTATTCGAGGCCTTCTACGTGTCGCAGCAGGAACGCTTCCCGCTGCGCGGCCGGGAGTGCGGCCAACGCCGACTGGATCTCCTCACGCCATACGATCGCGTCCACATCGGGGGGCGTCCCGCGATCCTGCGCGAGATCGCCGTACACGAGCACGCGTGACCGCCGCGCCTCGCGTCCCATCATGGTTCGACATCGGTTGGCGAGAATGCGGAACAGCCATGACTCGAACCGATCGAACTCATCGTAGCGATGGAGGGCACCGTGCACGCGCACGAACGTATCCTGCACCGCCTCCTCGGCATCCTGACCGTTGCCGAGCATGTGAACGGCGAAGCGTAGGGAGCGCGCATAATAGAAATCGACCAGCGCAGCGAAGGCGGCGCGGTCGCCCCGCTTCGCGCGCTGAACGATCGACATGTCTATGGTGCTCATGCCGCGTCCGTTTTGCCCACCAATAAGCCTGAGTGACGGCGGGCCCGACGTCACGGTCGATTCCTCCCGCGCATCACGAGCCGTCATCATTCGTAACCTGCCAGCGTCCGCCAAGCCCCGCAGCGGGCTCGGAGGAGGTTGATTTGTCGTAAGATAGCCGCCTCGAGTGTTGTGGACATCACGCTTCGGCTCCACGAAAGGAATTCAGGTCGCCAAACCCGACCGGACTCCGGTTCGTCACACGCTTTTTGGCAGGCGGCAGGCGGCAGGCGGCAGGCGGCAGCGTGCCCCTCTGCTCTGCCCCGCTGCTGTCCGCTGTCTGCCGTCTGCCGTCTGCGGTTCTCTACCGTCTGCCGTCTTACCCTAAGCGGCGCGATGCATGGCGGTGCCTGTCCCTCGAAAGCAAATTTCTTGAGGTCCCAACCCGCCTACCTTGGCAATTCCCGCTCAAACCTCCACCAGCACATTCGCCGAGTACGACCAGTACGACGGCCTCGGCCTGGCGGACCTCGTCAAGCGCGGCGACGTCTCCGCTCGCGAGCTTGCACTCACGGCCATCGAGCGGATCGACGCGCTGAACCCGCAGCTCAATGCCGTCATCCACAAGCTCTACGATGACGGGCTGAGGGCCGCGGACGCACCGCCCGGTGACGGACCGTTCGCGGGGGTGCCGTTTCTCATCAAGGACCTTCTGTCCTGGTACGCCGGCGCGCCCATCCGGAGCGGAAGCCGGCTCCTCGATGGATTCATCGCTCCGATGGACGCCGAGATCGTCCGCCGCTACAAGCGATCGGGCGTCGTGATCCTCGGCAAGACCAACACGCCGGAGTTCGGGCTCACACCGTTCACGGAGCCCGAGCTCTTCGGACCGACGCACAATCCGTGGGACCTAACGAGAACGAGCGGCGGATCGAGCGGTGGATCGGCGGCCGCGGTCGCTGCCGGAATGGTTCCTCTGGCAGGCGGGGGCGATGGCGGCGGCTCGATTCGCATTCCGGCGTCGTGTTGCGGCCTGTTCGGTCTCAAGCCGACGCGCGGCCGCACGCCGACCGGGCCAATCGAGGGGGAGCTCTGGGAGGGCGCGGCGATCGAGCACGTCATCACGCGATCGGTGCGCGACAGCGCCGCGATGCTCGATGCGATCACCGGCCCTGAAGCAGGCGAGCCATACAGCATCGCACCGTCGGCGCGGCCGTTCCTCGAGGAAGTGACACGAGGACCCGGGCGCCTTCGGATTGCCTTCACCGATCGTCCGCTGCTCGGTGAGCACATGGATTCCGAGTGCAAGGCAGCGCTTCACGACGCCGTGAAGCTTCTGGAGTCGCTCGGGCATTCGGTCGTCGAGGCGTCACCGCCGATCGACCGCGAGACGTTTCTTCGGTCGTTCCTGCTAATGGTGTGCGGGCAATCCGCCGCGGACCTCGAGGACGCGGCGGCGGTGATGGGCCGCCGTGCATCGCCCGCGAACGTCGAGATCTCGACGTGGGCGTTGGCGTTGTTAGGCAGGTCCTACAGCGCCGGCGCAATGGCTCACGCACGCCGGCACCTCGAGCGCATCGCCAGGTCGGTGGGTCGATGGTTCGCCGCCAACGAGGTGGACGTGCTCGTGACGCCGACGCTCACGACTCCGCCATTCACCATCGGTGCGCTGCAGCCGCCCTCACACGAGCTGGCCGCGATGCAGGTGCTGGGTCGACTGCATGCCGGAGGTGTGATGCGCGCGGCCGGCGCACTCGAGAAAGCCGCGAAGCGGGTGTTCGACTGGATCGCGTGCCCGCCGCTGTTCAACGTGACCGGCCAGCCGGCAATGTCAGTCCCGCTTGCATGGAGCGCGAGTGGGCTGCCGATCGGCATCCACTTCGCCGGTCGCCTCGGCGATGAGGCGACACTCTTCCGACTTGCCGGACAGCTCGAGGAGGCCAGACCGTGGTTCCACCGTCGGCCAGACTTTTCACACTGGTAATTGGTTACTGGTAATTGGTTACTCGTATTGGTTACAGGTAATCAGAACCCTCGGGATAGCTATCTCAAGCGAGATGAGCATCCGAGGGTTCAAATAACCAATAACCAGCTCCAGTAACCAGTAACCTGTGCTTGTCGCCGCGGTCAGTTTGCCTGGCGCTGAAGCCCGGCGGCAACCTTCTCCACGTCGCGCATAACGCGAAGCAGGTTGCCGCTCCACATCTTCGATATCTGCTCTTCCGTATAGCCGCGGCGCACGAGCTCCAGCGTAACGTTGAACGTCTCACTGGCCTGGCTCCACCCATCGACGCCGCCACCGCCGTCGAAATCCGAACTGATTCCCACATGGTCCACGCCGATCAGTTTCACCGCGTAGTCGATGTGGTCGACGAAGTCCTTCACGGTTGCGCGCGGCGGCGGCGGGAACTGGCTGTCCACCTGCGCCACTCGGCGCTGATACTCGGCTCGCTTCTCGGCGGGAAGACTCTGGAGACCGGCGCCTCGTCCGCCACCACCGCCGCCGCCGGCGCCAGCGGCCGGCGGGAGCCCGAACTCGGTCCGCACTGCGGCCAGCGCCTGCTGCCGCTCCGGTGAGGGCGGCGGTGACTGCTTTACGTAGCTCGAGAACGCCACCATCTGGACGACGCCACCGTTCTTCTTGAGCGCGAGCAGCTGCTCATCGTCGAGGTTGCGGCTCACGTCGCACAGCGCACGAACCGCCGAGTGCGACGCAATGATCGGCGCCTTCGTGAGCGCCAGCGTCTGCATCATCGACTCCTTCGAGGGATGCGAGATGTCGATCATGATTCCGACTCGATTGAGCTCGGCCACGGCCTGCTTGCCTAACGGCGACAACCCGTGGTACAGCCACACCCCGTCGCGCTCACCCGTGTTCGAGTCGGACATCTGGCTGTGGCCATTGTGCGCGAGCGACATGTACCGCGCGCCCTGGTCATAGAACCTTTTGATGTTCGTGATAGCCGTGCCGATCCCGTACGCATTCTCGACGCCCATGAGCGCCACCTTCTTGCCCTTCGCGGCAATCCTCGCGACGTCGTCGGCGCGGTAGGCGATCTCGATCTTGTCGGGCGCGAGTTGCTCAGCGAGACGGTGCACCGCGGCGAACTTCTCCATGTCCGCGTCGTACGCGCGCTGATAACCCTCGGGCGTAAGCGGCCCTTGCCCAACGAAGATGCTGAAGAACACGGCATCCAGGCCGCCGTCGAGCATCTTGGGCAGGTTGACCTGCGTGGTGAGCCGATCCGTGTAGTTCGGATGGTCGGTGGTGAAGTTGTGCGGATCGATGTCGACGTGGGTGTCGAGCGCGATCACGCGATCATGGATCGCGCGCGCCTTCGCCACGAGTGCCGAGTCGGACGCCTGTTGGGCGCCGGCGAGCCCGGTCAACGCCGTGATGAATAGCACCGCGGCTGCCGAAAGGCGCAGCAGCACACTTCCCTTCCGCATGTCGACCTCGTTGATGACGGTGAGCTACTCGGTGCCAGTACGCGCGGCGTCGATTGCGCGCTGGGCAGCGGCCACGAGCTGCGTTCCGAGCCTTCGCGCGTTCCTCCCAACGGCGCGCGAGGCGTCGCCAGATCCCGCGCATTGCCACCCACGAGCCGACGCCTGCCCAGCCCAGCGACACAGCAACGGTGGCGGCGATCGCCAGCGGACCCGCGACCGCGGCCGTGGTGCCGAGAGCGAGTCCAATCCCCACGGCAGCGCCCAATCCGCCGAATGAGGTCCCCAGTCCAACCAGCGCCGCTACGTCGGTTGGAGCGAGGTAGACGCTGATCTTCGTGCGGCCGCTTCGCGTGGCGACAGAAACGACAGAGGCGGCGAGATTGCTCCGTGCGCGCCACTCCACCGTATCGAGCGCTTCGCTCACCTGCCCCTGCAACCCGATCTCTCGACGTGCGATGTCGAACAGCTCGCCGATCGCGGATCGGGGAATCTCGCCATCGAGCCAGCGCTCGAACCGGAACGAGGTCGGCGCCCCGAGCGCCGAGGGTTGTGGCGGCGGGCTTCGGTGCGTGACTTCGATGGCGGCAGCGGCCACGTGCGCGGGCGCAATTCCCACCTCCGCCGCGATCTGCTGGATCTCGGCGAGCGAGAAGCGACCATCGGACTCCGTGGTGAGACCTTCCTGACGCTCTGCTGCCCGGCGAAGGATCTCGCCGAGCTCGAGTTCGGTGAACCGCTCACCCCCGCCTAACGTGGGCTCGCGGCCGTCGTAGCGTCGGACACCGCCGGGCATTTGGGCCCGTGCTCGGCACAGTACCAGCCGTGCCGGTCGTGATAGACCTCGTGCACCTGCTGGCTCTCTCCGTACCGCACGCGATACAGAGCTTTGACGCGCGTCTCACGGCCAATGGCCAGGCGAGGATCGATTGCCTCGACGTGACGGATTTCCGGGAAGAACTCGAGTTGCACGTATCGGTCGGCCAACGCGCGTCACCAGAGCAGCGGTAGGCGTCGCGCGTCGTGCAGAGCGCGACAGTGTGTGGGATCGTCGTCAAGGTAGGGTCACGGCGCGGATCGCTCAAGCTGGCAGCTCACAGCGCCGGCGCGCACCCTCTCGCCGGCCCCCGCGCGCTCGTATCTTGACGGGCCGTGCTTCAGTGCCGCGGACGACTTCGTACCGGAGTGCATTCGTGTCCCAAGCCGACTCTCGATGACCGTCCCCGCCCTCGCCCCCGACGGTGTGCTGAGCTGGACCGATGTCGTGCTTCGTCTTCTGGCAGCGACCGGCATTGGCGGAGCAATAGGCCTCAACCGCGAGCTCACGCGAAAGCCCGCCGGCCTCCGCACGCACGCCCTCGTCGCGCTGGGGGCTGCGCTGGCGACGGTATCCGCGCTGCAGTTGGGGGACGCGACGGGAGTGTCGCACGGCGACGCGGCATCCCGTGTGATTCAGGGCATCGTCGCGGGCATCGGCTTCATCGGAGGCGGGGTCATTCTCCACACAGAAAACCGTAACGTGGTCGGCCTCACGACCGCGGCGACGATCTGGGTTGCGGCAGCGCTCGGGATTTCCTGCGCCGTGGGTCAATGGCGCGTTGCGGGATCCGCCGTCTTGATCGCGCTCGTGGTACTTGTGGTGGGCCGGGGGATCGAGGGCGCGTTACACCGAATCAAGGGCGACACCAGGGATGGCGGGAACCGGGGAGCAGGAGACGAAGGGAACCGGGAACGGGGAACCGGGAACAGTGCCTCTCGGTCGGGATGATCGCGATCCCTCGCTTCGCTCGGGATGACACGCTTCTCTTGCGTCGCCTGCCGCCTGCCGCCTGGCGCGCAGCCGTCGGCGACCAGCCAGCAGCTAAGTAGGCCGGACGGGTCGATCGTCAGGCGGGGCGAAATGAGAGAGGAACGTCCGCTCTTGCGGCGTTAGGCTCTCCACGCCCTTCGCGCTGATTTTGTCGAGAATCCGGTCCACCTCGGCCCGATTGACCTCGTGGATCGACTTCGTGTCGATCCGCTGCCAGTTACCGATCTCGACCTTCTTCGCGGGCTTCTCGAGCTTGGCTTTCCACGCCCGCGCCGGCGAGTAACGCTCCATCCAGAGCAGATAGATCCATGCGCCAAGGAACCCGCCGAGGTGGGCGAAGTGCGCGACGTTGCCGCCACGGCCACCGAACCCGCTCCACAGGGAGTAGACCGTATACAGGAGCACGAGGAGCCACGCCTCGATCGGCAGGACGCCCCAGATGTAGATGCGCTCCCGCGGCCAGTACTTCGCGAACGCGAGCTGCACGCCGAAGATGGCGCCCGACGCGCCCACGATGTAGCCCGCGGGCGCGAAGAAGATCGACAAGATCGCGCCGACGATACCGCTGAACAGATACAGCCGGATGAAGTGCGTGCTCCCGAGGCGCTCTTCGACGCGCGGTCCAAAGAAGTACAGGACCAGCATGTTGAAGAGGATGTGCGTGACCGAGTTCGGATCGTGCGCGAACATATACGTCACGAACGTCCACGGGCGCGTGAGCACGCGCGACGGCATGAACTCGAGCAAGAACGTCGTCACCGGCAGCGCGAGCTGCAGGAAATACACGGCGACGTTGGCGATCAACAATCGCTTGACCCAGGGCGTCATGCGCGAAAACTAGCCCTGGGTCCCCGAACGCAAAACGGTTGCGCTAGCCTGTGCGCCCTCCTGTCACTTGTTTGACAGGTGTCCCCGCGGGAAGGGCCTTGTTCGGATCCTCGACCTGATTCACGATGGCAAGCTCCGCCAGCGGAATCGTCGACGGGTTGCGCTGGGCGAACTCGGCAAGCGTCATCTGCTGCGGGAGCGAAACCACGTTCAACTTCTTCGGTTGCACGTTGAGCACGCGCGAGTCGGTGACGGGGGCAAAGCTCCCGAGCGACTGGCGGAACGCCGACTCGTACGCACCGAAACGCTGCGCCGGCGCGTACCCGATCACCTGGTACGTTGCGCCGTTATAGGTGAAGAACGCCGCAAGGCCCTGAATGACGCCCTGCTCCGTCTGCGCCTGGAATGTGCTCGCGACCGCCGGCACCCCGTTGACGGTCTGCTGCGATGCCTGACCCGCCTGAATCCCTTTCTGTGACAGAAACGCACGCGCCGCGGCTTCGGGGGAATTTCCCTGCGCAAGGGTCAGCTGGATGATGCCATCCTGCTGCGGGCTCACCGCGATGACGGCTTGCGACAGGTTCTGACCCTGCCAGCCACTCGGGAGCGAGATCTGGAAGCGGAGGTCCGGATGGTAGAAGGTGTTGCCCTGGAAGAATCCGTTGCGCGGGTCGGCGCCGTAGACGAGACCATTCACCCGCTGCAGGTACTCCCGCGCGTTCACTTTCGTGTTCGCGAGCTGTGCGGGCTGAAGCTGCGCGAGCTTGCTGTCGATCGTTTGAATGCGCTCCGCTTCACCGGGGTGAGTCGCCAACCACGACGGTAACGGGCTTTCCTTGCTCGCCTCGCCGAGTCGCTGAAGTGAGCGAAAGACGTCGTCCATGTAGCGGACGTCGTAGCCCTGATTCAGCGCGTATCGGAACCCAAGGTCGTCGGCCTGGCGTTCGTCATCGCGGCTGTACTTGAGGAAGAGAAGCCCCAACCCCTGTGACGCCGCGCCGCCGAGCTGCGCGACGGTCGGCGACAGGATCGCGCCGACGCCCAGCGCGAGCTGAGCGAGCTGCTGCTCGCTCATTTGGTGAACAGAATGACGGGCCGTGACGTGCCCGATCTCGTGTCCGAGCACCGACGCCAGCTCGGCCTCGTTGTTCATGAGGTCGAGGAGACCGCGGGTGACGAACACGTAGCCGCCGGGCAGCGCGAATGCGTTGGGGCTCGGGTCATCGACGGCGCGGAACGTCCACGGGAGGTTCGGCCGCTCCGACTTCGAGGCGATCCCGGAGCCGACGGTCTGCAGGTAGTTCTGCAGCGCCTGGTCTTTGACGAGCCCGACCTCCTGCGCCACCTGCTGCGCGCCTTGCTGCCCCATCTGGATCTCCTGCTGCTCGGAGACAAGCGAGAGCTCGGATTTCCCGGTGACAGGGTTGGTCGCGCATGCCGCGACGACGGGTGCAAGGAAAATCCAGCGGGCGATCGATCGGTTGATCTTGCTGAGCGAATACATGAGCGCGCTCCAGGGTTCGGTGTCGTGTCTGGAGGCGTGTATATCAACTGTTGTGCTAGAAACAGCCGGGGACGGCTGTTACTGGTATTGGATATAAACCGGCTTTGGGATGAGCTTGAGCACTTGCTCGGGT
>Ga0070684_100002628_pt1 | contig 13275 bp, 10 predicted proteins | sample KBSC723LmetaG_FD_65653 | JGI IMG/M metagenome (GOLD analysis project Ga0070684, IMG submission 65653) | Corn rhizosphere microbial communities from Kellogg Biological Station, Michigan, USA - KBS C7.2-3L metaG | ecosystem: Host-associated > Plants > Roots > Rhizosphere ...
GTCGCCACGTTCGCCGCGCTCACGAGCGCAGCCGCGCAGAGGCCGGCGAAATTCACTGTGACCAGTCCCGATCTGAAGCCAGGGCAAAAGATGGGGAGCGCCCAAGTGTTCAACGGAATGGGCTGCACTGGGAGCAACACGTCTCCGGCACTCGAGTGGCACGGCGCGCCGGCGAACACAAAGAGCTACGCGATCACGCTGTACGATCCCGACGCTCCAACGGGTAGTGGATGGTGGCACTGGGTCGTGTACAACATCCCGGCAAGTGTCACGAAGCTCGCCGCGGGCGCAGGCGATCCGAAGAAGAATGCGCTGCCGCCCGGCGCGGCGCAGGGCAACACGGATTTCGGATCGCCGGGTTATGGTGGTCCGTGTCCACCGGCCGGCGACAAGCCGCATCACTATCATCTCACCGTATTCGCGCTCGACACCGACAAGCTCGACATTCCGCCGACGGCGACGGCGGCGTACGTCGGATTCAATCTTCACGGGCACACCATCGCCAAGGCGGAGATTACGGGCTTGTACGGGCGATAGGAGTCGACAGACGGTCGCTCGATGCTTGAAACGAGACGCCGGCGCGGTTGCGCCGGCGTTTCTTGTCGTGCGCAGGTAGCGGTTTCCCCTACACGCACGTCAGGCAGTTTCGCGTCGATTTTCCGCGCTTTCGCCGACGGAGAACGCATCGGTACCGAACGATTGTTCTTGTGTAGCCAACTCACACGAATTCATCGCGACGCCTGCCACCTGTGTCGCGGTTGGAGACCAAGACAATGCGCACTCGGAACGTCATCAACACCATTCTCGCCACGGCGGCATCTGGCGCCGTGCTCGTCATGCTCACGGCTGCACGCCGAGAGCCCACTGTTGAACGAATCGACTTCGGCAAAGTGGTCCGCGCGACGGCGCCCGCGTTCGACGCCCGGCTCGCACCAGCGTCCAATGCCGACGTCAAAGAGTTTCGGATTCCGATCCAGGACGCCACCATCGAAATCGCCAAGGGCGTCACGTATCAGGGTTGGACCTTTGGGGGCACCGTTCCCGGCCCAATCCTTCGCGTCCGTCAAGGCGATCTGGTTCGTGTGACAGTCGTCAATGAATCGCCGATGCCGCACTCGATCGATTTTCACGCCGCGCGCATCCCGGCGAACGTCGCGTACCGCATGATTCTACCGAAGGACTCGATCTCGTTCGAGTTCACGGCGAAGGATCCGGGCGCGTTCATGGTGCACTGCGGCACGCCGCCGGTGACGATGCATCTCATGCAGGGCATGTACTTCCCGATCATCGTCGATCCCAAAGGCGGATGGGGAACGAAGGCTGACAAGGAGTTCGTGCTCGTACAGAGCGAGTTCTATGCGAAGCCCGGCGACACGACAACCGCGGGTCGAACGATGGTCGTGCCGATGCAAGCCGACTGGCAAGCAGCGATGAAGAAAGAGGCATCACACGTCGTATTCAACGGCCGCGCATTCCAGTACAAGGATACGCCGCTCAAGGTCGACGTCGGCGATCGCGTTCGCATGTTCGTCGTGAACGCCGGACCGAGCTTCGACAGCGACTTCCACATCGTCGGCGCGATCTTCGATCGCGTCTATCCTGACGGAGATCCGAATCACGCATTGACCGATGTTCAGACGTACATGGTTCCCGCCGGCGGCGGCGCCGTGTTCGAGACGGTGTTCGATAGGAACGCGAGCGGAGAAGGGCTCTACGCGTTCGTCACCCACAGCTTTGCCGACGCGGAGAAGGGAGCGGTGGGAATCATTCAAGTTGGCACGCCCAAGCAATTCGCGACCATGGTGCACTGATGCCAACCAAATCGGACGACTGCACAGAGCCATCGTCCGCGGCCGCAATCGCGATGGACGGAGTGCGACGCCTCGTGCGGGTACTGCGATCGTCGAACATGGACTCGGAGCGCCGAACGGGCATCACGACGGCGCAGCTCTTCGTGCTCAAACACATCGCGCGGTGTCCGCGTTGCTCTGTGAGCGATGTCGCTGGCCGGACGTTGACCACGCAGAGCACCGCGTCCGAAGTCGTTGCGCGTCTCGTGGAGCGTGGCCTCGTGTCGAGGGTGATCTCCGAGGCGGATCGGCGCCGCGCGACGCTCTCGGCGACGGAGAAAGGCCTCGACGTTCTGCGCGCCGGCAGCCCTCCGGTGCAGGACGAACTGATCGCCGCCCTCACCCGACTTCCGATGCTCCAGCAGGAGGCCATCGCTAGCGGCCTGACCGCCTGGCTCGACGCTGCCGGGTTTGGCGACGTGCCGCCGTCGATGTTCTTCGAGGCGGAAACCGACAGCGTTCCAACCCTAAGGAGAAAGAGGAAATGATGAAAATGCCAATTCCGCATCGGTTGATCGAACCGCGTGCGACGGTCAACGATGTCTTGCTGCGCCACCCGGAGCTCGCTCCGGTCTTCAAGAAGTATTCGATCGATACATGCTGCGGCGGCGCCATGCCTCTCGAGTCCGTGGCGTCTCGCCACGGGATCGATCTCGATGCGTTGCTCACCGCGCTGGAGAACGGCGTCGAGCCCGCGGGTGAAACGGCGGCTGGGTCATAATGGAGTGGTTCGTCAAAGCGTTCCTCAAAGCGAGCCTCGCCTGGCTCGGGCTTGGCGTCACGCTCGGCCTGGCGATGGCGTGCCATCCGGTGTGGACGATGTATCGCGGCGTGCACTTGCATATGAATCTGCTCGGCTTCGTCGCGATGATGATCTTCGGCGTTGCCTATCACGTGATCCCGCGCTTCACCGGGCACCCATTGCATAGTCGCCGACTAGCCGGGCTGCACTGGTGGAGCGCCAACCTGGGCCTGGTGCTGTTCTCGATCGGACTCGCCGCGCAATCACACGCCGCCGCACCCGCGGGGCTGTTCTTGGCAACAGGCGGTTCGTTGTCGGCAGTCGGCGCCTTCGTGTTCATCTTCAATATTTGGCGGACGATCGACGGGCGTCGAGTAATCGCGCCGCCGCTTCGGGTCGAATCCGCGTCGAGTCGACGATTGCACCTTCGCGAAACGGCGTCCTGAGATCTCGACGGACGCAATCGCGGTCAACGACAATAGACAGCTTGCATATGCGTCGGCACATCGCCGACGCCGACCGGTGATTTTCCCGACGGTAACCTCGACTCCACGCCGTACGTTCTCTACCATGACCACCGTGGATGCCGTCGTCAGACTCGATGCAGCGCCAAGCGTTGCCGAGACGAATCCGTTGGTGTGTGGAGTCGCGGCGATCGGCGCGGTCACGCGACGACTGTTGGCCACGATCGGCTCCGAGGCCCGGTTCGTTGGCGATGTGGTCCTGTCGTCGCGCGAGGTGCGCACGTGGCTCCCCGAACTGAACACGCAGGCGCTCAAGCTTGGCGTACAGTCGCTGCCGATCGCGTTGTTCATCGCGACGTTCACCGGCATCGTGCTCGCGTTGCTCGCGAGCTACTCGTTCACCGGCGCGGTGCCGCTGTATTTCGTCGGTACGCTCGTCGGTAAGACGATCATGCTCGAGCTCGCGCCGGTGCTGACCGGGCTCGCGCTCGCCGGCAGAGTCGGCGCGAACATCGCCGCGGAGCTCGGGACGATGCGCGTCACCGAGCAGATCGATGCGCTCGAGACGCTGACCTACGATCCGGTGGCGTATCTCGTCGTCCCGCGCGTCATTGCCGGAACGCTCATGTTCCCGCTCATCGTCGGTGCGACCATGGTTGTGGGTGTCGGCGCTGGTTGGATCGCATCGGTGCTGCTGCTGCACCTGTCGTCGCCGGAATTCGTGAAAGGCTTACGCCTGTTTTTCCAGACGTTCGACGTCGAGTACGGTCTCGTGAAATCAGGCAGCTTCGGCTTCGCGGTCACCATGATCGGATCCCGCCGAGGACTTCGTGCCGAGGGCGGCGCGGTTGGCGTGGGGCGCGCGGCCACGTCGGCGGTCGTCTTCTCCGCGGTCATGATTCTCGTGCTCGACGCATTCTGGGCCGTCACGTGGCTCCTGGGCCGGGACGCATCATGAAACGCGCGAACGATGTCATCGTCGGACTCGTCGTCATCACGATCATTCTTGCGCTCGGCGGATCATTGGCGTGGGTGAAGGGAAGCGACGTCGGCAAACGGCAGCACGAGGTCGTCGCGCGCTTTCACGACGTCGGCAACGCGCGCGTCGGCAATGTCGTCGTGATTCGCGGCGTGGTGGGCGGACGCATTCAGGCGATCGAGCTCGCGCCCGCGGGCTGGGTCGACGTGCGAATGAAGCTCGATCCGACCGTGCAACTTCCGCAGGAGCCGGTCGTGCTGCTCAACGAGTCGAGCTTGTTCGGCGAGTGGCAGGCGACGATCGTCGAGCGGAGCGCGCTGCCGCATGATGAAAGCGTGACACGGCAAATTGCCGATGCGTCCCGCGATAGTGACGCGCTTCCCGGTGCGACGCTGCCGGGCATCGGCAAGTTGACGGCGGTCGCCGGACAAATTGCTGGCGACGTCGCGAACGTTGCCGGTCGCGTTGAAGTCGCGTTCGACGATCAAGCGGCGCGCGAGATGCGTGGCTCGATTCACAACGTCTCCGATCTGTCGACCACGTTGGCCAAGACCGTGAAAGCGCATGCGTCCGACCTGGACACGTTGTCGAATCAATTGCGTGGTGCGATCGCGGCGATGAATCGAACCGTCGTGACGGTGCAGGGGACGGCGGACCGCATCGATTCGGCGGCGACATCCAAGCAGGTGCGCGAGATCATCGACAATCTCGCGATCGCGTCGACCGAGCTGCGTCATACGTCGACGCAGGTGCGCGATCTGACGAGCCGCTTCGCGACCTCGCAGACTCGTCTCGACTCGTTCCTGGCGAATGGCGACTCCGTGATGATGAAGATCAACCGAGGTCAGGGGTCATTGGGGCTGTTCGTCACCGACCCGTCGATGTACCAGCGCAGCGATTCACTGCTCGTGCAATTGCGCTCGCTGATTGCCGACGTCCAAGCGAATCCGAAGCGCTACCTGAGCGTCAAACTCTTCTGATGGTCGATGAGGGCAAACCTGACACAAGATCAGCGTCGGACTGACGGCGTGCGCGTTGCCCGCGCCGCATGATTCGTTGTAAGCGAACGATTTGCGAATCCGACCAATCAGGAGGGCCAGATGCACACGATTCAGATCCCGACCGCGACGCCGCAGGAGGGGGTTAGGGCCCAGCACACGTCACCGGTGATCGTCGCGACCGACGGCCGCGGCCAGTCGGATGGCGCGATGGCCGTAGGAAGGATTCTCGCATCGAATGCGGACGCCCTCCGTGTCGTGACCGTATTGAAGGCGCTGCCAGTGGTCAGCCCGGAGGCGGCCCTGCCGGTCGCGCCGGACGTCCAGGCAGCCCGTCGCGCCGAGCAACGACGCGCCGTGATCAACCAGGCGACGCGCATCTGGGGTCAACCCGGGGTCGACGTCGAGCTTGCCGAGGGTGATCCGGCCGCGACGATCGCCACGATTGCGCACGACGCGAACGCGACGATGATCGTCTCCGGCATCGGCCGGCACCAAGTCATGGATCGTCTGTTCGGCGACGAGACGGCGATTCGCCTCGTGCGAATGTCGAGCGTTCCCGTGCTCACCGTCGCGGGCGGATTGATGGGCGCGCCGCGGCGCATTGTCATCGCCGCCGATTTCAGCGAGACGAGCCTACGCGCTGCACGCCTCGCGCTCGAGCTGGCGGCTCCGCACGCCACGCTCTATCTCGCGCATGTTGCACCGCGCGACAAAGTGCTGCACGACTGGAACTCGTGGGGATTGTCGTATAAGGAAGACGCAGGCGACGCGCTGCAGAAGATGCGCGAGCAGCTGCGCGTTCCCGGCGGAATGACGCTGCAACGAGTATTGCTGCAAGGCGATCCGGCCACCGAGCTTCTTGCGTTCGCGACGAGCGTCAACGCCGACCTCATTGCCACGGGCAGCCATGGGTACGGCTTCGTTGCAAGAATGCTCATTGGCAGCGTGACCACGCGCATTCTGCGCTGCTCGACCTGCAGCGTGTTGTGCGTTCCTCACGGCGCCGCGATGACGCGTGTGCGCGTGACGGCCGCGCCCTCGGAGATCACCAGCATCCCGAAGCCCGACTGGTCCGTGGAGATGGACGCGTTCACGCGGCGGAACACCGGTCGTCGCGGTACGCTCGAGGTGGATGATCCCGACATCGGCGCACAGGCCCAAGAGAACGATTATCCGCTGCTCGGCGCGACCTTCGACCCGCACGACCAACGACTCGAGCTGATGTTCGGCGAAGTCGGCGACGTTGGGCATCATCTATCGCGCAGCATCGGGCACGTCGACGAGATCGACACGCTGACAAATGAGAGCGGACGGGATATCGCTCTCCGCGTCGTGCACGGGAAAGGTCAAACGCTGCTCACCTTCGGCAACTAGACGTCTCCGCACCGGCGCCGGACGTCGGGCGGGAGCCACAATCGTCGGGGAATCCCCCACAAAAAAACAAGCAATTCCGCACTCTCGCTGCGTCACTTGCCGGACGGAAACGCCGCCGAGCGAACCATACCTTCACCAGCGTGAGATCTCGAATGCACGACCGCACGTTGACCGCGTTGGAAGAATCGCTTCACCCGACCCGAGGAACACTCCTTATGAAGAACACCATGAGATTCGGTCTCGCCGCTCTTTTGGCAACGGCAGTCGCCGGTGCCGCGACGGCGCAGCAGCCGAGCAATAGCCCGAGCAAGTCGAGCGGCATAGCAGCAGCGAGCAACGACACCACGACCAAGGCCGCTCCGCAGAAGGTGAGCTTGTATCGACCGCTGGAGATCGCGCATATCCGGCCGGCGGACAAGCGCGGCGTGAACGTGTTCGAGGCGCCCAAGGACGACGCCGTTCCGTTCACGGGCTTCGCGCTCTCCTTCGGCGGGGCGTTCAATCAGGAGTTCCAGGGCTTGGATCACTCCAACAGCGCCGCGCCGGTGCTCGTGAGCGGCGTCAACCAGAACCAGCTCATCACCGTGGGCCACGGATTCAATAACGCGGTCGCGAACCTCAACATCAACGCCCAGCTCGCCCCCGGCATCCGCGTCGCCATGACGAGCTACCTCTCGGCCCGCCATCACCAGGAATCCTGGGTGAAGGACGGCTATGTGTTGATCGACGACTCTCCGATCGACAACCCTCTCCTCAAGAGCATCATGTCGGTCACGACGCTCCGGGTCGGACACTTCGAGATCAACTACGGGGACGCTCACTTCCGCCGCACCGACAACGGGAACGGCATGTTCAACCCGTTCGTTGGCAACTACATCCTCGACGACTTCACGACCGAGATCGGCGCCGAAGCATACCTGCGCTCGAACGGCTTGATCGCGATGCTTGGCGCCACGGGTGGAGAGGTGCACGGCCAGGTCACCGCCCCGCAATCTCGCTCGATGGCCACCCTGGGCAAGCTTGGCTTCGACAAGCAGCTCGACAACAACGTCCGCGTCCGCCTGACCGGTTCCTTCTACGCAAACAACAAGTCGGCGAGCAACACGCTCTTCACCGGCGATCGCGGTGGATCGATGTACTACGACGTGCTCGAGAACACGGCCTCCACGGAGACGGCCAATGCGTGGAGTGGCCAGGTGCGCCCGGGCTTCGCGAACAAGGTCAATGCGGAAGTGATCAACCCCTTTATCAAGATCGGCGGCGCAGAGTTCTTCGGGAATTTCGAGACCGCGACGGGTGGGGCGTTCAGTGAGCCCAAGCTCCGCACGCTGCATCAGAACGTGTACGAGGCACTCTATCGGTTTGGCGACAACGACTTCTACCTCGGCGGCCGGTACAACACGCTCACGGGACAACTGATCGCGAAGAGCTCGGCCGATCAATCTGTCGACCGGTATCAGTTGGGTGGTGGATGGTTCGTGACGCCGAACGTGCTGGCGAAGCTCGAGTGGGTGAAGCAGCGCTACAACGACTTCCCGATCACCGACATCCGCAGCGCGGGCCAGTTCAAGGGCTTCATGATCTCCGGGGTGATTGCCTTCTAAGATTCTTATAGAAGGCGAGTCTACGAGAACCCCGCTGGGCCAAGGCCCAGCGGGGTTCTCGTACGTACGCCAGCGCGGTGACGAACCAAAGACCCCAAACGGCGACGAGGACGCGATACCAGATCGGACGCTGCACGCGTGAACTATCGGTCGTATTCATCGGACCCGCGAGGACGCCGCCGGTTCGGGGACGCACGACGATGGAATCCGAGGTCGGAACCGGCTATTCCGCCTTGCCAGTGACGAACAGGTAGGGCATACTCCTGCAAGCCAGCAAATCCCCCAAATTGCCGACAAGATTTTCGGAAGGGTAACTCCTTCCAATTGCGGCTGATGGGACAAAAAATGCTGAACGGGCATCGGCCCAGCGGTAATCGCCCGTCTTGCGTATGCAGCGGTAGCACCCGGCCGGGAGGATGTGCCAACCATGAAGACCGTTTTCGCGACGATCGCTGGAGTCACGAGCGCGCTGGCATTCACCGTCGGCACGGCCATGGGTGGCCGCGTGCCAGACACGCTGGCCGGTCCCGGACCAAAGCCACACCCGCCATACACGAAGATCGGCGCCCGCGGCATTCCAACCAGTGAGCTGAGCAGCGTCATTCAGCACACCTGCCTGAGTTGCCACAACGACGTCACCCGCAAAGGCAACCTCTCGCTCAAAGGCTATAACGTCGACTCGGCATACGAGAATCTCGAGACGTCCGAGAAGATGATTCGAAAGCTGCGCGCCGAGATCATGCCACCACCCGGATCCAAACGACCAGGCGGTGACACGCTGGTCGCACTGGCCGAGACGCTCGAGCAGGTGATCGACAAGGCGTCGCGACCAAATCCCGGGGCGCGAACCTTCCAACGCCTGAATCGTCCCGAGTATGAGCACGCGGTGCGCGATCTGCTCTCGCTCGACGTGAACGCTGGCGACTATCTGCCGCTCGACACCAAGAGCGCCAACTTCGACAACATCGCCGACGTTCAAGCACTGTCGCCGACGTTGCTGGAGTCGTATCTCAACGCGGCCGCTGCCGTGAGCCGCATGGCGGTTGGCGATCCCAAAGCAACCGGCACGTTTGCGACGTATGCTTCATCGCCATTTGCGTCGCAGCATCCGTGGGATCACGTCGACGGCGCACCATATGGAACGCGCGGCGGCATTGTCGCCGAGCATGACTTTCCGGCTGACGGCATGTATTCTTTCCGTTTGAACGTCGGTGGCGGCGTCGGTACGAAGCTGGAAGACATCGACGTCTCGATCGATGGCGAGCGCGCCGTCCTGCTTCATTATGAGCGTGGCGTCGGACGCAACTTTACGTCCGCCGACGCACCCTCCGGCGCGGACTACATGCGCACCGATCCGCTCTTCGTGCGCGCGGGCCAGCATCGCGTGTCGGCGGCGTTCATTCGCCGGGGCGAAGGCCCGTACGAAGATTTGATCAAGCCGCACGACTGGTCGCGCGCGTCCAATGGAACGGGCAGCGCCGGCACCACCGAGCCGCCGTTCATGATCGAGCTCGGCATTGCCGGACCGCAAAAGATCACGGGCATCTCTGAGACGCCAAGCCGCAAGGCCATTTTCTCGTGTCATCCGAGCGCGGCGGCCGCGCAGCGCGCGTGCGCCGAATCGATCGTGGAGCGATTGGGCACGAAGGCATATCGTCGTCCGCTCACGGCACACGACCGCACGAGCCTCATGTCCTTCTATGATAGTGGCGTCAAAGAAGGCGGATTCGAGGACGGCGTGCGTACCGCGCTTCAGGCGATGCTCGCGAGCCCGTACTTCGTGTTCCGCTTCGAGACGATGCCGTCGAACGTTGCCCCCGGAGCGGATTTCCGGATCAGCGACATCGACCTCGCGTCGCGTCTCTCGTTCTTCCTATGGGGAACGATCCCAGATGAGCAACTGCTGAAGCTGGCCGAACAGCATCGGCTGTCGAACAAAACCGTGCTCGATGCGCAGGTCCGCCGCATGCTGGCAGACCCGCGCTCAGAGGCGCTGTCGACGCGATTCGCAGCGCAGTGGTTGCGACTACAAGATCTCGACAAGGTCCATCCCGACGCATTCATGTTTCCCGACTTCGACCTGCAACTCGCGCAGTCGATGGAAAAGGAAACGGAGCTCTTCTTCAATGACGTGGTCAAGCGCGACGGCAGCGTGCTCGACCTCTTCACGGCGGACTACACCTTCGTGAACGAGCGCCTGGCGCAGCACTATGGAATTCCGAACGTCTCGGGCGACGAATTCCAGAAAGTGAAATATCCCGACGACACGCGTCGCGGAATCCTCGGCCACGGCAGCATTCTCGTGCAAACGTCGCTAGGCAATCGGACGTCGCCAGTGCTGCGGGGCAAATGGGTGATGGAAGTCCTCATCGGCATGCCACCGCCACCGCCGCCGCCGGGCGTCCCGACGCTCGACGAGACGCAGGACGCAAAGGATGGAAAGCCGCTCACCACGCGTGAGCGGATGGAGATCCATCGCAAGAATCCGACGTGCAAAGCCTGTCACCAGTACATGGATCCGATTGGTCTCTCGCTCGACAACTTCGACGTGACCGGCAAGTGGCGGTATCGCGAGAACGGCATCGAGCTCGATACGCGCGGCACCATGTACGATGGCACGCCCGTGACGTCGCCTGATGATCTGAGAAAGGCGCTGCTCAAGCGGCCGATTCCGCTCGTGCGTTCATTCACCGAGAATTTGATGGCGTACGCGACCGGTCGTCGCGTCGAAGATTTCGATCAACCGACAATCCGCGCTATCGCCAAGGCCGCGGAAGCAAAGAACTATCGCATCTCGTCGTTCGTGATGGGCGTCGTGAACAGCGACGCATTCTTGAAGAAGCGGGCCGACGAGGCCGCCGCAGATTCGCAGGAGAAGTCGGAGAAGCAAGAGCCGCAGAGCAAACACGACCAACAGCACCGCTAGACCACCAGCCGAGAGGCCGACACATGCAGATCTTCAGCGGAAAGAATCTTCCGCGCCGCACGTTCCTCCAGGGAATGGGAGCAATGGTGGCGTTGCCGTATCTCGATGCCATGGAGCCCGCGTTCCGCGCGTTCGGAAAGCGTTCTCTCGGCGCGGCCGCGGCAACTGACAAGACTCGACTCATCTGCATCGAGTCGGTCCATGGCGCGGCTGGTTCCAACGCCTGGGGCGCAACCAAGAACCTCTGGGCTCCGGCCGGAGTCGGCAAGAAGTTCGAGCTGATTCAGGAAGGCGCGCTCTCTCCACTCGCGAACTGGCGCGAGTATCTGACGATCGTCAGCAACACCGACGTTCGCATGGCGGAAGCGTTCGAGGCGCCCGAAGTCGGAGGCGATCACTTCAGGTCGAGTGCAGTGTTCCTCACGCAATCGCATCCCAAGCAGACGCAGGGCTCCGATCTCTACGTCGGAACGTCGCTCGATCAGTTGGTCGCGCGACGCATCGGGCAGGGAACCGCGATCCCGTCGATGCAGCTTTGCATCGAGAACCTCGATCAAGCCGGCGGCTGCTACTACAACTACGCGTGCGCATACACGGACACGATCAGTTGGGCGTCGCCGAGCGAGCCGCTGCCAATGATTCGCAATCCGCGCGTCGCGTTCGATCTGTTGTTCGGTGCGGGCAGCAACAACGCCGATCGCACGGCGCGCCGTCACGCCAACGAGAGCATTCTCGACTGGATCGTCGGCGAGACGACGTCGCTCAAGCGCCAGCTCGGCCCGACGGATCGCCAGCGCGTCGATCAGTATCTGGAGAACATTCGCGAGCTCGAGCGTCGCATTCAGCAGATCGAAGCGCGCAACACGAGTGGCGAAGCGCGCGAGCTGCCCGAAGCGCCGCCGGGAGTTCCGGACTCGTTCGAGGAGCACATGAAGTTGATGTTCGACTTCCAGGTGCTTGCGTTCGAGTCGGACATGACGCGCGTCGTGTCGTTCAAGACGGGACGCGATGCATCGAGCCGCACGTATCCCGAGAGCGGCACGAACAAGGGATTCCACCCAGCGTCGCATCACGGCGGACGCGAAGCGGCGATCCTCGATTTCAACATGATCAACCGCTATCACGTGAGCATGTTGCCGTACCTGCTCGATCGCCTCAAGAACACGCCTGAGGGCGACTCGAACCTGCTCGAGAAGACGGCGATCATCTACGGCTCGCCGATGGCCGACGGCAACTTGCACAACCATCGTCGATGCCCGCTGTTGCTTCTTGGTCATGCCAACGGACAGCTCGCCGGCAACACGCATCTCAAGGCGCCCGACGGTACACCGATGGCGAACGTGATGCTCACACTTCTGCACAAGCTTGGTCTGGACGACGTGAAGAGCTTTGGCGACAGCACGAGCGAGTTCGCGCTGAGCGTCTGAGCCGCAAGTCTTCAGTCGGATACTTTCTCGAGGATACCCGCATGAGACCGAGCAGCCTGCAGAACAGGCTCCGACTCTTGACGATCGCTGGATTCGCCGCGCTCGCGACCGCCGCGTCCAGCGGGACGACTCCAAAGGCGCCGATCGCCGACGCGGCGATGGAGGGCAACGTCGCGACCGTTCGCAAACTGATCGCGCAAGGCGTCGACGTGAACGCTGCGCAGGGCGACGGCATGACCGCGCTGCACTGGGCCGCCGAGCACGGCGATTCGGCGATGGCGGCTTTGCTGTTGCGCGCGCACGCGAACGTCAAAGCCGTGACGCGCATCGGCGGTTACACGCCGCTGCACATCGCGAGCAGAACGGGAAGCGGCGCGATCGTGAGAGCGCTGCTCAAGGCGGGCGCCGATCCGAACGTTGCGACGACAAGCGGCGCGACCGCGCTCCACCTCGCGGCTGCATCGGGAGACGTCGATGCCGTGAACGCGCTGCTCGACAAGAAGGCCGATCCCAACGCTCGCGAATCTGAATGGGGGCAGACACCACTCATCTTCGCCGCGGCGGAAGATCGCGCCGATGTCATTCGTACGCTGCTCAAGCGCGGCGCTGACGCGTCGCTGCGCACGAATGCCGTGAACTTGACCGAGGAAGCGGCGAAGGAGCAGGCCGCCACGCGCAAGCGCAACGAGGTCTTCGCCTCGTTCATGCCGAAAGCGAAGCGCGACTCGATGCTCGCAGCCGCGGCGCAGCAAGCGAAAGAGGCTGCGCAGGCGCAGCCGGTTGCCGCGTCGCAGGGCGGCATCGGCACGCCGGATACTCCCCAGCAAGGGCGACGGGGCGGCGGCGCGGGCGCGCCCGCGCCTTCGACCGACGGCCTTACGCCGGACCAGATTCAAGAAGCGATTGTA